>Ga0307514_10001558_pt1 | contig 27195 bp, 23 predicted proteins | sample 16_EM_MG_FD_203088 | JGI IMG/M metagenome (GOLD analysis project Ga0307514, IMG submission 203088) | Populus trichocarpa ectomycorrhiza microbial communities from riparian zone in the Pacific Northwest, United States - 16_EM | ecosystem: Host-associated > Plants > Roots > Unclassified | place... | reverse complement strand
GACTTTGAAACAGCTTCGACTCTTGTCTTGTCTTGATTTCCTCGAAACGAACCTCGAGCCTCTTGCCCCGCTTTCAGTATAACATTAGTGTTACCAATATCACCTACGCCCGACCCCGCCCGTTACAATACGTCGGAATGGGTTCATTGTGTTCACACTGGCATTGGGATTCCAATGCATAATGATCCACGAAATCTCGCCAAGAGCGAGTGAGACCAAAAGTTGGGAAACATAGAGTGTGTATTTTCGTTGTATAACCAGATAAGATGAAAATGAGATCCTGTCTAGCTATATACCCCGGGGTCTCCAGAATATGTACTCCACGTCGCTCATTCCTCCTCCGTTACCTGTGTATCTCCGTACACCCACCGCGGCTCCTTAACGATATACTTGAGGGCCATCATCGAGCTAGGTTGGAGATACACTTGGAGGCCGAGGTCGAGTGAACTGGGAGATGCACTAGGAGGCCATGATCGATCGAGTTTGGAGATGCACTGGGAGGCCGTGATCGAGTGACCTCAGAGATGCATTTTGAGGCCGTACTGGAGAGAGTTTGGAGATGCAATTGGAGGCTGAGATCAAGTGAACTGAGAGCTGCACTTGGAGGCCGTGATTGATCGAGTTTGGAGATGCACTGGGAGGCCGAGGTCAAGCGAACTAAGAGATACACTTGGAGGCCGAGGTCAAGCGAACTCAGAGATACACTTGGAGGCCGTGATTGATCCAGTTTGGAGATGCACTGGGAGGCCTAGGTGGAGGCAACTCCGAGATGCACTTGGAGGCCGTGATCGATCGTGTTTGGAGATGCACTGGGAGGCCGAGGTCCAGTGAACTCAGAGCTGCACTTTGAGGCCGTGATCGAGCAAGTTTGGAGATGCAATTGGAGGCCGAAATCGGGTTAACTGAGAGCTCCACTTGGAGGCCAAGATCTAGCGAGTTTGGAGATGCACTTGGAGGCCAACATCGAGTGAACTCAGAGATGCACTCTCAGGCTGTGACCGAGCGAGTTTGGAGATGCACTTGCAGGCTATGATCGAGCGAGATTGGAGGAGTACTGGAAGGCGGTCGATTTGGAGGGAGGCGCGACGGCAGCTGGACTGTCGATCTTGCGATGATGCTTTACTTCGTGTGTGCTGTACTCGGTGTTAACTCATGATTATGGAATGGAGAGATAGAGAGGGATGACTTAACTTGGTGTTCTTAGGTGATGGTAGAGTTGAGCACAATAAAGAGAGAGATCGGAGGAGATAGAGGAAATCATCATGCGAAACTGGGACCTGAGAAATTTTTGTGTGCCAGTCAAATAACCATCCCCGATACGGCAGGTACAATTCCCGATCTGGTGGGTTATATCACCCATACGGGATCTTCTAAACCCAATTAGGGGAGTGGTACTCCAGATTTCTCATAGCCGCTCGTATTCTCCATATCGTTCTCATCTTCATCCCCCATCTCCTGCTTTCTTGTCCACAACTCTACCATCATCTCAAGAAGACAAAGTTAAGTCATCCCTCTCTATCTCTCCATGCCATAATCATCAGTAAACACCGAGTACAGCATACACATAAGATTGTCTGTCCTCCCTTCATTCTCACGATGTCGAGATGATCCCTGAATGTAGCTTCAGCTTCCGGTTTACCTCCCTACCGATCCACCGGCACCAGCCAGTTCTCCATAAGAGCTTCAATGGTGAAGTCGCCTTGTCACATTCCCACGGTTTCGAGTTAACTAACTGATGAATAGAGTCGCAGCACGTGGCGTGCCTCACACCGACCGCCTCCAGATTGACCACCTCCAAGTACTCCTACAATCTTGCTCCATCATAGCTGGCTACAAGTGTATCTCCAAACTCGCTCGATCACGGCCTCCAAGTGCATCTACAAACTCGGTCGATCACGGCCTCCCAGCGCATCTCCACACTCGATCGATCACGGCCTGCAAGTGTAGCTCTCAGTTCACTCGATCTCGGCCTCCAAGTGCATCTCTAACATCGATCGATCACGGCCTCCCAGTGTATATCTGAGTTCACTCAATCTCGGTCTCCAATTGCATCTCTAAACTCGCTCGATCACGGCCTCCAAATGCAGCTCTCAGTTCACTCTATCTCGGCCTCCAAGTGCATCTCCAAACCCGCTCGATCACGGCCTCCAAGATCAGCTCTCAGTTCACTCTATCTTGGCCTCCATGTGCATCTCAAAACTCCCTCGATCACGGCCTCCAAGTGCAGCTCTCAGTTCCCTCGATCTCGGCCTCTAAATGCCGCTCCAAACTCGCTTGATCACGGCCTCCCAGTGTATTTCTGAGTTCACTCAATCTCGGTCTCCAAATGCATCACCAAACTTGCTCGATCACGGCCTCAAAGTGCATCTCTGGGTTTACTCGATCTCGGCCGCCAAGTGCATCTCCAAACTCACTCGGTCATGGCCTCCCAGTACATCTCTGAGCTCACTCAATCTCGATATCCAATTGCGTCTCCAAACTCACTGGATCACGGCGTCGGAGTGTATCTCTGATGTGTAGATTGGTAGCTATATAGATAAATTGATACATAGATGAGAATACATCCTGAATACATGAGTTTTGAAAATCGTTGCACGCTTAGTAGTAGCTATGAGTTCCTGGCGCATCAGCAGCGTTCCCAGATGATGTTTTTCCCAGAATGATCTACTGTGATTTGAGGTGCTCCCAGACGCTCACAGGTTTGTCGCTGGCGCTCCCAGGTGCTCTGCTATGTTACGTGACCCGTCGCCTGGGCGACAGGGAGCATGTAATTCTCGATCAGAAGGTACGACGTTCTGTCAGAGCGGTCAGAGCCGTTCGGAACACCCAGGTGTTTCAGACGGAAACCAGGATTGTTGCTGATTCCTATGGCTAGTATTATATATATTCATACAATCAATTAGCTTTGTTGCAGAAGCCCTGTCTGTTGATGTGCATTCCCCTTAAACATAAACCTGACATATTGCTGTGGATCATTGGAAAGTTAATCTTCCTGATTCATCAAAGGGAGCGGGTATTGACAGGGAAGTGTGTCTTGTCGATTTCCATATTTGAGGGGTTATAATGTCCGCTAGTGAATTACTTAGATAGCCTTAGGTTTCCATCGGACAATTGGAAGCATCAATAACCATCTCAGATTCATTCTCCAATGCGAGGACGATCTACAGGACTATCACACAGTATCAGTCGTATACCAAGACCTGATTATCGGCATGTTCAGAATGTGTTAAGATCAACCATTATATTTCTACCAGTATCTGAGCAAGCCTGAAAGCAATATGTTAGTCATACATTGTGGCCCACCTGTCTAGGGAAACTCAATCTTCTACCACAAACAGAAAAACAGCTGAGGTAAATTCAACATCAAGCAAAAAAGGTTCAAGGTCATAGACAGAACGCCTAAGAATCAATAATGAAGTATTTGCAGCATCCTTTTTAAGGAATAGGAAAAATATGTTGGGCTGTACTAGTACTTAGTATTTAAGTACCTGTCTAACAATTAACATAATGTGTCACCAGTTATGTGTAATCAGTGCTATCAGAAACACCATCATATTACAACACAGAAGCCGAATAACTTGTTACTCCCATTGGTAAAATATTAATCTTCCCAGTCTGTTTGTCAACTTCAATGAAACTATCAATACGATCTCACCAATGTTTTGAATTATTGTGCTGAATTGATATTCCCACCACAGATTGTTCAGCATTTGAGTTCAGTGTGTTATGTTGAATCATCATGAATGTCTTGGAATGTGTAGATTCAGTTGCTATGGCTGACGGTTAACATAAACATCGAATACTATTGGATAGTGAAGTTCAATACAAGAGATAACACAGGTTATTAATAAATGGTGTTATGCATGTCATTCCAACCACTGTGTCTAAATTGATCAACGATATGAGCTGATTCAATTATGCTTGCGGTGATGTCAAATGTATAGCATATATGGCAGGCGCTGTTCTGATATGTATTATATATAGTGTATTGGAAAAGTTGATGGTCATTCCAGAGTATATTCTACAGTTGGATATAGAAGGTGTCAATGACTATATTCTGATTATGACAAAATGCCAAACCAAAAAGTGTTTGTCCAGAACTCTGAGATGATGACTAATACTGCTGGTTTGGTGGCGGAGGCAGAACAGCAGCCCAGATGTGGAAATGTCTCTTTTGCCACTGCAGCCGAATGAAAGACCAAGAGAAAACACTCTGCAAATATGATAGAAAAGAGACTGAGTAGAGAACAGGCAGATGGCCAAACATAGAAGTGTCTGAGCTGCCCTCTCTGGAGACTTGCGATAATGCAGTCATGGCATTCATTGTCGCTACTTCAATGACCAAAGTCCTGCCCACATTGGGTAGAGGTGTATGATCCAGTGGATACCGGGTTGAGGCCACAGAACCTATGGGCCCTTGTTGGAACCATCCATTTTATCAGTTGATTTGTTACTGTGGAATCAATGTGACTATCTCTCAATGGTTTGTATAGTGAGAAGGGGATGATGTATAGGAGGTGAGAAGCGTAGCAATCTAACTGGCCAGTCCGTACCTGAAGTGGATTCAGGGCCTGTTATACTCCATGTAGAGTGAATACAGTATGATTAAAACAAATAAAACTGATTGTCTTCAGTCTGATGTAATTTGTATATCACATTGCTATCTGAGGTTGAATACTCAAAAATCTAAAAATTCATTGCTGAGTCAAATACAGTTGAAACTTCTACTCACTGCATGGACAAGTTTCTCTCAATTGATTTAGTATATCTTTCACTATGCCTTATCAGCTGTACAATGTAATTATCATTGAAACTTGATCAATATACTTTGAAATCATGAGTGACATAGTGCTATTCAGCCATCTGCATTATAATATTGTTTCTGTGATCTTTTCAATACAGTTACTGTGCCAAGTAGCTTACCAGATATGTTTTTGGATATTCAATGTGTATTATATACTATGTATATGTCAATAACTTTTGTGGTAAATAAACTGTCTTGTACAAAGTATCACATTTTAACTAAGTGGATTGTCAATTACCTCTGAATGTGTTTGATAGTATAATCTAATGAGATAAATATTTCACCAAAGATACTCAATGATGCACAGCAGCACAGTAAGACCCAAGTATATTGCTTCTGTGGCCACATTACAGAATGAATATGAAAGGTTCACATATCTGTTGTTGGCAATGATACAACAAGGGAAGATTCTATTTGTTTAGCAGAGTGTATTTGGTTTAGATTTTTAGTTTATTTGTTTCAGACTCCAATTGCAGTAACCTTAACATCAATTCCACTTAATCCGCTTGACAACAAAACCTCGTATCAAACAAGTTGGGTTTGATTAGGATTACCTTTCGGATCACTCCATTCTGTTACGCAATTGTGTTTGATTGATCTGTATTCAACATTGTACTACACGCAATTGCGACTGTATTTTGAGATCCAGGAAATTGACTGTATTATCCTGACGTCATGTGTTCAGGCTTGTAACTTAAAACTGTTATTAATATACATAAATTGAAAAAAGTAAGTTTCAATATCTAAACAAATTTAAGTGCAAAGAGTTGTATGGTAGTCCTACCACTTTGGCACAATATGAGACCTATGCGCAAGCTCAGTTCACTTATGTGAGGTGCCCCATGCCGGGCACCTCAGGCAGATTCTCTGAAACTCAAGTCATTGCATTCATATTTATTTCACATGGACAGAATTCTCAGGTGGCATTTTGGATTGTGCAACAAATTATTTATGTTTGTGATGTAATTAGTAGGATTTGAAATGACTGTCCTGGATTCTGATGCAGTTTAATAGAATATTGATGAATAGGTTGATGATTCAGTTTAACAATTTTTGCAATACTGTATGCTGATGTTACTGCTTGGAACCATGGCGTACTGCTGGTATTTTGCATCCATAAAAATATTTCTACCTGACACTTTGAGTTCTGCTATATACTTTTTGTTAAATCTTTTCTACCTGACACTTCAACACATTTCACAATGTATCAACCCAGTATTGTATAGCTCAATGTATGGTAGATTATTACAGAGAAATTACTATTGATATATATATAGCTAACATCAAGTTTATGATCACTATCTCTAACACTGCAATCATTCTACCAAACACCCCTTTCTACAACATTGAACATCAATGGGAAATTCTCTGATTTGTAAGAAAAAATTGCCAAAGTTATTAGTAACGAAGAAAGGAAGATGAAGAAGAATTATTTATGACATATGATTTCTCCATAACCTGTCAATGTAATTTGTTGCACTTGCTGCCTAAGTCACTGAGATTTGGTATAAGATAACTTTGGTACACCATGCCAGTTCTGGGAAGAATATGTTGTCACTTGGAGAAACATTATCTATGTAATAGAACAATACAGAGTTTTTCAGGTCAGGAAGTTCATAATAGTATCCATCATAATACCTCCCAACCATCAACTCATAGTAGATCATAGTTAGTGTACAATTCAGGACCACATAGTAGTACAAGTAACATACATATATGAACTGCGATTCATTCAAGTGGTTACTAGGTGGGTCAATATTATCAAGCTGCCAGAACTGATACATACTTTGTTAGATAACAGTGAGAATTGGGTACATGGCATGACTAATGCATATGGGCTGCATGAATATGTAGAACAATTACTAAATATTGTTTTTGCAAAAGATCATCATGTTTGACTTTCAATATATACTATGAAGAACAAGTTGTTTATTCCAGGTCTGAGTTGCTACCATGGCATATGATGCATCCAGGACATTTCCCAAAGTATACTCACTGCTTCTGAGTCTGGTAATCCTGACTGAGACATTTACCCCCTATATTTCAACATGTAATCATTCTCATGCAGATTGCCTGTGTATTGGGAATTGTCTCAGCAAGTTTCTTGCTTTGCTTTACCAAGACACAGGTACCAAACAAAAAACACTTTCTTATTAATGCATTACAAAACCATGTTGTGAAGTCCTGTGATTAAGAAATTTACTCTGATTTTGAAAGTGAAACAGAGTAAAAGATTCACACAACACCTGAACAACATTGATGAGGTTGGTATTGAATGTAGTTTCTATTGGGCTGAGTATGACTTTTATTATGCTGGCAAGAATCGGTGTGAAAATACCTACCTCTCGCTGGATTTTTCCTGAGATCATTCATTCCTGCTCAGTGATACTGTCAAATATCCGAGATGGTCCATATGAGTGATGACACCTTGGATGTTCATTTACAGCTTTAAATAAAATATCAAATTTATTGCAGATATCTCTTGCTTCCAGGAAATTCAGTTACCAATTCAATAAGTTTTATAATTTGCATTGAAACAAATAACAAATATTTGAAGTGTGCCAAAAATAATTGACAAGAAAATGGGGATGTAGCAATATAGTAAGATTCAACACCAAAAGTTAATTACTTGACTTGCAATTGACATATACATCGGCAAAAGTACACATCGACTATAGACTGCGCTACGCGCACACGCGCACTCTCGCAGCTCATAGCAAGCTTCCCGTGGACCCCTGCGCGACGCGCAGCCTATAGTCGTCTATAGTCGATTCATAGAGATGTGCGCGTGGGCCTATGGAACTATATACCGCTGGCGGCCGGAGATGGACCTAAAGAGCCTGCTTCAAAGGCTCTTTGAAAGCTTGCTGGAGAGCCTTCTTGAGAGAGCCTCGCATCGGGACGAGTAGAGTTTTCCACGGGAAGCTTTTGGCCGATGGAAAACCCTGAGTTTGTGGAAGCTTTGGCTAATAGAAGGCTCTAGGTCTGTGGAAGCTTTGGCTAATAGAAGGCTCAAGGTCTGTGGAAGCTTTGGCTACTAGAAGACTCTAAGTCTGTGGAAGCTTTGGCTACTAGAAGGCTCTAAGTCTGTGGAAGCTTTGGCTACTAGAAGGCTCTAAGTCTGTGGAAGCTTTGATGCTAACGTTGATGTAGCCAACCTACTTGTCTAGGTGCTTCTGGTACGATAATCACCATCACCGCCACCATCACCATCGCCGTCATCACCATCGCCATCATCACCATCGCCATCATCACCATCGCCATCATTACCATCAGCCCCTGCCCAAATGCGCACACATATGCCGACAATCCGTGGGAAGCAAGCACCAGATTCTGCTGGATAATCTGAGTCGGAGATCTGCTCTCCCCAAGATCCAATTGTCTACCATTCCTACAACATCGAAGGCTGCAATTGTCAACACCATGGTCATGAGGCATCGTGAGATTTCGTCATGGTGGGCGCACCAAAGATAAGATTCAGACCATGATATAGACCGACGTCATGATTTCGGCCGCCCGCCACCCGCTACCAGCCACCTGCCACATGCCACACGCACACGCCACCCACCAAACACTGCTCAACAAGTCTGTAGCATATTCGGGAGGAGTAGAGTTTTCCACGGGAAGCTTTTGGCCGATGGAAAACTCTGAGTTTGTGGAAGCTTTGGCTAGTAGAAAGCTCTAGGTCTGTAGACACTTTGGCTAGTAGAAGGCTTTAAGTCTGTGGAAGCTTTGATGCTGATGTTGACGTAGCCAACCTACTTGTATAAGTACTTCTGGTACAATGATCACAATCGCCAACACCATCACCATTGCCATTACCATTGCCATCTTCCCCATCAGGCCCGGACCGAATGTACACACATACGCACACAATCGATGGGAAGCGGGCACTAGATTCTGCTGGAAAATCTGAGTCGGAGATCTGCTCTCCCCAAGATCCTATTGTCTACCTTTCCTGCGGAATCTAAGGCTACAATTGTCAACACCATGAGTATGAGGCATCTTGAGATCGTGGCGCGGTGGCAGTGCTAAAGATAAGGTTCAGACTATGATATCGACCAACGTCATGATTTCGGCCACCATATGCCGCCCGTCACCCACCACCGGCCACCCGCCACCCGCCACCAGCCTCACGCCTCCCGGTGCCTGGCGCCTGCAACTCAGCAAGTCTCTGGATCGAGCACTCAGAAGCATACATGGGAGCATATAGTCAAGTTAGATTGGGAGTATCTTGCCTCTTGAGAGTGTATTTGGGAGCGTAGAGCCAAGTAGGCTGGGAGTGTCATCGAGTGAAATTGGGAGTGTCATCGAGTGCAATTGGGAGTGTACTTGAAAGCGTGCTTGGGAGTGTGCTTGAGAGCGTTTTGTGAGCTTACTTGGGAGCGTATAGTCAAGCAGGCTGGGAGGGTGCCATTGAGTGCAATTGGGAGCGTCCTTGAGAGCATGCCCGGGAGTGTAGTGTCTTGATAGCTTAGTTGGGAGCGTAAGTCAAGCAGGCAGGGAGTGTGCAATCGACTGCAGTCAGGAGTGTACTTCAGAGCGTATTTCGGAGCGTGCAATCAAGTGCCTTTGGCAGTTTTACTGAATACAGCATGATGTATAGTATCTAGCGCACATAATCGCATGTGTATCATAGTAATCTAGTCAACTCGCAGGTCTATAGGACCTCATAGTGCCACGCGTCAATTATGCTATGGATTACCGGCCCAAAAACAGCTTCTCTATGAGTTACGCGTCTCATAAGCTCATTTTTCCCGGTGTACAATGTAAAAGTATCACCTACAAATGATTTCAATCATCCACATTTGCTGCAGGTAACTCTGCAACACCTCCAGCACTGCTGGACTGCAAGTATGAGACTATGTAAATATCTTGCACCAGGACTGCTCTTCGAGAGATATATTACACATATTAAATCATTTCATATATTTTTTGAAACATAACCTCTGCTGAGCTGCTAACCTGAGTAATATGGAAAATAAACGCACATGACACAAGCCTCAAACACAATGTTTCCATATTCAATATATGCTGATGACAATTGTATTTACCATTTGTTAGAGTAAGAAGGTGGAAAATATGCCATCCCAATTACCTTAATATATACCGAATTATCCTTATACAATAGTTATAACTGAATGCATCAGGACAAAGAATGGTTGTTTGGCCTAATTGGCTCAATTGCGGGGGAAGTGCTTCTTCAGAGGCGTCAGAGACTGCCCAGTGATGGAATATTCCATGCCCAGTGTCAATATAACATGTCCTGGTGCAAATCCCCCTATTATCGCTGGTTCACCATTTATTTTCACTGTGTGTGTCTCCTATTTTGGTATGTCTCTCTGGCGTTGTGGCCAACTATGAACATATGACCGAATTGGTCGAATGGGTAACTGCTTGCATCTGCAGTGCAATGCGATGTGTGATGCTGGAAAAATCTCTCCTCGCGTTCCTTCTATCTTAGCGCAAAATGCAATCTTCTATTTACAAATTATATCTATGATTCAAAGTCGCAAAATCGATGTAGCTGTTAACAATCCATTCGACATTCTGCCCGCCCCCTGTCTTGCTACTAAGTGCAATATCTGGAATTAAATTCACGTAGCTCACATTGTTTCCCACACTAAACATTTGCAATGTAACTGCTTGCTGTGCATTTCTCACTTGTACAAATTTCTGTACAGGATGCAAGTAAGCAGAGCTCTCAGGCATTATGGTGAGCACCAGGGCTGACTAGTACTCGACGAATGCTGCATCCTCATTCAGGAGGTCGATTTTGAAACGTTATTGCTGTTGCCATGGGAGACGTCCATTCAGCACCCCATAAAGTCTCCCCGGGCGATTCTTTACCCACCCCCAGACGTTCTGCCAATCCCCACCCTGCCTGCTCGGTTTTCCTCTGCATGGACACATCTGAGATATGTGTTCACCATCTAAACCCTCAACTGGAACTTTAATATCATTGTAAATACAGAGCTCCAGTGCATGCAGTTGTTCATCAGATATATACTTCTTGTTACAACACTTATGCTTAATGAACTGCCGCATGCTGCTGTTTATTACCGCATGGTACATAACGTCTTGCCTATTGTCGGTAATGCTCTCGAATCTATGATCATTGGGTTAGGATGCTCCTCATCAGTGCAGTTAGGGGATCCCACAAAGTCAGCCTACCCATATGACTGTGGGCTCAGCCGTGTAGCCACGAAACGGAGCACATTGCAGGCGCTAGTGCTGTTCTCCAAACGCGTAGCGAGACATTGAAGATTGAGCTCTCAGATTTCGAATCTGCGAATACAAAGCACAATGGTGCTAATATCAGGAAGGTAGTTGAGATTGTTATTGGAGGCATTCCTTCTGTCCTTGAGGTTCGTTTCATGTACTTGTTCATGTCTCTTGGCCGAATGCTGTTGCAAGGCTCCATATGAACACATCTGTTCGACCCGATGAGATATCAAATGGATCGTCTGATGGATAAAGTCGGTATCTACCGCCTTTGAACTGTTTTCCGTGGGAATGATATAACCCAACCATGGGGTAATTTCGTCCTGTGTGTTCAACAGCATCCATGTTTTGGGATTTGTTACCTCGTCTACCTTTCACTTCTTAACGAGTTCCATTCTGCGGGCATAGGCTTTGGCCTTCACCTTGTTGCCAGCTCACCAAACTAAGAAAATGCTTTTGAAGGTGGGAAAACGACGATAGCCATCCTCCCGGTAGCTCAATTTCGCATTATTATGAGATGTATAGCGAGAATACATATAGAAATTTAAAAATTCCTGGGTGCACTGAATTGCGTGATTGAATATGGAACTCTGAGTAGGGCTTCCATCGTGTAGAGACTGGGTCCCAACTTCAAACAGGTACCGCCTAATTCTATTCATTTCCTTTCCATTTCATTGACATACTTCTTTATATGCCATATTTTCTATGGTGAGGTTGTGGTGAGCTAGCACAGATCACCAGATTTCATTGTTGTTGTTGAGCCGTTCGTGCGTTTTCATGAAGTGGAACATCAACTTCTGGAGGTGGTCACACAAGCCAATCTCCAATTTAGGGAGGAGGTCGGGCTGAGGGAGGACGTGGAAGATATGGGAAATATATTGAGATACATTGTCACCTCAGCGAACATGGCCTCACAAGAGTTTCGCATAAGCTGTCATTGTTTCAGCATCACTGAGCATTCAATATTTGTTGTGATCCCTCAGAGGGCATTGCTTCTCCGAGGTGTCATAATCGCCTATTCAGTTCTTTGGACACTCGTACCAAATACCAGAATGCCACTTGAGATAATGTAGGGTGCTATTCTCAGCGTAATCTGCAAGCCGCGCTGCCCCAACCGAGTTGCAACACCTGAAGTTCCCATCGTCACCATAAACATTGCAATACCCACTCTTCGCACCGGAATTTAGTTTAACGGTGAGAGGCTGGAGTATCCCCCGGAGATCCTCATTCTGCACCTCTCAGTTTGTTTGGTGGTGCTCATTCACCCACTTCTGAGGAATATTACAGTTCTTGGTTTGAATCTGCAGCAGAGTGACCTTTATGACGCTGTGCATTGAGTGCATCCGGAAGATTTTCAAACATCGATTGCCAATTGAGATACATACCGGCAACTGGTTTTTGTCACCAACCTAATTCGAGAGATTTGTTCCATCTGACTTAAAGTGCAATGGATCAAGTGGATCCCACGCCCAGAGTATTGACTGAACTATGAATAGGACGTGACTATTCTGGAGTATCTCTCAATATCTGTTTCGCACAACCATGGGGGAGTGTGCATTTCGTGATCGTGGCAGCTCGAAGGCATATCACTGATATAAGAATTGCGAGGGGCATAAGTGCTATGCTTGGCGTATGCTGGCTGCCATGTAACCTATCGTAGGCTGGGGATGATGTTTCCACTCCAGCATTTGAATGGGTATTAGTCGTTATTATTTGAACTGATATCGTCGGGAGTGGGCAGTGTGCACACTCCGAGAGTCTGATCACCTGGCATGCTACCCATGAGCCTCAGGACAACATTTCAGTTTGTTAAGCTTGGGACATGCAGAGTTGTGTTTTCGTCCTTCCGGATGTTGTTATAGTATGCCTTCATGCCTTTCTTGTTGATCCCACACAGGGAATATTTGTACTCTTCATGGGTTCAAAATGGGTAGTAGCCATCATTTTGTAGATTCCCCTGCAGGGAACTCTCAGTCGCATTCCCATAAGTCAGGAATGTAATTGATCAGTGGAGCAAAAATGCCATGGTGTATTTCCGTCCAGAGTAGAGGAGTTGGTGGTGGTTGAGACTCCGAGTCTGTGATGTTTTCAATGTTTTCATGGTAGGGAATCTTGTTAACATCTGCAACTGCCTCTTTATTAGCATTGTATTGAAAATGCTGAGCAGGGTCGATGCATCGAGGCCTGCTGCGAATACTCAGAGTCAGCTCATGTCCAACTTGGCGGTGTTTACAATCATGTAATTTGATATGTTTATGTCGACAGTAGGCTGAGTTGAACTTCTGTTGGCATGAAAATTTGAGTCAACTGAAACGGGTCCTCTCTGGTATTGTCGACGACAGGCCATGAGCGGCATAGACACTGCCAAGAGGAACGAAAGTTGGTGCAGGGCCTGAGCAGCCTGGTGTGTACACTCATGATACTTTCAGCTAACTTGAGAGGTGTATTCAGCTTTAACACCATCACTGGGAGGTTCCTTACAGACCAGGAGTTGCCAAAACACTGCATGCGCGATGTCCCATAATATCATTAATTAAACAAATCCATTACAAGACTCATAAATACAATAAACCTTGAGCGACCCGGAAACCACGCAACGCGTGTACTAGTCAATACGTGATATAGCAAGATGTGAACACAGGAACTGAACATGACACGAACCTGACCTTGATGCGAATACGTCAATCATCGCCTCCTCTGTATCATGAGGACTGGTTCACTCCTCACTGATCAATGCATTCAGGCGCACCTCAGGGTGATAGGCATATGGGAGAGGGAAAACAGGGAGAGGGGCATCGGGGAGACTGTTGACACTTGCCGATTCACTGAGCAGCTTCTGATCGACATCAGCATCTGAGGTGATGCCAGCTGAGTCAGCTCCTCGCGGCGTCGGTACCATAAGGTGAGGTTTTGGCGACATAATTCTCCCCAAATGCTCCAGCCCATTGAGGGGATGAGTCTCTGGAGTTTGGCGTCATGGGTGAGGCTCTGCGGTGTGTAGCCGTGAGGTCAGGGCTGGAGGATGTGGTAGTGGGGTATACTCGGGCATCTCCTGGCCATGCTCGGGTATCACAACTTGCTGTTCGTTTGCCATGGTATCCACAGGGTCAGCCAATGTGATTCGCATCTCTACCTGGCCAATCATCCCATGTCCTTTGCAATCATCTGCATTCTTATCCTGCTCCTCCCCCTTATCCTGCTCCTCCTCATCTTCGCCCTCTTCAACTTCCTCCTCTTCCTCTTTCTCTTATTCATCGTCACGGTCTTTTTCCATCTCCACATCACCATATAAATCATCTCTGTTCGGTGTCTCCACATTATTATCGAATGGAGATTCAAACTAGGGTCAATGTCTCAGTTATAATCACCGTCCGACTCGGCAGAGTCGGTGTCATTGTTTGAAGAAATTGACAAGGCGGGAGATCCTTCCACCTCTCAATATACCTGCTCTATTGAGCCCTCCATATCCGAGTCTGCCTCTTACCATTCCATGTACAACTGCGCAGCAACAGCACAAGAGATATCATCTCCCACTAGGGTTTGTTATACCATACTTTTCACTTTACAATTTCACTTCCCCTTCCCCTTCCCTTTCCCGTGGACTTCGGGCGTCACATCCTGTGTTTCATTTTCATTCCCGTTCCATTTCTTGCCTGGTTTGGTATCCTCCGCACCCTCGCCATGGTCATTATCATTGCCATCACTATGACGGCCACTCTGTGAGCTGGGCTGTTTGGGTTCCACTGAATTCTCCTCAGCATTATGCTTGTTGATTATCTCATCCCAATTCGGTTGTTGGACAGCCAGCTAGTGGCCTGGCTTGTACTGTGTGCAGCTTGGTGGCTCATTTCTTGCCCTGATATCATCTCTACCATACCAGGAGAATGGCACACCGGTGCGTTTAACCGTCCTCAAGATGGTTGTCAGTGGGTTGGAGCAATCGACTGCATCCCAAATGGCACGGAATCTGTCCCATCTCGAATTGTTTATTTGGTCGCAGGTTTTGTTTATCATTTGCCATATATATCTGAAGAAGGCTGCCCACCACTCTGGGATAGGCGAACTCCTTCTCCTGAGGTTCAGCCAGATTCACTTGAAATGTGAATCGTGGCAAGTCGTGACTGGATCAAGAAAGATGATTTCATCATGCAGGCCCCAAGTGCTGTCATCCTTGACGCTGCAAAGAATGTATATCCGTATGTGTCCACTCATACGTGACACAAGTCATCCCTCCACACAGTCCCGATTGAACGACAGGCATCGATTTTTAACTCATGTCAGCATTTTTCCCTCAACTGTTGCTATCCCCTCTTGGCTTGTAGCTGCCCTTTGGTGCCATGGCTGTGAGTTGAAACTGCGTCTACATCCGAGGCAGTAACAATATGATCCAGTTACATGCAGTGGAAGGACACACAGAGGGAACATACAAAGTTCTGTAGGTTATCGGATGTGTTTCAGAATGAGAGTTGTTCTATTGTACAAGTCACTTGATGTTGACACAGTTGGTTATACTGGCAGTGTGTTAATTACGGGAGGAAAAGAGAATGCTGGTGTAGGCAGGACGATCAGATATATATACCCAAGATCATTCAATCTCTTGGTTCGAAATGTTTAGTTGGTTAACCAACACAAATTTGCCCAACCATTATAATGCAAATCCACCAGGCACCTCACGACTGAGAAACCTTAAGATGAGATTTAGTACATGCTGTGAGGGCAGTTTACAATGCCAGTCATTGACTTTGAATCTCAAATCACTTTGACCATGCAGACTTTGTTCATCTTGCATCAAACTGAGTACTTCTCAGGTTCGTCCAATGGTGCTACCATCCAACACCGCAACCAACTTCCTCAGTGGTTGCCAAAGCACAATTAATGGATGTCATAGAATAGAGAATACTTCATTGTTGGCTGTACAATTCCTGCAGCTCTTCTAAAGGGGAATTTCCACAGGGAAGCTGAAGATATACACAATCGATAGTTTGATGTATCGTGCCAAAAACGTGTGAAATTCCATGATCACTGTACCAAGAAGACATAAACACCCATCAGGTGGTCCAAATTGGCCTATAGACGTTGATGTGACAGTCAATATCCATGCTGAGTGTAATCAGATGTCAGCTAACCGCTTGATTGAATGCTTTTAGAGGGATCTCGGTCCCAAGTAGTGTCAGGGTTCAGAGTCTAGCGTGGTTTACACTGCGCCACCCTGTTTTGTCAAAACACTCCCTGGTCACTCAAATAGGAGTCTACATAGCCTGCTATTGCATACACATGCACAGGATATTTTGCCTACATTCTGAACTTGGAACATCTATATTGGACTAGGACTTTCCAACGGCCTCAATCTGACACCATTCCGGTCGTACAAAATGTTTGAAAGCTTGTTAATCATTACAATCCAGCAAGGTGTAGGCATTTGGGAAAGTCTCAACTCGCCCCTGATATGAGATGCGTTTCGATATCGGCTGGCAATAGAGATGTCCCCGTGGCAGGAGTTCCGTAGCAACTACCATGCGATGTTGCAACTGCACTCCCTCATCTTTCCTAATCAATTCTCGCGTTACAGTAATCACTCAACACTTGAACTCCATCCCAGCTGCTACACAGCAACGGTCAAATAATACTCCCGCTGCCACACCGGGAACACTCAGTTGTAGTACACCAGCACCCGGAGCAACCGCAGAAGCAAAATGAAACTGTCGCATTGTATCCAGCTCCGCATCTGGCAGTAATATCATGCCCACTCCTCTCAATACTCGTGACAACCTGCCTACCCCTATGACTAATGCAGAAGCCCACCCAATCATTACAATTCCAGTGTGAATGCATGCTAACGAAATGAATCAGAGACTGATGAAGTGGCAATTGCGACCGCAGGTGGTGTCTTTACCTCGATCAATGCTCTCTTGCTGTCCCACCATCCGTAGACTTGGTCACTCAGATATGAGGTGTGTTGTGTTTGCATCGGGCAGACTCCTTGAGCTCTGCATTTGGCACAGACAGTCGGTTTTTAGTGCAACAAACTTGGAGACAGTACTCTATGCAACATGATACGTTTCGACAGCATTAGCTGAATCCCAACACTGCCAGATGATAAAGATGTACTGGACCACCGCAGTGCAGCATAACAACATTTGGTCAATAGCATTTGAGGCATGCACGAAAGAGATCTTGAAAAAGATATGTTGAGGCAATGGCCCACATTGAATATTACACGCTCAAATTGTACCAGGTTCGATTACAAGTCGATCAGGTTAAATCCGATTTTATGCAATCAACAAGCCAGATCATTGAAGAGATTTAAAATCTCCACTGCTTTGACTCCGACACAGTGCTATTCGAATTTATTGATTCCCATCCCACTAACAAAAAGTATCTTGTTCCTTGTAGCAGAGCATGTGGAAGGTGGTTTACGTGGCCCAAATCCAAAGCAGAGAGTCGAAATCTGCTGACTAATGGGCACTGTCCACTGTACCTCCTGGCAGAAATAATTCTGTGGTGTATCCAATTCAAATTCTAGCATTGTGCGAATTACCATGGTAACTATGCTGATGGATTTTATTATTCCATGATTAACGACCAGTACAGGCATATACCCTCACCCCTGATCATGTTTACCTGAACCGCGTCGCTCCATGATCTCCAGGACTGCCAAATGTACAATGGTGTTGTTTTGAAAGGTTCCAAGTCAATGGTGAACGCGGGCAGACCCGATCGATCAAACCACCCCAATTACAAGTTTGACAGTGGTCCAGTCGCATGCTGCTGTGCTGCAACAGCTCGCAAGATGTTGACCTCGCCTGGCATTGCAGCCAGATATACCCTCTTGATGAATACCTGGAACACACTACAAGAGAGCTACCAACAGAGGTTGGATAAAAACATTCATGCTACAGTCAACCATCAGATCCAGCAGGTGGAGAACCCAATACCTGCCAGGGTCATCAGCCTGGATGTGGGGTCTATTGATAATGCTAGATATGTTGACAATTTGACCTCCAAAGGGGCACTTGAGAGGCTTCAGATTGGAAGCACTAGCCCAGGCATCCCGACAAGCCACCATTGCCCAGTTGACAAACTGCATCGCAGGATGCCTGTGTGCACCTGGGATTACCAAGATGACGCTGATGCAATGGATAAGCGCAATGACATCCCCACTGCCAGTCGGTGAAAAGAGCCCGCGATTGAACTCTAGAGATTTAACTTGTAAATGGGTGATGACAACGGGTATGGGCGTGGGGATGGCGACGATGCGAATGAGGATGCAGTGCAAGAAGCTACACAAGCCAATGATGGATGAATGCGTAAAGTGGCAGATTGAGGGCATATTAGGTTTGACCTGGTAACAAGTGTTGTCGACAGGTATGAGTCGAAGAATGGTGTCAATGCGCATACAAATGAGAAGGAAGAAGCATTGCAAGCTAATGATGGATCAATGCAGAATGTGGAGGACTGAAGGCATAGTACTAGAATGTGTGAAGATTGGACAATATATTTCAGATATACAAAACACGATAGTGGTAAAGCAAATGCAACGGCAAGCGATGTATCTGAAGACAAGAATTTATTGTAATTACTCACACAATCTCCAAACTAAACATATGTGGGGTGAGTGCGGCATATTGCAATCAGCTGAAGAAAGGCATAACCATCACCAGGCGTTGTGTATATGGCTACAGAATTACAGCATCGCCTGCGACGAGCAAATTACACCTGTCATTCTGATGGTGCATTTACATCCTCACATCGCAGGCAGAATGGTCAGAAGGTGAGTATGGAATGCGACCACTCACTGGGGTGGCAGGAAGCGTGTAATTCACTGTCAGAGCTTATGAGGTTCCATCCAAGCCGTCAGAGCGGTTCTGAACACCCTGGTGTATGTGATCAAAACTAGGGTTGTTGCTGATGTATTGGTGCAAACATGGATACGCAGGAGTGTAAATTGTGATGGACTGGTAGTATCATTACTTGTGATCTAAAGCTCCGGGTAAGCTGACTATATTGATTGATTATTACCCAGCCAGTGTCACCTATCACAATGACACCTGTATCCTACATAGCCATTACATTCCAAAGTGTGTGGTTACAAACTGCCAATTCGATCTGATCTTGATTCCTATGCAGATTCTACTGAAGACACGATGGGATGTAAGATGCACATTACTGGACAGTACAATGCAATCTCCATGACACATGCTAATGACAGATACAATCTGGTGAATTTTATATTATGATCGCTGCAATCAGTCAGAATAACAGTACAGGTGTGAAGCAGTATTCATGTGGGTATTCGAATGATATTACTATTCATGCACATTCTGATTGAAAAAATAGAATGGATTATTATCTTGGCATATTAAATTGTTCTAATACTTGTCTGAGACATTCCAAACATGTTTGTGACTTTCAGTGGGGCAGCAGCATAACCTTTACTGGCCAACTAATAATGGAATACCAGAATTTCATCATATGCAGAGAATTACCCAAACTGCAGAGTACAATACCAGGTACGAATGTCATTGCTAAATCGATCCAATTACATTTATCATCCAGTAAATCTCAATTTTGTCTCGGGCACAGTTTGCAGTTCCCTCAATCATAGTATTATACAAGAACTTATTGACACTGGAGTTAACTATATAAGTAGTCGTGATCAATGATTGCACCAGTCCAGCATTGGCCCAGTCCAGATTTGGTCCATGGATGTCTAGAAGTATCTACTGTGAATTCTTGTTGATACGGAATCAGGCCACTGCATGTATTTTCTGGACCTAGACTGAACTTGCCTGGATTGATTTGGACCAGTCAACCACCAAGTCCTGGTTTGGCGAATGTTTTGACTGTATTGTTGATTTAATGGGTGAAGGATATTTTGATGGCACCATAACTAAAAATACAGCTTTAATCATTTTACTCTGATTCAGAATCAGTGGAGTGATGCGATACATCTAAGCACCAGTTGGGTATTCAGTAGTACTGGACGCAAAAATACTATTGCAATTGCAATTGCCTGTCCAGAGTTCCTGACCAACCCAAAAAAAGCTTAGACTACCATTCTTGGGCTTTGAACTTTGAGATGGAATTGATTGATTGAACTATACTGGCCTGTACTGCTGATTGGGTCTAACCAGACTCATGCATTGATTATGAATAACTGTAACACATCAAATGTTAATATAATCCCTGCCAACCGGGGAATAGTTTCTGACCTGTCAGCACCTTAGCTTCTTCCCCACCAGGTATGCAGAATATTCATCAGTGGAAGGAGATTGGTTAATATTTCAGTTATGTCAGAAATGGTGATAGCCAATTAGATACAACTGACCAAGAGTTGCAGATTGGCAATAATCGTTATGCATTCATTATTGAACATTGAGGTGGGGATGTTAATATTGCGTCTAAGGATTGTTTGAGGGAATTGACTTGCTGAATTAGTGAGGGTAGTCAAGAACAACTATCACCCAATTATCAATTAACCACAGGGCTAGACCTGATTGTGTACAACTGAAGTATGATACCACTACATGATAGAGATTTTGATAACTATATCATACTGCCATACACCAATTTCATTTGGCACAGATAGGATAATGGCTCTCAATATGGACATTGCGTGACTGACATTCAGCAGTTACACCAAGAAGTCGTTATTCCCAGAGGATTTTAAATTTAGATATTTATTTGTTTCAGAAAATGAAGATATCACTGTCTGGGGTTATATTCAGAGTAGTGACTAGCCAGATATCTAATTGAATATCTAACATGAACTATATGATTGCTTTGCTTTCAGGGCAAATCCATAATTTAATGACCAACCTTTCAACACCCCAATATGTGGTGAAAAGTTACATTAGTCTCATTGTTATAAACGATTATGCAGCTGGATTGCATACCATAATTAATAATTCATGTCACTCTTGAATCAATTCAGTGCTGTGGGAGCTTCCGATTCACATTCCTATTCGGATGGTGAAACTAAAAAGGTGCTTTCTAATGCTTATTGAAATCCATAGCATGATACCGATATGAACTAGATGCTGGCTGAGGAATTGTACACAGCTTTATGGTGATTAGTAAACATGCCCAGAGCCAAGATAGTGATGCATAAAGAACTCCAGTTTACCGAATAATATCAATGGTAAAGTGTTTGCATAAGTGGAAGCAGTCTAAATTGCAACTGGAACAGTCAAAATTATTTGTTCTGATTCGATTTATTTCTACTTACCATTTGGATCACAAGGAGACTGAGATATGTAACTGACAGTGCAGCGCCATACGGTACAGCTTGCTGTACATCGTCCTTCTGAGTCACACGGGTTAATTAAATATTGACTTGACATTTGCTTACTGTGTTGGAAGACATGAAGAAATCTTAGATTCTTTAAATTCAGTCAAAGAATGAAAGTCCTTATAATATGTGGGTGGCTTTTCTGATTTTCTTTTAACTCAGACAGTTGTGTATATCAATGGTTGACAATCACCACTGAGAGTACTCCAAACCAAACTGATGCAATAAATACAGTCAGGCGTTATGTACAAACCAGACAGACCCCGGTACTGGTTGCCAAGTATGCCGTTTATAATGAAGGCTGTACACTTTGAGTATATCCTTAGGCTTTTAATTACTCAATTCAAGCGCAAATGACATTTGTCACCAATTATCATGATAGTTTTTCTGACACAAGTACACCTGCAGCTTACTAATCACATATAAATGCAGTGCAAATTCCATGGTTTACCAAATTCCTTCACATTGTTAACCTTACCCAATGCTGTTTCAGCAAGGTGCTATTTTCACAATGTCAAACTGAACTGGAATAACTCAGGAAAATGTACAAGTTAAAGAGCAGAGCTAGGCATTTGCACACGATATTGGGCTATGGCCAAACTTGTCCCACATATATACAATCTGAAGTATGGCATAAGTCACTGCAATGATTGTATACTGTATCTTCTCTAACTGGATTGAGAAGCTGAAAATGAATTATACCATAGCCTGCTAAGTTAAGTACCTGTGGACATGTTAATGACTTGACAAATGCTTAAGTTTGGTAAAAGCTACAGCATTATCCTTAGGCTAAATGATAATATATAATTGTTCATTGCAGACAATATTGTAAATATACAATATACCAGAGTGGAGATATCCAGATAAACATTACTCAACTCTGGAGAATAACACCTTCATAATCTGATACTTACAGAAAGTACACATGACCACCAGAGATAGTAAAAGTTATAGTCTGCTGGCAGTAGCTGGATACATAGAAAACAGTTGTTAAGATGTAACTTCATTATAATCTGATGAGTAACTACATCAGAAAAATGTATTTTAGTCACTGGAAGCCTCCAGGAGTGTCTCAGAGGATGTGGAGTGTAAACTTAGATGCGTCAATTTCAGGAGATTATCAGACCCTAGGAGGGCATTCCTGCCGGCCTTCAGAGTAACTGGGAGCGCCGGCAACAAGCCTAGGAGCACTGACGAGAAGCCTGGGAGCACTTGGGAGCGCCGGGGACAAAACTGGCAACACCGGCGATACGTCTGGGAGCACCTCGAATCACAGTAGAGCAGTCTGGGAAAACAGCATCTTCTTTGGAAACGCTGCTGGTGCGCCTGGAAATAATAGCTACTACTTATCATTTAATGATTCTTAAACTCATGTATTCAGTTTGTATTCCCATCTATGTATCTATGTATCTATATAGCTACCCACCTGCACAAGATATATCTGGACTGGCTGCAGGCGGTACTTGGGAGCAATTCAAGGTGCCCCTGAAAATGACGATCCAGTGAACTTAGGGATACACTCCGGGGCCGTGATCGAGTGAGTTTGGAGATGCACTTTGGAGGCCGTGATCGAGCGAGTTTGGAGATACACTTGGAGGCCACGATCGAGCGAGTTTGAAGATGCAATTGGAGGGCGTGATCGAGCGACTTTGGAGATGAACTTGGAGGGCGTAATCGGGCGAGTTTGGAGATACACTTGGAGGCTGTGTTCGAGCGAGTTTGGAGATGCACTTTGGAGGCCGTAATCGAGCGAGTTTGGAGATGCACTTGGAGGCCGTGATCGTGCGACTTTGCAAATGCACTTTGGAGGCCATGATTAAGCGACTTTAGCGATGCGCTTGGAGGCCACGATCGAGCGAGTTTGGAGACACACTTGGACGCCGTAATCGAGCGTCTTTGGAGATAGACTTGGAGGCCATGATCGAGCGAGTTTGGAGACCATATTCGAGCGAGTTTGGTGATGCACTTGCAGGCCATAATCGACTGGGTTTGGACGAGGACTGGGAGGCAGTTGATGGACGGTGCGCCGGGTGCTCAGACTCTTTTCATCAGTTAGTGAACTCGCAACTGTGGGAATGTGACAAGGTGACTTTACCTTTGAGCTGTCACGGAGAGCTGGCTGATGGGTCGATCGTGTAGGAAGGCACGCCGGAAGGTGAAGCTACATTCATGAGTCAACTCATAATCATGAGAATGAAGGGAACACAATCAATCTTGGGTACTCTGTGTATGCTGTACTCGGTGTATGCTGTACTAGGTATATGCTAAACTCGGTGCCAACTGATGATCATGACATGGTGAGATAGAGAGGGATGACTTAACTTTGTGTTCTGCGATGATAGTAGAGTTGTGGACAAGAAATAGAGATATGGGGGATGAAGATGAGAACGATGTGGAGCATACTAGGGGATATGAGTAATCAGGCATACGACTTGCCGGATTGGGTTGGATGACCTTGTATCGGTGGAATTACACGCCAGATTGGGCCTCATACCTGCTGTATGGGGGATGGTGAATTGACTCGCACACGAAATTATCTTAAGTCCCAGTTTCTCATGATGATTTCCCCCGTACCCTCTCATCTCTCTCTTTCTTGTCCTCAATTCTGCCATCACCTAAGAACACGAAGTTAAGTCATCCCTCTCTATCTCCCCATGCCATGATCAAGAGTTAACACCGAGTACAGCATACACCGAGTACAGCATACACAAAGTACAGCATACACCTAGTACAGCATACAACGAGTACTGCATTCACTGAGCACTGCATTCACCGCGTACTGCATCATCCCAAGATTGACTGTCTCCCGCTCCCAGCCAGTCTCATCTCTCGGCAGACCATGTGGTACTCAATTCTCTACATTGGCACAATTACGAGGTAACCAATGAATAGAGTTTCCGCTCCTGTCGCGCCTCCCTACCGAACTTACCTCCTCCAGATTGACCGCCTCCTAGTACTCCTCCAATCTCACTCGATGATGGCCTCCAAGTGCATCTCCAAACTTGCTCGATCACGGCCTCCAAGTGGATCTCCAAACTTGCCCGTTTGCGGCCTCCAAAATCGCTCGATCACGGCCTCACTGTGCATCTCCAAACTCGCTCGTTCTCGGCCTCCAAGTGCATCTCCAACCTCGCTCGATCGCGGCCTTCCAAGTGCATCTCTAAAGTCGCTCAATTAAGGCCTCTGGTGTGCATCTCCAAAGTCGCTCGATCACGGCCTCCAAGTGCATCTCCAATGTCGCTCCATAACAGCCTCCAAAGTGCATCTCCAAACTCGCTCGATCACAGCCTTGGAGTGTATCCCTGAGTTCACTCGATCGTCATTTTCCGGCTGACCCTGAAGCTGTGCAAGATAGAGTGAGTATTTCGTATCATGTGATGATGTCTATCTACCCCGGGGTGTCCAAATTATATACTGCCTGTCGCAGAGTACATCTCCATTACTCCTGTATCTCTGAATGTATATATATACAGAGACTTCGATAATACATGCCATATTGTGATGTAGCCAATCTTGTGACTGTAACCAAGACCAATATGATCAATGAAATGCTTTGTGGTTATGGAACCCTAAGAACCACTGGTGTGAGAATATGGCACCAAATCTCCCACAGACCTGCGCAGAGGTCTCCTCAGCTCCAAAATTTGACTATCCTAATTGTCAAATTTTGTAGCATCCTGAATGCACCTCCCTCACTGCAGGTGTTTTCAGGAGCACGTGAGAATGCTCTTGCAGAATCTGAGAGCACTTTCCAAAGCTCCAGGGGGGGCTGGGAGCATCTCGAAGTACTTCGAAGCACTGGCGAGGGCTGCCGGAGTGTCTGGAAGGTTTGTGTATGGTTTCCGGACCGAATTACATTTTGCTGATGTAGGTTGTGGAAAGTATCTTTTGATATTGTACAGAGGTCGTAATGTTAATTGCAGCACCGGATAATAAGTCAAGGTTGGATTGTTTCTCAGTTTGTTGGTGGTGAATAACATCAACGTTATAAATGTAGAGTGCAAATTGAAGTCTGCAGAGAAATTAAATGGCAGTAGACAAACTGCATAAAAAGTAATATTGGTCAGTGATAGAAAACTTCCATTTCATTTCCCTTTTGAGAATGTCTCATCGTGCCATGCAATAAGCATATCTGGAAGTAACAGTGACCCAGTGATATGATTTACAATAACAACTTGAACTTCAATATGACATCTGATTAAGTGTTGCTACCAATACCACTCAACTTTCACAATTAAGTGTATACTACCAAGTGTATACTTGAAATATGCAGATCATCCCAGGCTTTGTGGCCTCTACTGTTAAATATTGTTTTCTATGATGTATAACGGTTCCAAATCTTGTAGAACGGTAATAACTGAATTTGTGATTGCCACAAAAAATATTCTACGAGTCTCAGTTGAATATCTAAGAGGGATAAGCCAACTAACTGGATAGAATTAATTTTGTGGTATTCGACCAGCTCATTAGCAAATCGATATTCAAATCTACTGCATAGATAATGCTTCATCTATTTCCATTTCCATCTATAGCATATTTCTCATTATTTTTATTGTAAATATGAACTCAAGTTGTAGCTTGTTATGCTAAATCAAGGTATTTCTTAAGTGCCAAACTGGTATTGTAGTCAAATCAGTGGAATTCCTTAACTCGGATAATGTTTATATGTTATCTGGCTGTTTATCCGCATCACCACATATCAGTATGCAGAATTTTGGAATTGATACATATTCAACTGTCTTTAATATTTTACTGTATTGTATTGTTTTGAATTTCCAGCATGGATTATCTGGATTACGGAACTGGTTATTATCACATATCTGGTGTAATCTCAGATAAATTTAGATGATTCAGGGTTATTAAGATTACATGTATTGTGAAGCTAACCAATTTCCCAGTAAGTTAGTTCAACAGTTGCCTATATAAGAAAATTTTTAAAATACATGTTTTTGCAGAAGAAGAATTATGAATCCAAAGAAGCTTTATGACTTCGATTTGACACCAACTTTTTATTCATTCTTATACACTCTTTTGGTCCTGCTGAAATCTCCTTCAGTACATTTTAGATATTTCACCAAGGCAGTAATATAGTCTGTCAGTTTGATACTGTAAGTGCAAACTTGCACTTTATATTTTTCCTACATTATGAAATATAATATTTTGCGAAGGGAAACCTTAAGCGTTGTAATTGATAGAGCGCACACATGGTCAATCTAGAATAAATAAGAAGCTATGGATGTATGTTCTGATTCTTCATGCTGCTCCACATTACATCTTTTCAGGATTGATTCACAATCCATCATTGATTACTGATGTTAACATTACTTCATGGGTATTTTGCACACGAACTGCCCTTCCTGTATAGAATGCGATTACATTCGACACACGGTGACACAACCATTACTGGTAGACTTCAACACATCTAGAATACTTTGTTCAATGTATTTGTATGTGTAACTGGAATACCTGACCTGATGCTCGGTCAGTGCCAGTGTATAGAGATTGCCACTATGATATTGTGATCTGTATCAAATATCAGAGATCTTAATTTTCTATATCTACTCCCTTTCCAACATAAGCAAATGTACATTGATAGTCCACATCAGGGAGCAACATTTGATCAAGGCGCTGTTATACAATGCATGTCAAATACAAATATCGCTCCAGTTATTGATGCTCCACCAAAAAAGATTGGAAGTATGATCTGTACAATGTACCATTTACTCATAGTTGGCCACTTAATGGAATTGTCACGGCGCAGGCAGGTATGAAGATACTTGGGGATAAGAAAGGAAGATTACTGGTGGTGTCGAAGGAATTGTGTTACGGAAAGGCGGAGACGTTGGAAGACGCGGAGGAAGTGGTAAGAAGGTGG
>Ga0307514_10001557_pt1 | contig 27196 bp, 20 predicted proteins | sample 16_EM_MG_FD_203088 | JGI IMG/M metagenome (GOLD analysis project Ga0307514, IMG submission 203088) | Populus trichocarpa ectomycorrhiza microbial communities from riparian zone in the Pacific Northwest, United States - 16_EM | ecosystem: Host-associated > Plants > Roots > Unclassified | place... | reverse complement strand
TTGCAATCTTTTTTTTTTTTTTACTTTAGTCTTAAAATTATATTCTCGAAATAGCTTTATCTAAATTGAAGCTATTTTTTTTCCCTCAAATAATTTTAAGGGTGTATTTTTTATATTGTCTTATATTATTTGATGCATTTAAAATAATAAATTCTCCTGAAGAATAACTCTAAGATTTGAAATAAAAAAAAAAACAAATCTTTTTAACCATAAATATTCTTTAAAATTATAATATTAGCAGTATTGTTTTATTGCTTACGAGGGAAAGTTTTTAATATTGTTAAAAGACCTTGAAGTGAGAACTTCGACCAAAATGCACAAGCACGAGCTCGCCCTGTCAGCAAGCTTATTAAACTAATAATAAAATGCAAATATATATAGTTTTTATCAATTTGGATGTTGATTTTAGGTGACCCGTTATTAATTGAATTCATGTATTCATGGCCCATTGAAAAGAAAGAAAAAGGAATCGATCTATCAATGTCTAGCCTAGCCAAAGAAACCTGTCAACTGTCAAGTACTCGAATAACTTTTTTCCTTGTGCTCAAGTGCAGAACAAATGAAGCCAGGAAGGAAATTCTTGAAAGAAGAAGTCATTCATATGCTTGAAAACAAGTGACAGACCCGAAGATCCTAGAGAAGCCTATGCAAGGTGATCTGTTGCGATGGCATAAGAAACGCAACGAGCTATGGCCACCGATGTACAAGACACATAGATCCATTCCTTTTATATAGATAGACAGCATCAGCGTTGAAGTTTGAGGTCGACATGGTTGATCCCAATAAAAACACGACTTGCAGCCCGCTAAATCACAAGAGCAACTCAAGTTCCGAACAGCAGCAATATATCACAAAGTCCCTTCTGTATGCGCCTCAATGGCAAAATTCAAATCAATTCTCACGATTCCGTACAGAAATATTTTGTATAATTTACACAAATCACCTAAAACAGAGAAGATTGTATGAGACAATGGACATATTTCAAACTCGAGGAAAATCTAATGCCAACTGCTGTAAGCCATATTTCATCCAAATAGACGAATACCAAAAAGGATTTAACTACCACTACAAACGGTGAGAAGGAGCTTCTCGTTGGACAAAAAATAAGCGCCTGTAGATGGGCATCATCACCATTTTTCTGGATCAACCAACTTCACAACTCACGCGGGAAATTGTTTATGTGTCCTTCCTCCAGTGTATCTTTGTTGTTGATCTTGTATGATATCCTTGTGCGCATCACGAGGGATTTCTGAAAACATGATTTTCGTAACGATCTAATATCATCCACAGCTTAAAAACATATTATTATAATTAATTATGAGATGAACCAGGAAAACATGATGAAGCAATATAATTTTTTGATCAGAATTCAGAAATATCATTTATTACGTGAGCAGACTCCTCACATCATATGCCTTTTCAAGCTTAAATAAAGCCCTATGCTGTCTGCTTGCACTAATGTTTACTGGGCTGGATGTTCCATGCTACAGATACAGGTAACTAGTAGCACATTTCGACTCCCATTTCACCAAACCTTGATCATTATTGGGTTCCCAGAATCAAGCATCATACATTAAAAAAACCAAGCATATTAGTTAGTCTCCCAGCCAAAGACCAAATTAATTTCAGCAGCAGGAATAAACTTCGCTGGAGTTTAATCTGAAATGGTGTTCTCCTGCAACTTCAGTGGCTCAAGTTGACAGCAGCTCAAAATTATAAGACTAAAGGACATTCAAGCATAATCGCTGATACTAGAAGCTACTAGTTCAATGAAAGCTGTTTCCATTTGTTTAAGGCTGGACAATGGCTTTATGAAACATCTAGGTGTGCCAGGTTGGACTATTTTGTTTTTAAGAGAATATATTATACTTAACAACCCCATAATTCATAGAGTTAACCACATTGATGGAAGTAAAATTTCTTCAGTACACAAAAATAAAATTTGTAGCTATTCATCAGAAATTTGTACTCTCCCACTCGTACGTGACCATATTTCTATTTTAGTTTGTCCTGACATACATCAGTAAAGAATTAATTATTTTATTTCTTATTCCCCTCGTTAAACACTAGATTTAAAAGATTACTGAGTAAGATAACAAGGGATCAGTTAGGAAGAAGTCAAAAATATGTGAGATGAAAGAATTTATCGAGAGTCGATAAAATGTGGGTGAAGGCAAACAGGACACTCAGTGGGATGGAGAGAGTGCCAAGAGAATATTACATGGTAATACTAGAATGCTCGTATGATGCCATGAAATCCAGAAACTTAAGTGAATGCAATTTTAGATGACTATGTAAGAGATATACCTTCCCGTGTTGGTTATTAGTAACTCTCATATTTTGTGTAATGGATCCATTACCACTTGCAGGAAGAATATTGCTGCTAGCTGGGTCTAGGTGCAGTTGAAGAAACTGTAAAAGGACAACAGAAGAAAAGGAGAAATATCATAAAAGCATGTGGGCCAAAGAAAAAGATATTATAGGAAAGCATGTTAGAGAAAAAAAAGAAAAAAGCTGACTGAACTACATCTGAATCTACCTTTGGAACTGCTGCCTGAAATATAAAATCGGTGAAGACATTGGGTGTCAAGTTTGTGAAAGTTGCCTGGACTAATGTTGTTTGCGGGTTTCCTGGTTGCTTTGAGAAGTTGAATGTTATTCTCAAAGAGCTGCTCTCAAATGCCACGAAAGGTGGATAAACTGAACCATTATTCTCTGTTCATAGAAGAAAAGGAAATCAACAAGTGGGACAGCAACCAAGCAGCAAAACAGAAATTCAAGGTGGACAACAATTTTTACCAGGTTTTGATGGGCTGGGACCGAAGCCATCCAACAAATCCATCATTGGAGCAGCTCTAGCAGAAGAAGTTGCTTGTGCAGAAGGTGAAGAAGATGACGAGAGTGCATCTAATGTGGCTATTGGTGATTTTTCATTTTGAATGGGTGATAAAATGTCAGTTGTAGATGAGCTGCTTTGTACAGGAGGCACTCCAATTGACAATAGATCCAGTAGAACATCTGTGCCAGCTTTTTGAACCTGGTTTGTGCCTAAGAGGTGCAAACAGAAATCATAGATTAGATTACACATGCGATTAACAGCAAACAAAATGCACAATCAGCAACAGAACACTGAAACAGTTTAACTTAGAAGTAAGTCCATCACTCAACAAAGGAATGGTCAAACAAGTACTAGTCCAACCACAAAATTTATGATGTATGAAAAAGAGTATGTTTTTTTTAACAAAATGACAACACATATTGACAGTTGCTTTAATGCAGTCACATTTCAGAAAAAATCGAAGAGATTGTCATAGATTCAAAATAACGCTTTCAAGGAAACAGCCAGCAAAACTTTAGTTCATTCCACAAAACTGTTAAGGCCTACATGGTTTTATTTATGCGAAGCTCCCCACTAGGTTTTACAGTCTAAAAGCAGGAGATGCTTGTTCAATTATCACAGTTCTGGGACAACACGGATTCAGACAACAGGAACCCAACTAAATTGTAGCTAATGTCTGCAAAGGCTTGTGAGGATGATTCCAAACTCCAACAAAAATGATAGCAAAATGAGCATCAGCAACGATAATGCAATCAGGACTTTCAACTTGTGAGTATGATTTATAATAAGACATCCCAGGTTCTAGTAAACTAAAAATACTGTTTCAAAGATGTGCATAATCAAGTTATGTCACAGCTTAGAAATTAACCTGATTGTGTTGGAGCTGGTGACAAATCAACACCTAGAAGATCCTGAAGAAAATCACCACCAGAAGAGCCGGGTGCTGCTGGAACATCATCTGAAAGATCAAGTAAATCTACAAGAGGAGCTGTGGAGGGCTTCACAACTCCATTTGGAAGATTAAGGGAAGCCCCACCAGAAGTTGAAACAGCTGCTGGCAAAGAACCAGCCCTCCTTGTAGTGAAAGTAGCCTCATCCAAAATTGGCATCCTTTCGACCAGTGTAGATCTGCATTCATATGTTAGTTTACTAATCAATGAAATTGCTACAGATATGGAAAAACTTTATGAGATTAACAATGAGATTAACAAGGTAAAATAATAAAAATTTAACTGCATACCTTATATTTTGATGCTTCTCAATGATGGAATTAAATTCAAGGGATCTTTGCTGCAATTCAAGCACAAGGCTGCCTTTATGGTGAACAATTATATCCTTGATCCTTCTGGAAATGATTCAAAGAACAATTCTATACAATTAGATCCCATATCTTGCCACAAATATTATTCAAAATAACAGTTACATTAACAGTAAGAAGAAATAATAATAATAATAATAATAAAAAAAAAAGAATTGTCAAATTGTTTGTATAGAAAGACTGGCTGACAATAATAATAGACTCAAACTTTCAGCCGAAATCTCATTCTTTTTATGCATCTTAAAAAAAATGCAATGCCTCTAGGATAGAAAAACATAGGCCTAATAGAATTGCAGGGAATGGAAGGTGCACAAATAAAATAAACACTGAGAAAACACATACTCAGAACAAGATGGGAAACGGGAAGAAAGTTTTAAGAGAGCAATCAGAGCCATTGCTTTAGTAGTGAGGTCTAAGGCATGGTGCTTTAAAGCAATCTCAACAACATCCACAATGTCAGACTCCGTAACCTGCTCAGGAAAAAACTTAACTTAGCAGGCAATTAAATGAGAAAGACAACCAACAATAATACTGCTATACACAAAACAAAAGATTTTTTTTGTGTTTGTGGTGCACACACAAATGATTGTTAATCTTGCTTCCTGCCATTAGTCAACTCTGCTGGATCAAACTGACAACCTGATCTCATCAAGCTTTTTGTAAGCAAAGCAGAGATGAAGTCCCATTGGCAAACTAATAAGTCCAACCATTCAACTTTTGTTATCAAGCATCATTAAATATTGGAGGAAATGGATCGATTTACTTATATAACAAATTAGTTGGGTTAGATAAAATGTTAAAAGATATTCTTGTTCACATGAAAATGATAATATCAAGAGCTAGTTCATTTTTACATTCTTACATGGAACTTATTGTATTCCCTAAATCCAAGGGAAAGGACAGGAGGAAAAATAACAATTTTAATGTGACTGCTTTCAGCCCCAAAAACATATTTTGCCAACATTCCAGCATAATAGCAGCATATTTGTATTACTTTCCACTAGAAATTATACATCATACAAAATGGACTCAAATAAGTAAAAGATCCATGAACAGTTTCACTGTGGCAAAGCCATAGAAGTTTGCTTTATCAACATCCCATATTTTCATCATCCAAGTCAACAAAGCACGGCACAAAGAAGGTCCACAATTTGATTTCTTTTATACTCCTCCATCCTATAATACTAGTCCAGTATGCAGACAATAATTTTTTTTTTTTAAATCACATACATGCATACAGCTTGTAGATTTTTTTCATTTTCTACAAATTGGTTATATAAAATTATTCTACAAAATAAATTACTTTTTCTTGTTTTTAGTAGACAAATATAATGGTATAAAGGGAGTAATTTTTGTCAGAAGTTCCCTATTACTGTTACCATGTGTGCTAATTAGGTAACACTACCCATCGAATTTGAGGTAGCAGAAAGAAGATGACAAAAGCAAGTGCATAACCAGCAGAGTATATAACAAAATACTTACAGTTACAGGATCCTCTATGGCAAGCATTCCAACATTATTCATCAACATGTCACCGTATTCCCCAATGCACCAAACTGCTACGCGAACAAGGCTTTCCTGATGGGAAAAAAAAAATCAAAGTGGATAGAAATGACAATTCCTTTTCGGGATAAGTATAACATGCACAGTTAAATGCAGAATCTCATAGACTGCCAAATAAAGCATTTTCTTTTATCAAAAGAAACTTTGAATACCTGCTCAGAAGATGTTTGGAAAGCTTTGTACAATGCCCTGACTGTATATCCATGAAGGTCGGAAGCATTGCTTATCACAACAATAAGGGCATGCCATACTTCATCTTTTACAAAGTTTCCAGCCTACTAAGCACAATATTAAGATCAGAATATGGATTTGTAAAAGATATCGCTACTGAAGACCAGAAAAGGCCAAAATAACAATTACCAGATTCATGCGCTTTGAATTGATCTTTGATATACTCAATTAATTCTTTCAGGTCTCATCTTTCACCATGTTTTAGTTCTCAGAAAAAGTGAAATAAATAAAAAATCAATTCCATGTAATTCCATTTACCAAAACATCTTCATTTTGCAGGCTTTAATTATCTAGATTTACTTGTAAACAACATGCTGCATAACGCATGGCTGAAGGAAGCTCAACATTGAGTTCAACAAAATAAATCAACCAAAGGAAGACGGTCAAGGATGAGAGATTATAAGCTCCTGATAGTAAATGACACAAAAACAATAAGATTGACCCAATCTTTCAATAAGAGACCATCATGCACACAAAGCAATGGCATAAACAGAACAATGTATTATGATACTAGCAAAATCAAGAAGGGAGGCCAACATTATCATCCCAGCTGAAAATGTCTCACGAGGATGGCTACAAGACATGAACATGGGTGGTGGCCGTAGAAAAAGATGTGGCTTAAGCTGAAAGAACCTGTGTTTTCAATAGAGTGTGATATAAATGGCAAACATGAAAATGTTCATCTAGCTGCCCCACAATGTGATAATAGAAAGCATCTTAGAGCCATGACAATGATCATATAATGAATAAACATACTAAAATGTCCCAAACAAGGTTCAAACAAACAGCAAAACTGCAATGGCAGCTTGACATTAACATTTTTACCTCAGCAAGAACCTTGAGCATCTGATCAATGTACCAAATTTTCTCAGGGGAGAACCTAAAGCATAAAAAAGCAAAAGTAAATTGATTAAACATAGGAGAAAGGTAGTTCTGAATGATCATGATTTATGAACCCCCAAACCATACTACTAAACTATATAACTCTACATTCCTGCTTTTAAAGGGGCGGGGAAAACAAAACTGTGCAGCATGGCACAGTCCAGGTAACAAATCAAGAAATTTGTCTGTGGGACAATTTCAGACCAGTGAAACATGAATACATCACTGTTCAGATAATAAATTCAGATACCATAATTCCATTTTATCATTTTATGTTAAACTCACACGATAGTTTTAGTACAACAGGGATGCAGCCCGGTACAAAGCGTGAATTCCAGGATGAAAGATGCCTATTTAAGGAGATGATATTATAGAGTGTTGTTTTTATACGATTCATTATTTTCCATGTAGCTTTTTTCTCTTTTTTAACTCAGACTGGAGACACCCCCATTTAGCCCTTTCAACAAATTTCTTTTGCATCTCAAACAACCGAAGTAACAAAGACATATATGGTTTCAGATCACTTGATATCTCTAGAGGCTAAAGCCTAGAAGCATTATTGATTCAATGCAAGTTTAAATACAGGCCAGTATCAATTCCCCTTTTTTCCAGCAAGAAAAGGCGGAACCAATAGTTGCGTTCATCAAAATAACAAGCACATGCAAGAAAAACACAATCTAATATATCCCACAATCAGTCAGGGAAAACAAGTGGATGTCTTAATTCAAGAACTGCACAACTTACTTCTCAACAATGGAGCAAATTTTGGCAGTAAGATCCCCTTTAAATTCTTCATCACTTACTTCCAGATAATCAATTAGCTCTTTTGTCAAAGGTTTTACATTGGTCTCGTTCACCAGAACGTAAACAAGTTCAAGGGCCCTTTTCCTGATTGAAGCATCTGAATCCTGAAATAAAAAGGCCACAACCTGAGCTTCTGAATTTTCAATCTTTATTTGTTTTGTCAGTAACATTAACAAGGAAGCGAGAAAGTAATACATCGAGTTCAGGTTTAACGGATCAACTGATATATTTTACGTCTTGCTTGTTACCAAACAGAAGTAATATGGAACGGGAAAAAAGGTTGATGGGAAAGAAAAAACTTTACTGATGTAAAAAAAGGCAGAATAATAGTCTTCATTAGATTATTTTCCACCTCAGCTGCAATATCTTTTGTCTGGTCCTGAATGACAAATCTACCTTATTTATTTCTCCAAAGCCCTAAACAAGAAATCACGAATCCAAGTAGCCAAACCCAAATTTTTTTGAGATTGAGACATATGGAGTTGAGTTACTTACATTTACCAGTAAGCAAGGAATTGATATCCAAACCCAAATCCACAACACCCAATCATGTTTGTTTGGAGAGGACACTAAGACATAAATACATCGTCCTTGTTAACCATAACCATCTTATTCTATATCTGACCAAGACATAGCCAGAATATGATAAGCCTAATCTCCTTTCAATTTAACCTTTTTTTCATTCTTCGCTGTTCAAATCCAGTTATTTGAGCAGATTATAACTCTTACGACACCTTAAAATAGAACATGCAATTGAAAGAACTAGAGATTCCAGAGGTAAAAATTTTGTTGATGCGAAAAAGATACACAAAGAAGATTTGTCTATTCACCCAAAATTTGTAATAATTTAAATGAAAATGGTGAGTTTGGATTTTTATAGCACACATTTACTCATCATAGTTTTAGACAGGAAAATGGTATTAAAAAAGTGAAATGGATATGATTTACATATATTATAGAATTTTAACCTTCTCTACAACTACTAGTTATTTAAAAATAAAAAAGAGATCAAGGTGGTGGAACCCCATACCTTTACACATTCCAAGATTGTTGCCCGATGCCTTTGTACAGCTTGAGCATCTACAGTAATAGCCTTCATCAGCATGTTTAATGCAACATATCTGAAACAAATGTTAGGATATGGTTTTATTTTTAGTAAAACAAGCAAAATAAAACAAATCAAGTTTATTGATCTTAAATTAATAATCAATATAGCTGCTGAAAGAACTACTACTATCCAGATGAAGCACTGTGGAGCTGTAATAGAGCATGTGTCTGATTTTATATCCAGAGATCAAACAATAAACTAGCATGATGCGCGTGTATTATAGAAATATTTTCCAGTTATCTACTACATTTTACCATAAAAGATATATAAAAAAGTGTTAACCTATCACTTAACTTTCTAAAATATAAAACAAGAGGACTCAATTCATTCACTTCTATTTAGCAAAATGAAAAAAAAAATGCAACAATTAATTTGGCAGCACTTGTATTCCAAGGATAAAATTTCAGACAAGTAATTTTTTAGGAAAATTTATGGAAAATTGAAAAACTAGAGAATAGGATTTTCTACAACAATTCTAACAAGTAAACATAATTTTTTACAACATTTTCTTTTATCTTGAGAATTTTTATGGGAAAAAAAAAGCAATTAGTCCTGAGTTAAGTATTTTTATTATTTTACTTCTTTAAAAAATATAATGTCCCAAATTTGTATGTGAATCAGGATAAATGTTAGTCCATACTCCATAGAGTCAAGCCAGTGTGCAAGCAGCTAAGGTCACCCTTTAACAAGCAACTACCCTATATAAAGTAGACAATGATGATAATCACACTGCAAATAAACATGTCAAACTAACTTTCTGTTAATAAATATGCCTCCCTGTTTAACAGGTAATCATCTTATATTTTGTAGATCATATGGATAATCACTGTTCAAAGGAATTCAACAAACTCAACAGAACATTAAAAAAAAATCATGTGCCAATGGCAGATCATTTCTCATTGAATCAGGAGAAATATACCTTAAAACATATGTCTAGCAGTATTTAGTCCAATTGGTTTATTAAAAAAAACAGCATGAAAGGGATGAAATGACATGTCATGAGATCATATCCAAGTTATAATCTTATGAAACAAAACCTGATATTATTGTCACGGTTAGACAAAAATCTTCCCAGGATATTAATAGCAAGCACTCGTAGGCCACCATTATCTTCAATGCTCATGATAGTTTCAACACATTCATATAGAATAGCATTTCCAGCATTTTTGTTTGACTCAGTTTTTGTTGCCACCTAAGAAGATATCAAGCAAACAAGAAAGATTAAAATGTTGTCAATTTAAGAAGCAAAGTGATCAAAGATAAACAATTGTAAGGAATCGTGAGCGTTTATAACAATGTACAGGGTGATAACAAGTTGACAGGCTAGAATGTGTGGATCAGTCATACAGGTTGAGAAGATGTTCAGCTTCACATGTTGATCAATTTATTCTCAATCATTGACAAATGCATTTACAAAAAAGCACAGCTTAGCCCAGTTAATGGAAATTTAGCCCAATTAGATTACTCAAACTGTTAAACAAGGCTACAGAAGGGAAGCTTACTAGCCAGTACTTTGCAGAATCCTACTTCTTAACAGACTATACATATTAAACCCACAGTTAATAAAAATTGTACTTACTCAACTCTACTTGGCTATCCCAAACTGGTTGAGCTTTTCTACCTGGATCAACTTCCTTCATTCAGTTGTAATTAGAAATGACAATTTAATTATTATTTAGGCAAACTGACTTCAAATTCTCTTCCATCGAGGATGTTCAAACCAAAATGCCCACTTTAGTGATTTTCATCCATCATCAAGGTAACAATGAACAAGAACATACTCATCAACAGAGACCACCAATCACCAAAAAACAATAAAGAAAGCCTAATCATATAGAAATAGGAAAACAAGATTCCATATTCACAGGTTTATTAAGAATTAAACCCATACGTTCTAAAGCAAGTCTCATTCTATTATCAATGCAAGGCCTTTTTCTTCAGCCCACCCACTTAATTTCTTCATAATGTTAGAATTCAAATATGTATGAGGAACTTCGTTGTCTATAGGATTTGACTTGCTCTACACTCATAAGCTTTACTAAAAAAGGCACAGAAAAAAAAAACACAATTTCATCACATTTGTCAGACTCATATCATTTCTATACTTTTCTCATTTCTAATTCAACACAACAGAAGTGATCCAAGCCATCAACAATTGACATGTTGATTATGAACCAGCAACTCTCAAACACTAATAGAAGTAATATGACAGACTGATACAAAATGCAAATGGAAACTAACCTGAGCAAGTATGTCATTCATGGCATCACTAGCATCAGCATCTCCTTGGCCCAACGCACGCAAAAGTTTGAGCAATCTGACATGGAGAAAAGGGTCCGCGATACCGGCAATGTCATATTCCGGTGCATATGGACTGTTAACAACATCCTTTAAAGTTCTGACCAACCCTTCTGTGTGTTTCTACAAAAATGATTTTATAACTTGTCACACTTAAGGAATAAAAAGCATACTGACCATAAATTTACCTTAAAAATTCAATTATTTTCATGAAAAAATCCCTAAACAATATATCTATAATATAAACATTAATATAAAGAACTAGGTTCATTTATGCATGATGAAGAGTTCACTTCTGCCATGCCAAATAAAAAGCTCAACAATACTCAAATTTAGCATTAGTCAGAATGCTTGTTTCTTCCTAATACAGGCCATGATGAGTACCTTTCTCAAAAACTCGAGGGCTTCCGGACTGACTTTACATAAATCTGTACAGAGTTGAATTCCCGTTATTAAGACTCCATGATGCTTCTCTTTTAGTAAGGCAGCCGCAGGATTTATAAAATTTTCTGCCAGATCCGGGACTTTCCTAATAATCCGTATAGAGCATAATGCAGCCTATGTTTGAGCAAGAGTGCAGTAAAAATTAGAAGAACACAAAAGAAAGCCACAGAACAGTGAAGCCAGAGAAGCATCAACTTTAGAGCAATTTAGGAGAACTTAAATCAGAACAATGCACAACCAAGTACCTCCAAAATATCTCATGTGATTAGGAAATTAAACTAGGCCAAAAACATACAACAAACCACATTCTTTCATTACATATATCTGATTCACTCAGTTTCTATATCATTACGGCAGATCAAGAGCTTTTGAGAATTAAAGCATTCCAAACTTCAGGGGTCGCACAGCTTATTCCCTCACCAACCTATCATCTTTTCACTCACTAACTATTGGAACCAAAACAGATAAACAAGAATTCATGCAAAAGTATAATAAGCAAATTATGTTAAAAGCAACTCACCTTTTTCCGAATATTTGGATCCCGAAATTGCAGCAATCTTTCCACTTCTGGTGCAAGATCACGAGCCATTTCTGCTGAACAAATATTTCCCAAAGCACAAAGTGCAAGTCCCACAATATACTGGTTTGAATGATTAAGATCTCTGAATATAAGTTAAGGCCACTAAACAGATACAAAGATTTTTCTCTTTTCATATTCATTTGTTCAACTAGCAATTCCAAAAAAATCCCAGACGACAGAAACAGATGAAACATAGCTTGCAAATTAAGAAAACCTAAACAACAGAACATATAAACATTATTCGGATACTGTTTTAGCGAGTTGGTAACGAGCATTAGAACTTCTTGTCTTTCATCAAGAAGTAACATGAGGCCGAGATATCCGATCCTCTTTTCAGGAAATCCGGCGGAGGCAATCAACTTTAAGCACTCCATTTGACCAAAATGTGTTGGGTAGCCAAGCATATGAATAAACATAAGCTTTGCCAAATTCCGGTGTCTATAATCTTGATCATTTTCATTAATCGACGTTCGAATTGCAGCACATTCTTTTCTCACAACAGCTCTTTCCTCCGCCGCCGTTTTACAAGCCCGTATTGCCCGAATCATGTCCCTTTCATTTCAAAAATTATCCAATTCATGCTCAAAAAATTGTAAATAAAAGGAATCCTAATCTTTAAACTAAACCAGAATTGCATAATTCTAGCTGCCGAAAGGGTCGGATTTCAGGAACCAAATGAGAAGAGTAAAGAAATCGTACTCACCTAAGACGCGTACCGGAAAAGAACGAATTCATGATTGGGTCCGTTTCCGAGAATTTCCTGGAAGCTTAATCAGATCCGAGAACGAAAGTTAACTCTTGGTCAAAAATTGCGACGTGACCCGGGGATTCAATCAAGAGAATCCGAATAAGGTGATCAAGATCCGGATATATAATTTTAGAGATCTCAGAGAAGAGAAGATGAGAAGGAAGAGAGATTTGGATCTGAGAGAGACAGAGTGTGTGCGCTTTTTTTTAATTAATTAATTATTATTTTTCACTTATAAAATGATGCTAGTAGTAGCGCTGCTGTTCGTGTTTTGTCTCTGAAAAAGAAAAGAAAAGAAAAAATGGAAGATTACATTATTTATTTAGTCCTTATTTTTCCAACGTAATTACGAATTAGTCCTTTATGTTTGAAGAATTAGCAGATGTTTTAATTAAATAAAATAAATGACAGCCAACGAGAGTCAGGGGATGATTTTATATTTTCAAACATAAATGAGTGATATGTAACTTACTTTTCACTTGAGGGGCCAAGTGATAATTTATTCATGCTGACTTGCTGAGCACCAAAATTTCTAGAGTGTGAGGTGATTGGATTTACCCATTGGTGGGATAACGTGCTAAGCGTGTAGATTTGAATTTTAGAAAATCTGAAATCACGCCTCTAAAATTATAAATTAGGTTCGACTTAATTTTTAATAATTGTATGTTAGCCCCAATATTACGACATACATTGCAGTTTCACCCACGTTTTATATATTTTTTCCAATTTAGATATTAAATAGTTAAACTTTTTAATTCCACCTTGTAATGTATCATAACACGTTTTTACCTCCGTTTTCAAAAATACTTTCAAAGAAAAAAAACAAAAATTTCTAAAACAAATGCATTATCAACTCAATTCGGCTAATTTCCAGTAATTTTGTAATTTTTAACCTTTTTTTATTGTTTTCATATTGATTAATTTTTAAAACTCAAAAATTGAAAAGAAAATAAAAAAAAACACGACAAAAAAGGTTTAGTGAGTGGAATGATAATCAAGTAAAAATTGAATGATCAAAAAATACAATAAGTAATGAACAGAGGAGAGAGAAACTTTCTGAAACTGTTTGATCTAGCATTGAAGATAAATCTAAACTTTCTGAAACAATTTTTCCTCAATCTTTTTTATATGAGAGTTTATCTATTAAATTCTTCTTTGGTAATATTAGCATACTTCCATGAAGAAATTTCAAAATCCGTTACATCCTAAGCAAACAGAGTTCTTCATCCCACCCCAAACTTTTCCATTCTACTAACTCATTTACGAGTACATGATTTTGCAATGAATATCATATAATAGCTCAACATTTCACATGGATACAAAACAAAAAATAGCAACCCAAAGGGTATTGATGCGGAATTATCCCTTAGATTGTTAATCTGAGGTTTTAAAGAAAGTTTGTAACTTGACCCAACAAGAACCTTACCTTAAAAAACTAAAGTTATATGTATTTTATCAACCTCACTCTACATCTATAACAAGACGTGAATTAGAAGTATAAATCACAAAGAAGCACATCAATTCTTTGAAAAGTTTGTAAGTTCAATCAAGAACTTGGTATGAGAATCACTCAACCATACAAGAGAAAAAGACACAATATGTTGTGACTTTAGATAAAAATTCATCAATCCCAAAAATAATGTTAACAATTGGTTTATATAGTAGAAAGTTACCCTTAATTTGACTTAATAGACCCAAACTTGATAAATAGGTCATAACACATTAAAAACTCAAAATAACTAAAATAATAAAATAAAACATAACTTAGATAACTCTTAAATTATGCGGGCCCTATAATAAACTAAAAAATAAATAAATAATAGCCTAACTAATTAAAACAAGTCTAGAGTTGAATTTCATATTTTACTGGTAAAATTAAAGCTCAACTTCAAATAAATGGTTCTCTCTTGTCTTGATAAATTAAAAGGTCTACCATATATCAATGAAAAAGTATTGATGTTTACTTTCGGGAGAATTCCGCCAGTCTTTGGCGACTTTGACTTTCAACCCGATTCACCACCTCCAATGCAACTAGAACCGCATCAAAGTTCATTCTATAGCTATATTTATAGCCAAAAAAGTAGTAAAAGGTAAAAATTGAGAGATTTGAATTTTTTATTTCAATTTTTATGTAATGTCTGAAAGCTCCTCCCCTATAAAACTTTCTTCAACATAAATCAAATTAATCAAAACTTGTTCTTCATTCTTTGATATTCTCTTGAAGTCAACTTTAGCTCATGTATCTTGAAGAAATTTATTAATTGAATTTTTGAATCTTTTGCTTTAAATCTTGTTATTAGACCCAATAAAACTTCTAATGAATCTTTTAATGTTGGAGTTAGAACAACGTCATATACATAAGTAAGAGAATGTAAGTTACGAGTGCATTATCCTTTACAAACTTTAATGATAAGATTTCCAACTTGCTGATGGTAGCTAACATCATATAAAAGTAACAAATGCTTTCAAAAAACTTGGTTGATATTGCTGGGAAAATAATAAATACCATTTAAATATCAATAGTGTAGGAGAAACAAATTGAAGGCGGAGTTGGCATGCAATTATTTTACTTGCTATCATTATCATTTCTTCCTGGGATAAATGTTAGTTTGTGTAATAGAGAGGTGAAATCACCATAAGTATTGGACAATCAAACACTAAAACTTGAAGAGTCTCAAATGACCATTACGAGAAAAACATCCAAATTCATTCATCTTTAAAATTAAAACCATTCATCACACAGATTTGCCACGTTTAATCTAAACATTGAACAATAAATTCCAATGGGGCCGAGTTAAGAAAATGATATCATACATGGGCAAATGTTATCTCAGCTATTGAAACCTGAAGGCATTTCAAAATATGAGAAGGATCTAATTGATATGAGAATATATCCGTTAAAATTTTCTTTGGCCGTACTAGCATAATTCCATGGAGGCATTTCAAAATATGTCCTAAACAGACAAAGCCTGCTACCCTGCCCAAGCGGTATTTCATGGGGATGCTAAACAGAAAATTGCAACTCAAACGGTATGTAAGCAAAAGTTTAAACTTAAAATGTAGTATACAACCTGCGCACATAAACAAGAAAGATGCAAAATATATTTTTCATTGATCAAAATGGAAGATTGATTAGCTTTTGCATTTGTAGATAGAAATACAGAAATGCAGCGCTTGAGATGCGAAGCTGAACTAAAAGAAAATAAAAATCACATCATAGATCAAGAATCTCACCCAACACTATCCAAAATATCATAGATCCACCCACCTTCTCACAAATCCTGCAAATCACAAACCCGTTAAAAGAAAATCTCACCAAATCACATATAGTTTATAAGAATGACATGTCGGGCATATAGTTTATAAGTACATGAGCAAAGGATTAACACAAAAGATTGAAATAAAATTTCGTTTCTTTCTTGCTTCCATTTTCTTTTTTTCTTGGGTTGGCTAATCATTCTTTAAATATGAGACATAAGAAAGTTACAATATCAGCAAACTCCCATACCCGCCATTATACACAGGTTGACCTCTGACAATACCCCAATCCCAGTCACTCAAAGAATAACTGTACAAACAAATAATTTTACATGTTAAAACAGGTACGAAACCATGAAACAGTGCACAAAACTTGCCCTATGGTGACCATCGTTGATCCTCGCATTTGAGAAGTGCCATCCTTTGGGATCGTGAATGGTCTTGCCTGTTATTAAGGATATCTATGTAACTGCGGAGCCTATACCGATCCGAGTTCGTGAGAGAAAATGGAGGATTGAGAATAAGAGATGGTGCTTCCACTAGAAGGAAAACTAACAAACATCCTGCTCTTGAATATAGCAAAGCTGCATTTTCCATATTCCCCATGAGCTCGTCAACCTGCGCCATAACATGAACAAACAATACTTCTTTAGCATTGTCCAGTTACATGAAAGTAACATTCTATGTCAATAGCTTTATTTTGACAGTTACACAGATGCTTCTTTGAGTGGGGAAAATGAGTTTAAACATGAAAGGTAATATCAGACAACCTCAAATGCACACAAGTTGAGACTCGAATCCAAAGAACATTTGTTAGTGCTAAATGCTATACAGACTCTACCATCTTGTAACTCTTCTCTCCATTCACTGCACACTCAATTTCCCCACTCACAAGACACATAGCATGGTTATGAAAGGCTCTATTCTTTCTGAACTAGTATCCACAATTCAAGAAATTCCACGTTGCAGTTTTTCAAGCCTATCTAAAGTACAGACATGTACTCCAGAATTTCTCTACACAGACCTATATTTTCTTCACATCAATATTAGAGTGTTTGTCAATTAGTGACAACTAGAAAGTGTGAAGAAAAAACTGGAAAGGAAGTGTGATGCCATTGGCACAACCTTCTTTTTTTTTTCCTATAATGAAATGTCCAAAATCCTTTAATTTTATATAAATTAACACGTTAATGCATTTGTGGAAGACATTTTTGACATTTCACTTTGAGATTCTGTGCCCATAGACTTGTAGGTGTGCCTAAGGCACCACCCAAAAAAGGAAAAAGATTTAAACCTGGAAGGAACAAATCATTGTCCAAATGCAATCAAATTAGAATAAAAACACTCACCCCTCCATGTCTTCCCAGAGAAAGGGCAGATTGAAATATCATCTCCATTGCATCAGGCATCTCCGTACTTCCTGAAATCATTATGAGTAATTGAGAACTCTGTTCCTGTCGGTTTTTTGGATCATGAGAAAGAAATCTGAAGTGCTGTCATTTGGTACCGATAAGGTACCATTTCAAGACAAGCACAGTTACAAGTGCCATTTATTGACTCAACAGTAAATTCATGTAAACTCGTTGTATGTTACATAAGTATTTGATACTTCTTCACCCTTTGCAACTAATATACAGGAACCAGGCTAGGACAATCAGGTGCCATTCACTTAACTTAGGGATCCCATATACTCATGCCAGGAAACAAAGGTACAAGGAAGACACTAGACAGGAAACTTGTCTAAATTTGCAGTGTACGGACAAAATATTAAACCCATACCAGTTTCGATAGCCTTGGCAAGTTCCTCTGCCCGCTCAACTTCCTGTAAAAATTCCGCCTCAATCTGAGTGGACATATTCTCTGGCCCAACATCAGGACAATCTTCTGTATCAGGGTTCCCATGCTTCTTGCTGCTGCTTCTCCTCAGTCTTGAGCTCTCTTGGCTTGGACTTCCTTCGATAGCTGAGGCAGCCTGAGTATGGCAGATGTGCAGTACTTGCTTCCAAATCGCAAGAATAACAAGTTGGATCGAAAATGCTTCTAGTTGCCTACCTGCCTTAATCTAAAAAGGACAGTGGCAATATTTTAATTTAAGAACACCAGAAGTATTAAGTTAGATTAATGAAACTTGTAGAAGAAAAAAACATCATATCAATTTATTGCATGACAAGTCAAAACTGTGAAACACCACACAGCACTGTGTGTCAACAACTGAAGTAGTCTTACATTTCAACCAGCATACTAACTAATGTTAAGGCTGAAATAGAAAAAAGTGTAGCATCCTTTTCCATCAAAAACCCATCAACTATGCCATTAACTTTCTAAAATAGCCCACACGTAAAGTTTCAAAAGAATAATAAAATGAGTAGTAGAAGTATTCTGCATATACAATTCTACTGTCTGCATGAGCTAATGAACCATGCATATACAACTCTATTGCCTTATCCAACAGAGGCAGCCTATCAAATAAACCATTTACAGTTCATTTCTCAGGTTAAACAGAAAGAATGGTTTTCAAATATCCCCAGGGAGTTTTAAAGTGAACAGTAGAAAAACTAGTTCAACAGAGAGTAGTGACTTAACCTTTTCCACCACTAGTTCCATTATGGCAGATGCACAATGCTGCAATGACTTAATCCTAGTCATGCAGTGAGTTGATGGCTGCTCCAAAGCATCTCCCATATCCAAAGATCCTTCAGAAGTCCCAGGAGCAGAGGCCGGAATTTCCAAGCTTCCAAAGCGGCAAGGATTATTGTTGGCAGTGTCAATTATGGGCACCGGGATACTTAGCCTAGTGTTTGTGTAGGTAAATGCTTGAGAGGGACCCTCTGACTTGTATGGTGCATTGCCTGGTTTGTAAGTACTTGCTGTGGAAGATGACACATTCAAAGGGGGTCCAGAAACAAGAACATAATCTTGATCTATCAAATCCAGTGAATCCACAACTGTAGTACAATTGTGAAAGAAAGCAAGTTAAAGACAGACATCCCTTGATATGATATAATTTAGGACTTCTAAATACATTACACTATGGAGTTCATGGTACCTCTTGATCGGATGTTCACTGATCTCTGGTCTATGGATTTTGGAGGTTCATTTAGATTTTCATCTGATGCTTTATTGATGCCAGGCCTAAAACTAGCATTTTCTAAGTTCTGTCTGGCACTACTATATCTGGAAGTAAGATCCACGTTATTAAAAACATTAGATGTTGCATCCCTCCCTCCAATTCTTGAATCAAGAGAAAATCCATATGTAGACTTCATTGGGGACATCCTCTTGGAAACAGAAGGGCTACCCTCAGGACAACTAGAATCATCATCCAGAAGGAAAGGCAGGCAATCCTCCTGAGAATTGTCATCAGCATTCCTTGCAGGATTGCTTCCAGAGAAAGGAAAGCCATCTACTGACCTTGAAGACCTGTCAGTGCATACCATATATCATTTAAGAATATGGACGAAACACATATTAAGATCATGCAGAAGAAAACATTTTCTCATTGTACCTCAGTAATTCGTCTTTTTTCCTTTGAGAAAGAAATGGGTGATTAAAGAACTCCTCAAAGGTTAGCCGTTCCACTGTATAATATGAAGAGAGAATTTTTATGAACAAGGGATAAGATGTTAAACAAATATTTGCAACACAGTTAATGGGGTGCCAATGGCTAATGCATCAATTGTTTTCTAACATGGTTGCTTGTGTGCGTTTGCATTTTTTATGGGTGAGGGGGAGAACGAATTTGTGTTACCAATCTGATTCAAGGGCAATACTATAGTAGTTCTATATGAAACCATTCAATGTAGTCAAGACCAAAGAAGAGAATTATAACTGTAAATTTGGATTTTGCATGCAGTTGTTCATTAATTGGACTGATGAAAATATTCTAACAAATAATTCAAATCGAACCATATATGCTAACCCAAAGTTTCAAAAAAAAAAAAAATGATAGGCCCATCTATTAAACGTCCATAAGCCTTTCAACTGTATGCAGATGAAGACATGCATCAAACAATCAATCATGCAATTATAAGAAATTTGATAGTACTTGGCATGATTGGAAAATGCAAAATTGGCATTCATACACAATATATCTATGATCACATGTGCCAATGTCTGTGTATACTTGGACTCTTTTTCTTCCCAACTTCATGATGATTCACTTTATAACAATATGAATTCAAATTTCAAGCAACAGCATGCTATACCTGGATTGCAACACAGCAATTTCCGGCATAAATCTTTGCAGCCAGCACTCAAATCCTTATTATCGAAAGGAAATTGCAATTCAGCTGATTTCACAATGTTCTGGAGCAACTGTGCACCACAAGATACAAAATATATATGTAAGGTAACAATAACCACATGGAAATCACGAATTTAACTAAGGTTTATTATCAAAGCCATGGAATCTAGAAGTTCTCAATACCTATCAATCTAAAAAATCATTTGGTTTTGCACGTAAACAAAGCTAATCAGACCTGTATTTGATTGTTTCCAGTGTATGGGGTTTTTCCTGTCACAAGCTGAAATAAAATGGCACCAACACTCCAGAGATCTGCCTGTGTATTGAGATCAAAGTTAACAGGAGATACTTCATAAACATATCATCAAGACTTCTCATAACAGTGAATGTCACCTTTGCATCATACTTCTGAAGTTGCATTATCTCTGGAGCCATGTAGAGGGGTGAGCCACACAAGGTTTCTGCAAGGCCTCGAGGTTGTAGAGATCTGACAACATAGAACTACAATCTTTGAAATTCGGAATAGATGTTGATGTAAATTGCTGGGGGAAAAAAAGGATATTGGGCAGTTTTTCTTAAAAGGGAAAAAAAATTGATCGTTAATAGAGATCAAGATAGAACTGAAAATTCAGAGAAAATACAATTTAACATTTTTTTTTTAAGAAAATAGCCAGCTTTAATCATTAATATCTTCAACATTCCATAAATAAAGTCAAGATAAATAAAGTGTATTATCACAAGTTTGTTTGTTAAACACCTCTACAACTTGGCATCCATTACAATCAGTTCAAGCTAATATTTTCTAATGACAAACTCAGGTTATGCTATCTACATGAATTTCCTACATTGACCACTACCCTAGCTGAACTGAACCTGATGCATGTGTACATGTGTGTGTGTCGTGTCGAAGTTCTTGTTTAGACAGGAAGTTAACACGAGTGGTTTTAATTAGCTAGGTCTGAGTTTGCAAGACACACAGGGGAAGGGAGGGATGCAGCAGAGGACAATAAACCAATTCTCTTTATAGAAAACAATCACATTAAAGGTTCATTTGGACCAAGTTAACAGTAATGAACGGAAATGGAAGGAAGATTATGATCATTAGGTACCTGGCAAATCCAAAGTCTGCAATTTTCAGAACCGCATTATTGTCACTCGTGGAGAGAAGGAGATTCTGTCACAAAAATTGGGGCATCACATATAAAATCTATTTTAAAGGACAAGATTAGGAGACTTGAAACAAGACCTTCTAACATCAGTAAGCCACTACTCCTACATGTATGTGCCAGTATACTTCTCTTACAAATCTCCCAGTTTATTTATTGCCATAGAGCTACAACCTCATGAACACACACTCAGCTAAACTGTACTACTGCCTTGCATAAAAGTTCTGATTTTGCCTAACATTATTATAGCAAAACAAAACAAAGAATTAACCAAACCTGCGGCTTAAGATCCCGATGAATCAAATTATTGTCCCGGAGAATTTGCAAACCAGCAGCTGTTAAACACAATACTATCAGACTTGGCAAGCCACCGCAAATGCAATGAAGTTAGAGAGAGAGAGAGAGAGAGAGAGAGAGCATAAAATATACTTGATACCTAATTGTTGCATGAAGTGCTTAGCAATTGCTTCTGGAACTTTCCCATGGCGTTGGATATACATAGACAGATCACCACCCTCGCAATACTCCAATACTATAAGTATTCTCCCCGGAACCTAATTAATTATATTTAATATTAACAGCACCTCAATAATTCACACTAAAAAAGAATGACACTCTTTTAGCAGCATAATCAAACCTCAAAACTCGAAGCAGAGAAATTTCAATTTAAAGTAACTACAAAGGCTAAAATAAGATTAAAACAAAAGCAAAAAAAAGGCAAAGGCGAACCTTAATAATATCGTGCAAGCGAATGATATTAGGATGATTGATCCTCTTCAAAATAAAAATTTCAGACATGAGACTTTCTTGTAATTTCTTATTAAGTCGATTCGTAACGATCTCTTTTATCGCTACTTCGGTTCCATGGACTCGATGTCTAGCGTGCCAAACCACCGAGAAAGAGCCCGACCCTATTTGTCTACCCACCAAGTAGTCTCCAACAACCCTGCCGCTCCTCCCTGAAGCCTGAGCCATAATTCCTTCTTTTTTTTAAGAACCCTATAGCTAGGATCCAAACCTGATTTTGGCTCCAGGAAATCAAGTTCAAGCTTCGCTTGCTTGCTGGAGAGTGTTTTATTTTAGTAAATAATAATAATAATAATGAAAGCATGTTTAATGATTTGAAAGGATCCGTCGAGTTAGAGGGTCATGTTTGGCGTTACTTTACAACAGATTTAAAAAAGAAAATTAATTTTATATTTTTAAATCAATATAATATCAAAAATAAATAAATTTAATCTTTACGTGACCAAAATAAACTACGAGAGAGAAACGGATGCTTTAATGAAAGGTTTTTGTTACTATTTTCATTTTTGAAAATTTGACTATAAACTTTTTTATCCTTTTGGTGTCAAACGAAGAATTTTCGGCGCCGAAAGTAAGTGATAGGGCCGTGAATAACCGAGCTGGGTTGAGTGGGCTCAGTTGGTGTTGATAATAATGAACCTTAAGTATGAAATTTAAACTCGGTCGTTTCAGTTTAGGCTAATTTCAAATTCGGCTCCTTTAATTTTTTCGGTTCAACAGTAACAGCATAGTTTTCAGATCCGGTCCGGTCCAAGGTCCGGATTCCGGATTTTGACCGGGTCGCCCGGGTCAATTTTTTTAAAAAATCAAAACGACATCGTTTTAGTAAAAAAAAAAAAAATTCAACGGGTTGCAACCAGATTTTTGACCGGGTCTTGCCGGGTCATACCGGATTTTTCCTTTCTTTATTTTTTCTTCAACCAGACTCAATTCCAGCCCCAGGTAGACCCGTCAAGTCGGGACAGATTCCGGGTCAACCCACCAAGTCGGGCCAAGTTTTAAAACTACAAGTAAGAGTATTATTAGATCAATTTAAACATCAATGGAAACTATCTTAAGGACAAATTTCTCCATAATGTTTAAACCTTCACCAGGTCAATCCTTTAGGTTTCATTATTTAAAGGGTATTTATGAGAAACCATAATGTTTAAACCTTCACCAGGACAATCCTTTAGGTTTCATTATTTAAAGGGTATTTATGTGCGATTATAATTATTTTTTAAAATATTTTTTATTTAAAAATATATTAAAATAATATTTTATTATTGTTTAAAAATTAATTTTAATATCAGCACTGAAAACTATCTAAAAATATAAATAAATCAAATTTTCATAAAATATTATTTTGAATACAATTCCAAACAACACGAGCCTATTGCTAAGTTTAAGTTTCAATCATTTATTATATTATATAAAAAATAATTAGAATAGAAAAACAAGATATAATGAAATACATGAAAAATAAATATGAAACTTGGTTCCCTCCCTCGTTCCAAGACGTGTTTCAATTATTAAATAAATAATTGTTAAATAATGCCAGCTAAGAAACCATTTAAATTTATATTTTATTGAGTCCCAGTTCCTTGATCCTTACTCTCCTCTAATAATGAAATAAAAAATATAATATTTAAGGGAAAAATTCATGAAACCACTCCAAGAAGAGCTACAGAACAAATATATTATTAAACAATTAAGATAACATATTAATCAACTCCAGTTATTTTATTTTAGTTGTTTCAATGATCTCAATGAGCAACATGGAAAAGCAACAAAGGTTTTTATTTGTTTCAGAGATGGTTTGTCTTAGCGTTCTAAATATATTTTAAAAATAAATTGTTTTTATTTTTTTATTTTAAATTATTTTTTATCTTTTTAATTCGTTTTGATGTGATGATATCAAAAATAATTTTAAAAAATATTATTTTAATATATTTTCAAATAAAAATAATTATTATTATATTTCCAAACACTTTTAGCTAAAAGCTTGTTTGGAAGTGTTGTTGCGGTTGCTTTTCAAAGTGTTTTTTTGTGCCGAAATGTATTAAAATAATATTTTTTTATTTTTAAAATTAACGCATCAAAACAATTCAAAACATATAAAATATTAATTTAAAAAAAATATTTAAAAGAAAAACAGTAATACAACAGCGTTTCCAAAGGCTACAGAGTCTTCGCACTCTAGTTCCAGGAAGCATGGAGACTTCATATTCGATTGTCCTCTGTTCCTAACGAACGCACAATGCTGGCCCAACCATATGATGGCTCCAGTTCGCGAACCCTGGACCAACCCTTTTAGGAGTAAGAGAAATCCAATCCATCAATGTACACAGCCCGCACTCCACATCGCCACTTCCTTTTTAATAGTATATATCCTTTTATAATCTTAACCATCCTTTTAATCAACGGATTAATTAAGAAATCACACACGTACTGTTAGCATGTGATAAACAAAAAACAAATCTTTTATGCATAGGAACTCCTATTATAATTAGCATACAAGATTAGTCATTAATATGTGTTTTCTGATGAATGGGAGTTTATATTGGGAGTTGATTTTAAGAATATTGAATTTCTTTTTTATCTTAAAATTATTTTTTAATATTTCTAGTAGAAAGAGACACGGGTCAATCATGTATAACATTATAGGGACTAAATCAAATCAAGAAAGAAAGTAAAGGGACTCGACAAGAAAATTAAAAAGAGTGGTGGATGGGTAGATTAATCGTTTTCTGAATCCATACACAGCAGATAAGGGCTCCGTGCAGCCTTTAAAGTAAATACCGATCCCCGTGCCTTCTCCAACTGTCCTGGGTCTTGACCAGTCTGAAAGTACATTAAAAAAATATATTATAAATGACTCCAGGTACATTCAGTGAATAAAAACAAAATTCAATTTATACCTGTCAATTTGTCTCCTTGGAGATTATAAACGTATCACGAGACGAGAAGCATAGATCCAAGCAAGAAAATAAACAGTGGAGATTCATTCTTCATGCATATCTAAAATAGTTGTTTCCGCATTAGAGCCTCGGTGAAGAGATATTTTTGAAAAAAATTATTATTATTTTTTTTAAAATGTTATCTGGTCAAAGTTGCAGCAGCAGAGCAAAGAGCTAAGGGAACAGATGGTCAAAGTTTCCCCGAGAGAATCTCCGGAATTCTTCGATAGACAGAAGAGAGACTCACACTCCCACCGCACGAAGGAAGAGGACAAGGTAGAGACAGTAAAACCCATTTTCTTGCCCACTAATCAAGGCGACATGTTCATCAATATTCTCTCTCCCTGCATCATCATTTTCTGTTAATTCTTTATGATTAGTGATTGATCATTGCATAAAGTAGTCTCCTGGTCTACCATCGCACGTATGCAACGGTTGGTTGGTTGGTTGGTATTAAAATAACAGTTATTTTTTAAAATAATTTTTATTTAAAAATATATTAAAAAAATATTTTTTATGAAAAAATTATTTTTAACACTAATAATTTAAAAACATAAATAAATTAATTTTAAATAAATAAATAAAAATTAATTTTCTTAAATATTTTTAAAACATAAAAACATATAGAATTTAAAGAGTCACTAGACTTGTGAATCTACATTTAAATATTAATTAATAAGACGAGTACACGAAATAAATTTAATTAAATCTTTTTTCCATAATCTCTCAAAACATATCATAATTTTAATCTCTATCCTCTTTTTCATATTTAAATCATTAGTTTTACAGCAATTATTCACATTTGAATTTGAAAAATACATAAAAATAGAGAAATATAATAGATAGTAAATAGAGAATCTTGGCCGGACAGAATCCAACAACAAAACCGAGCAGTACTACCATCAAATGAAAACTTTTACTACAAGAAAACTCGTAAATACATAAACTGTACAATTTCATTTTAATTAACAGTGTTTGTCTAATACTAGATAGTTCTTCCGCCCTGCTCCCGGGTTATGTGATTTTTTTTTATCTGTCTTTCAAGTCCGTAATATTTAAATAGATCATTGCAATCTATATATTCTATATAAATAAACTGTATTCACATGATATATTTATTAAAATAAAAATTATTTGTTTTTAACAACCAAAATTAACCTATGAGATAAAACAAAAAAAAAAGTATAAAATAAAAAGAACGATCAGGGTTAAGTATTTGTGTGGAATAAGAAGATTGCCCTTTTGTTTTATTATATAATTAGCATCAACAATATTTTTTATTTGTAAATTAACATGTATTTTAATTTATTTTATTCAGTTTAAACACCGTATTCTTGTTTCTCAATGAAAACAATCATGAGATCAAGAAATGCATAATATAATATTGACATTGTTTTCCTTGTGCATCAGAACACCCTTACAGGAATAGTGCTTCTGTAGAAAAAGGATCTGTCAGAGAGAGAGAGGGAGAGGGAGGCGTCAACATTAATTTTTTACTGTCTTCTTTTCTAGTCACTGTGTATTACCTTCGCCTTGAAGCATGATGACGTGTTGGATCCATGGGAAAGCAACGAAAGGATCCTTAAAACACAATCGTTCTTGCTTTTTATCAAGAAAGAAAGAAAAGCTCTTGCTTTCCACGCCATGTGCTGGGATGATCCCTCCTCGTCCATGCTCGTTGTCATCCAACTAAATCATGTAACAAGGATTTTAAGTAAGATTAGTGGAGAACAATCACAACGGATAAGATACTGTAATTAATAATCCAAGAGAAAAAAGAAGAAGAAGAAGAGATATCTTGGTTGATAATTAAAGTCGGCTCTGCGGTTAAACCTACGTTTGACTAAATTTTAATTTTTTTTTTTTGTTAAAATTGAGTGTGGTTTTTATTTTTTGGATCGTTTTAATATGCTAATGTTAAAAATAATTTTTAAAAAATAAAAAAACATCATTGGCATGTATTTCGGC
>Ga0307514_10001556_pt1 | contig 27199 bp, 28 predicted proteins | sample 16_EM_MG_FD_203088 | JGI IMG/M metagenome (GOLD analysis project Ga0307514, IMG submission 203088) | Populus trichocarpa ectomycorrhiza microbial communities from riparian zone in the Pacific Northwest, United States - 16_EM | ecosystem: Host-associated > Plants > Roots > Unclassified | place... | reverse complement strand
ACCATTTGCCGTGTCTCAATTCCGGCGAATATTTTTGTCACCACCTCTCTCGTATGGACTGCAGTCTCTGTCCGGTGTATTAACAGTCGTTCTTATATATATATATATAGAAACTATCCTCTCAAATCTCTGTCGTGTGATTTACTTCCGGTCGAAGAATGCAACCAACGCTCGGATGGGATCCCACCTCCGAGCTTACGACCGCCAACTTCTAGGCGACTCCGGTGGAATGAAACGCAATTTCAGATCATCTAAGCATAGATCGGTGATCGACACTCGAGCTACTTAAGCTTAACCCTGGCTTCTCCTCGAATTTCAAACCTTATCTTGTCCACTCCTGACAGCAGGTTCCACATCCTCGGCAACGGAAAATGGATGCGATAATTTCAAAAACTGTTGAGAGCTTTACGTCCTGGTTCGTCATAAACGGTGGCCATTTCCACCCCGATGCACGTTTTCAACCAGGCGAGCAAAAATCGTCCGCAAAAACTTATCGTTGTTATCTAATGTGGCATCACCACATTTTTCAGATGCCTCCGGCTACAGAATCGTCGCAGATAAAGAAATACCGTTGGATACGACCGTCGTCACTTGTCCTTTCGGATTGGTTATCACTAAAGAACTTGCAACGCACGCCATCTCAGCGATCCTCAAAACCAACGATATACCATCTGATTGGACGGAGAGGCAGCTTGTCTGCACATACGTGTGTCTGCATCGGGTGTTTGAAGCGTAAGTCACATCGAATGGTATGAGGCGTTCGATCTTCCGGCCTATCGCTTTCGCACTCACCGTTTAATCAACAGATCTCCCAACTTCCCTGAATCACTGGCACACCTCCCGTACCTCAAAATCCTGCCCAAGCCAGAAAATCTCCTCACCCCTCTTCATTTTCATGATAGCGAGTTGGAATTGTTCAGAGGGTCGCACCTTTATGGGGCCACAAAAGACCGTAGAAACGTTCTACAAAACGAGTGGCAGGGATGCCTTGAGTACCTGACGAATACATCTAATGATGATGTGTACCAGCAGCGATATACATGGTGAGTCCGGCTACGGTCTGTAGTCACTTCCGATCTTCGTTCAAGTTGACCTAGGGAGCAATACCTCACGGCGGCGACCTATCTCTCCTCTCGAGCATTCCCGTCTACATTGATATCGAGGAATCCCTCAGTCGCGGCCTCGAAAGACTCATACCCAGTTCTGCTTCCTGGGCTAGACTCTTTAAACCACGCGAGAGGACGGCCCGTTTCGTGGGTCGTAGACTCTCTGCCCCCCACGGGTCCGGGCGGAGATCTAGGGCAACAACTGGGTTTGTCTCTCGTCATCCACTCACCGACTCGATCCGGAGAAGAGCTTCTAAACAATTATGGCGCGAAACCCAATTCGGAGCTTATACTTGGTTATGGTTTCTCCTTGGAACGCAATCCAGACGATACCATTGTGTTGAGCATCGGTGGCGGGCCTCCTACGTCAGCTTCAGATTCAGAGGAGAAGAGGTGGGAAGTTGGTCGCAACGCACGTGGAGTTGAAGGTGTCTGGCAGCACGTCTTTGGCGTCGTTTCGTCTGCTTCACAGCCTGAGGAGGCGGAGGAATCAGCGGCCACGAGGTTGGAGAATCAATTAGATGCCGCTAGCATGCTGTCGGAGATGTGTCGATCATACTTGGAGCGGCTACCCGTAATTCCTGATGGACTCTCGGATGCCTCGACACCAGCGATACGGCCGGAGGTATCAACAATGTTCGCACATTACATCGAAGGTGCTCAAGTTTTTCAGGACGTTATTACCTCTACTAATGTTCTCGAACCCAGGCCAGCGAGACGTCTTGGAATCGATCCTGAGATTTGCCGAAGAGAAAGAGGAGGGAGCGGTGGAAGAAGCTCAGAAACTAGGTATCTATCTTGAATTCGAATGATAAGAATGATAATTCTCTTGCACCGGGACGGTATGGAGAGTATGAAAGATACACGTTGGCCCACGAATATATACAACACATGGGAGTAAATCTAGGGAGATTGGAGTGATAGCTGACCGGATGTGTATTCGTAGGACCTCGAAGGAGGACGGGAGTGATGTTTGACGACAGAGCGATTGCATGACAACAGGGTGAGCGGGGTCTCCCTTGACGAGAAGGAGAGGGTGCGAAAACAAGAATACGATACAGATGGTGAGGCGGAAGCAGCATAGTATTGTCGGGTCTTGGGGTCTGGTTACTCTCCATCCGCACGAAGGTGACTAAGGAAAACGATCAGACTTTCCCGATCTGCGAGCAGACGAGAAAAATGCTCACTCTCCAAGCAGTTTGTTCATCTGGAACATGTCTAGCCTGGCTTGCCCAAAGACAGCTCTGAACTTCTCGTCGCCGACGATGATCTTTTTGTTGTTCGGGTCTTGTAGTTCATTCCCTTTGATGTAATCCCACAGTTGCTTCACGGTCTGAGGGCGCGAAAGCCTCTCGACGCCAAGCAACGCGACCAAAGGTTCACTGTACGACAGAGATTGGGTCAGGTGTGATCACATGAGTTGCGTGTCACTGAAAGAACCGTACCTCAGGTTATACTCTTTCGAGAACCCGCCCTTTGCTCCACCCCCGCCTCGGGACTTTCGCTTCTTCCCAACCGTGCTGTCCGCATCACTCCCATCTTCACCGCTGTCCACTGTGTCAGCGGTCAAGGGTTTTTTTCTCTTGCCGGAACCACTTTTCTTGCCCGCATTCGTCTTGGACTTCCCAGCCACGGTCCGAACGCTCCTCGACCGACTGTTCAGCTCGTTCGAAAGCTGACGAGCGTATTCCGCGTCTGATTTCTCTTGTCCGTTCTTCTTGTGACGTTTCTTCGCGGGTCGCTTTGGCGAACTCCCCACTTCCTCCTCTCCGTCTCCTTCCTCTTCTGCGGCACCTTCGGCACTCGCATCATCATACACGCCGTTGGCATCGCCAGACCCAGAAACGGAGGCCGCTTCGTTCACGCTCTGAAATATCTCCGCAATCATTGTGTCGATATCTTCTCGGTTTTCCTTCATCCATTCGTAAGTCAGGGAAGGATCCAGAGCCTGCAACCGTTTCCGAACCGCTTTCGCGCTGATCAGGTTCAAGTCGACCCCAGGTGTGGTCAAAACTTTGCGGATTGCGGGCTCCAAGTCACGAGGAATCATGTTTCCACCGCGAACCAAGATGAGAAATAAAACCGTAAAATTCCCTTGCGGCGCGTAAGGTATTGGATGCTGGTTGTCTGTTCTGTGCAGGAGAGTAATTCCTTGATATCGATGAAATAGATTGGAATGAAGTAGATGCAAGAAGACAGAGGATGAGACGCGCCTTGGCTCGTCTGAACTAGATTTCGCGTTTGAGCGTCGCGACCGGAAACAAGCCCGACCCCGAGAAGTTCTCCCGAGTTGCCTATTTGGGAAATGGATCGGGAAATAGCTCACGAGGTTGCAAACCAAGTCGTCAACGTGGTCGATGGGATATATAAAATGCAAATATTAGACAACTGTTCTGTGCTACCGAAGAACTGCCCATCCATCTACAACCGGTCCAGGAGGGCCGGGCGGTGGGGGCGGAATCCCACCCTGGACCTGATCCTGTTGTCTTCGCCTTCGCTCCTCCTCGTCTCTCCTCAGCCTCTCGACCCAACGATTTCTAAGGTAAAACAGACCAGCGATCATCACTACAAGTGACATCAGTACCATTGTTTCTGTGAGCTCGTCATCTTCGCCTCCCCGTTCGCGATTTCCGCGGAGAGCGCCATCGAAGTAATCTTCGGGACCAAAATCCATGTCCCGCTCTCGATCGTGCTCTCTGCTCTTCCTATCTCTCGCCCACTAGTAACGTCAAAGTCCACTGTTAGCGATGGTTCACTTTTTGCCAGGATATGAGAATTGACCTCAACCGCGTCTTCCGCTCCGTGTTCCCCTGCTTGGGGTTTCCTACCATTGTATTGACCCTTACCTGCGAGCCAACTGTCGTCATATTCATCCGAGTGCTCCTCACTGGGAGAGCCCGCATATGCGTCTTCGGGTCGCTTTCCTTCGATCCCAGGGTTCTCATCGGCATCAGATGGAGAGTCTTGAACAACTCACGTTAGCGCAGTATCTGAAGATGTATTTCTACAACATACCATGTTTATGATCCCTTAGGATGGTTGTATGCCAGAACTTCCGGATGCGCAGCTTGATAAGTGATAATGTGACTGGGAAGTAAGCTTCCGTGTTAGTCGCCAGCGCTAGGTCATAATGCCTCTTGGCCAGGTGGAAGTCCTAGAGGGACATCGTCGGATCGTCGTGTGTGCGCTCGGGATTGCGGCAACATACCTGAGTTACACCAACTCCATTCTCATACATCCATCCCAGATTCCACATCGCCAAGGCAGAAAGTTGAGTGTCTGCCGCAGATTGATAATATCCAGCCGCCTTCTCCCACCGGACAGCTTCCGGCTCGTCAGGGACACCGAAGCCATGGTAATAGTAGTCCCCGACTTTCACCAATGCGTCAATATTGTTCTGGAATGCCGAGCGGGTCCATTGGGTCAACGCAACTCTCGCTGTGTCATTTGAGGGTGACATCGGCGAAAACCTAGTGAACTTTAGGATGCTCTTGTCTAAAACGAAAAAAAATCAGGATGGTGAGATATTATCGAGCCGGCGGTGGGCGGACCTTGATCCAAGACGTAGGCCAAGTTATTTTGCGCCGGCTCGTAGCCCCTCTCAGCGGCAATCCACCACTGAAGCATCGCGATCTCCTTGTTTCTATCGTTCCCCGAAGTCCAGGCGAGGTTCGCGTGGGAGATTAGATCCACATCCCATACACCTCGTTCTGCGACCACCTTGTAAAAAGAGACCGCAACCGAACACGCGCTGGAAGTGATATGCCTAGGGTAGCCAGTTGCCCGCATAGTTCTCGCCTGGAACTGCGCAAGGTAGTAATACGCTTCGAATGGGGATCCGTATCTGATAGCGTTCTCGAAATGTGTGATCGCCAGTTTCATCTCACCGCGTTCTAAAAAGGGGAAGGAAAGCAGGAAGAGGGAGCAGGCAGAAAAACTTATCAACATAACGCGTTGATTGAAGCCAGCGGAACTGACCATAGTGGTGCTTCCCAAGGTTTACTTGTGCTTCGGCTAGCTCTTGCCCGGCCGCAAGGGTGAAATGTCCAACAGCCTTGTGAATATCTCCCTTCCCGGTAACCAAACCGTCCCTGTAAATGATTCCCAGCCCGTTGTGACATTCCCTGTCGCCGAACTCGGCTCCACGTTCAAACCACAACTTTGCCATGCGATAGTCCGTCTTTACCCCCTCCCCCCTCAAAAACATCCGGCCAATATATGCGGCACTGGCAGCAGCGAATCCAACGGGACCAGCTTCCTCGCGAGAAGGGAATGGGATGTGGCGCAAGTCGGGCGGATCACTGGACCAGACCTGCCTGGCGATGTACAGGAAATAATGCATCGCCTGTTCGTAGTCTTTGTGTATTAGACCCACGCCTTCGCTTCCTGAAGCGATGCCTCCGGGTGACTGGTACAGTGAACCCTGGTAGTAAATCTTCCCGAGTCGATAGGCGAAATCTGTTTCTCCCCTGTCGGCATTAAACTGGGGGAACTGGTGTCATCCACGCAACTATAGCCATATTACCCACTCTCACCAGGTAGTACTCGAGGACGTCCTCCCATGTGTCTCCAGCCGCGTGGGAGTTGGCTGCTTTCACCACCGGCCGCTGTGAATTGAGTCCGGTCGAAGCCACGCTAGCACCAGGGCCGTAAATCCCGCCAACAAGGTCAGAAAGTTTGATGGCGGTAGGTGGTATTGTCTTCCCCCCAGGTGGGCCAGCCTTGAAAGTGTTCGTGGCTGACCGTGGATGATCATCAGAGGGGAAAATCCTAATGGGAAAGTCGACCACGAACCTTGTCGGGCTGCTCTCTCGTACCATTCCATTGCCTTCGCGCAATCTTCTCTGACACCTATTCCAGTCCAATACCTATACCCGAGCGCCATTTGCGCACCACGATGTCCACCGGCTGCAGCAAAGGTATAATACAGTTGTGCTTTGGCTTGGTCAACCTTCGTGACATCGTGGTAACCAGTTGCATAAAAGAAACCGAGGAGAGATTGTGACGTCGAATTTCCCGTTATTGAAGCGTGCGTGTTGAGGGTCTCGAACGCTAAATTCGGGTCAGAAGGGTAACCGGTGGTAGGTGGGAACTACGGGAAGACGTCACCCCTTCATACCAGGGTCAGGAAAGATGGACGACGCACGAGAGATAGCGAGGCCAAGGTGAACATGGCGTCCGTGTGTCCCAAGCTGATCGCGTGCTTCAGCAGCGCGATGACTGTAGCAGTGTTTCGATAACCTTCGTTGGCTTTCGGATCGTCCTTACGGTCATCGACACTAAATCCCAGTATTTTCCAGATAATGCGTGGAAGCCAAGACTGGTGTCTGAGTTTCGTTGCTATTCGTATTGCGCTCGAGAAAGGGCCTTGGCCATGTGGATTGGGAAGTATTGATGAAATGACTTGAGAGATGATCCCAGGAGAAGCGGGGGTAGTAGATTGAGATTTTTGCGTAGGGGGGGAGTCACGAATGGTGGCTAAGAGAGTCATGGCCTTCTTGTAAACTCGGTCAGCTGCGTCGCGTTACACGTCCTCCATTAGACGACACCAGACACCCCCGAAAAAAATACATGAATGCGCACCTTCGAAGGATGGTGGGGCCTGCATAACCGCTTGATTTGAATGTACATCTCCCAATCTATCCACACGTTCTGGATTCTGTGTGTTTGAGGGTCTATTGGTCTGTTCGGGGGTGTCTGTGGCCGAACATAAGATGATGGCGAGGGAGACAACCACGAAAACAACCCAGATGGACTTGATACACCGTGACTTTGAGGTTAAAGACATAGCTCAAAGATGCACGGCAATCCAGGAGCTGAATATCACAAGGTGGTGCTACCGAGTGGAAGCAATTTGGCACTGTTCCTGGGCTTGGTTTATGAAAGGTATCGCAAAGAAATTGTCGACCGATAACAGAGATCTCGGAAGGGAGAGGACCAAGGAGAGAGATGAAGTGAGAGGTCGAGGTTGCTCTCAACTTGCTTCAACTTGAGGTCATCGTGTCACGGACTGTTGGTTCACGTGGCACTTTCGATCTCATCCACTATCTTCACCGATGGAACAAGTCGAGCTGTTGGCCGATTTACTTGGAAAACACCCGTAAATATTCATGCGACTGGGACACACGACCACTAACGTCGTCCCACCCTTCCCCAGGCAATCCATTGAGATCCTTCCAGGAGAGATCGCTGGATGGGTCCTGGAGTCGATCCAGACCTATCCGTTCCTCTTCGTAGAGGGTAATCTGGGCGTCCCTCAGAAAGTATTATACAAGGCTTATATGGTTGCCGTACGCGCCTACCTTTGCCTCCGCAATGATACTCGTAAATCTGCTCCATCGCCCCAGCAATCCAATCTGTTGGATCGTCTCACCCGAGTCATCCTACTCGCCAATCCCGCTCACCAAACCGCCCTCAATTCCCGCAAGCAGCTCATTCAGACTCACCGCCTTGATCCCCACCGGGAGCTCAACTTCTCCGCCAGTTTGCTATCGTGTCGGGAGTGCGCCAAGGAATCAATTCTTTGGCACCACAGGAGGTGGCTCTTGCGCATGGTCTACGGGGTCCCTGCCATTTCCGGTTCCGACAGCATCCCAGAAGTGGTTTCTTCGGACACTCTCGAGGCAGAGTTTTCATGCGTTTTCACAGCCTGCAATCTCTACCCTAGGAATTACCATGCATGGACTCACCGACGCTTTTGTGTCGAAGCGTTTATTGCTTCACTGAAGTCAGATTTCCCTTCAAACCCGAGCGTACTTGCCAAGGAGTATCGAAGGACGTTGGAATGGATCGAATCCCACATCTCGGACTATTCGGCGATGAACTACGCGGTAAACTTTGAGAAGATGCTACCAGACCGGAGTCTGATCGAGGGGTTCCTACCCACGAAGGAGCACGCGATGTCTCTTCTGCAATCGTATCCAGACCATGAATCTCTTTGGATGTATCTGCGAGGCCCTGTGACTCCTGAGGACGAGAAGGAATCCATTGCATCGATGAAAGAGGTCCCTTCTGTTCGACAATTTGTACTGAGGCATATCGTGTGGTGGACGTTTTCAGTGAGTTTTTAGTCGCATCAACAGGTCGAGTACCTGAAACAATAAAACCAGCGGGGCCAAGGGGTCCCCCTCAGGTTGTTGCGTAGCATCCTCGCTTGCGACTATTCTCCAGAAGGTTTCGGGGAACTGGAATCCTTGAGCTGAAATGCCGGCTCCCCCACGCCACAGTGAGCGAACACTCCTCGCAGAAAAATGATTGAATTAACGTGTCCGACCCATTAGTGGTAAAGACGGACACGAAAAATTGAACTGAAGAGTGGGGGATTAGAAGATAAAAGGTGCAACCTATCGAAGAGGATTTAAATACTGCAATTTCATCCATTCCTTATCGTTAGTCCTAAAGTTGACGCCCTTCTTTGCCCACCACTCCCTGACCGCCTCGCTACCCATCAAGGCATCCTCGAGAGCCTCTTCAATATCGCACGTCCTATATTGGATCGGTAAACCGCTTTTGTTCCACCACTCCAACACCTCGCGTCGATTAAACTTCGTTGCACCAGTCAAGGCTTCCTGATCAAAAATCATCTGGAGGCCGCTCCCCAACCACCACTGCAACACTTCAACCTTTCCGTGACAGCTGGCGTGGTAAAGCGCTTGCCGGTCGTATTTGTACTCGAGTTGGGACCGGGCCCACCACTCGAGTACCTGAACGTGCCCTGCCGTAGAGGCTGCATCCATCACCTTTCCCACCTTGAGCGACTTGTTCGGTCCGAGTCGGCCAGAACGGGATTGCGCGAGCCACCAATCCAAGACCGACAGACGGTTTTTCGCGGAAGCCAATTCCAACGCGGCCTCAGTGTACTCGAATGGGAGACCAGAATCCACCCACCACTCGAGGGATGCAACGCGGCCATTCCTTGATGCCCCATCAATGGCCTCTGAAATTGATTTTGTCGACGGCTGACGAAGGACGTTTGGATGGGTATCCAACTTTCGCTTCCACCAGGACAGCACAGATACCCGCCCGTATTTTGTGGCGGTGATTGGAAGGATATCGCATTCGAAAATAGATAGATACTTTGATTGATGGTAGTTGAAGAGGTATTCAAGAACATGGGTGAAGGCGAAACGGATGACTGGCACTGCTATCCGCTTCGTCGGGAGCTTGGTGGTGGGACCTGACAACGCGGCATGGACACGCCTGACGTCTCCCGAGAGGATTGCATGGTCTACGTTGCTGGTATCCTGCCACTGGGGCGGCTTGGGTATTAAAGTGGGAAGGCCGAGGGTGGTCGAGAGTTCCCAGTCTTTAAGATGATCGAGAATTTCGGCAATGATTTCCACAGGAAGGTCTGGGGTTGCTTGGTAACGAAGGTGGGGACGGAGGGGTTCTGGAGGGGGAGAGGGAGGTGCGTATGCGATGGGCGGTGGCGTTGAGCCATTGTCACATGAACTCGACGGGAAATGGTATGTTTGAAGGTCGTATTGGGTCAGACGATGTGTTAGCAGATCGTCTGAGCCAGAAGTAGGTATGCCCCTCGCTTGGAGAAAGAGGATGAGTTGCTCGCGGGAGAACCTGCGATATGCGTCATAGACGAGATCGAAGTTTGAGCAGGGCACCTTGGAAAAGACGAAGATCAACAGATTGTGAACATGTCTGGGGTCCATCTACGCACCGACAAGACCATAAGATGAAGGCGGGGGATGAGAGGTTATAGTGGTCAACTTGAAGGTGGAAAAGAGAGCGGGCAAGTCGAGAGATCGGCTAAGTGCCTGGCAGGGTGCCCCAACTACCTTTGATTCCAATCTCGGCTCATTCCTGTCTTACACGTACACTGTTCTCCACGGGTGCATTCAGTCGGTCTCGTGTACGGATGAATGCTTTGCACAAGACTCACCCCAGCTACCACTCGTAATCTGGTCCACAAGTCGCCGTCAACTGCCAACATCCGGTTTGTGTCACTTTCCTCTTTCGTTCGCCCGAATCAACCACTATCTACCGCTGCAAGTGAAATGGCGCGCCCGCTACCCAAAGATCCTCTCGTTTGGATAGACTGCGAGATGACCGGTCTCGACTTGTCCCGGGACAGGATCCTCGAAATAGCCGTCTGTTCCAACCGCTCCACTCTCGTATCGGAATACGTGTTGAAGTGAGGTCCAGGTCATCATCACCGACGGAAACCTGAAGCCGGTTGATGAAGGGGTAGAGTACGTCATCAAGACCGACAAGGACGTGCTTGACAGGTACGTGATCCAAATTTCATTCTTCACGGCTGCTGTGTCTCTACAACGTTGCTAATGACTTGATACAATAGTATGAACAACTGGTGCAAGAGACAACACGGAAAGGTATTACCCGGCTGAGGCGAACTACCCCTTCGTAATCAACTGATGTTCCGACCGACAGTCAGGTCTCACTGAAGCGTGCTTGGCGTCGCCTCATGTCCACGATACCGTTCGGCGGGCGGTCCTAGACTATATCAAGAAGTGGATACCCCGACAAAGAGTTGGGGTTCTCGCTGGGAACTCGGTACACGCTGACCGCGTATTTCTGGTCCAAGAAATGCCAGAGGTCGTGGAATGGTTACACTATCGGTACGTTGGCTTCCCACATCTCCGGTCTTCAGTCGCCCAATCCGAGAGATCGATTCTTACTGTAGGATCGTGGGTGAGTGTTGGAGCGACCCATTACCCCACTTTGTTTATCCACATTCGCTGTAAAAGATGTTTCTTCAATCAAGGTTCGCTGTCAATGAAATCCACCGGCGAAGCGCTCACCCGGCCCTTAGGAACTTTGCAGAAGGTGGTACCCATCCCAAGTTCCGCAGAAAACGAATGATGACCACAGGCAAGCCTCTCTATCCGTGTACGTTCTGGCCCCCATCGCTTACCCGCCTGCTGTAGGGCTCTGGACGACATCAGGGCCTCAATAGCTGGTAATAAAATCTTACCCGGGCCCATCACATCTTACACCATCTTTACCTCTTAACAGAACTCAAGTGGTATCGTGAACAAATTTTCGTTCCGCCCGAGTCGGAGAAATGCTAAGAATGGAAACTGGAGACGATCTGAAGCAAGCCCAATTCAGTATTTTCCTCAGTAAGACGAGGAAAACTGAGGAGTCCCAATGCACAAAACAAAGGAAATCGTTCGTATGTGAAAACGACACGACTGAGCTGTTGAATTGAGCGACACGATCGCTGCCGGGTTTTCAACAGCTAAAAGATGTCCAGCTCTATGCTGCCGGTATGGGCGGAAGGTTGTAACAACGATTCGTTTAGATATATATATATATATAAGCTATTGACACACTCTATTCCGAAGTTATGCTACGAAGAGTCCGAGGAACCACGAAAGCGGTGGCCGGTAAATGTTAAACCGCGACGGGTAGGGAAATTCTGCCTTTAGCAGGAATGCGTGATACAGATAGTGGAAGAGCAAGAGGCGAGTAGAGATCACGATCGAGGGAAAGGGACGAATGCTAGGATAGTGAAGCGGCCTATGAAATGACTTCAAAAGTCCCAAAGCGTGCCCTGCAGAGGAAGAGCACATCAGTCTCGCACAGGCACCCGAATTAGAACGGGATGAACTCACAAAGGCGGGGATGCGCAGCTTCTTACAGCCTTCCATCAACTCCTTGTTCCCGTTCCAGTTTGAGGTGATGAACACAACCTCGGCATTCCACTCCCTGTAGATCGCCGCTACAAGCTGTACAATGTCAGGTCTCCCTCCTCGTTCCTTAGAGTCCCACAGACACATGCGTTCTGGAGGGATGTTTCTGTGAATGAGAGAGGAGATGGTGGGCCCGAAGGTTTTCAGTTGATCAGAACCGATCCAGATCAAGAACCAGCCGTCATTCTGAATACAAGTTGAGAGAGAAGCACCGAGACCGGTACCGGTGCAGACGCGAATCCCCCGCCTGTAGATGGTAGATGTGTTTGAGACCCCGGCAAACTAAGAGCAAGATCGCATCACCCATGTCACCCGATCATTCCGTATATCACGAACCTTGAGTTGGCGCGTCCAGAGATGCGTCGGTGGGTTGGTAACGAGCTCCTTGGTGAAATCGCCTTGTACTCCGCAGATAAGGTAGTGATACTTGCCGTGTTTGCCTTCGGATATCGTTCCAAAGGCGTGGTATTCCAAGACCGAGGATCGTGAGATACGGGCCAACAAGCCTTGTTGGAGGCCTCGCTCGAAACGGATGATCGCCACTTTGGGTGATGGGATCTCGACCTCTACCGGCGCCTTCCTTACTGTGAACCATGGGATAAGAATACTGTAAGTGGTGCAACGTGAGCAACGATGGACAATGAGGGAAGTCGGCTAAGCTTACAAGACCGTCATCCCAAAACAGAACCAGAAATCTTGTTGCTTCAGCACCCTGATACCATCTGGATTCCACTGGTGCTGATCAATATCGTAGCTGTCCCCCAACACAACAAACACCCAGGCTAAAGAAGAACGCTATCAGATCCGCCCAATCACGTAGTCGCTGAACGTAACGCACTGCAAGCCAGGCCGACCCTCAAGTCCGAACAAAAGGGTAAGAACGCTGCGAGTTTTGGATGAAGCACGTGAGAGATTTCTCACCATCCAAAGAATCTATGGTGTCTCTCAAAAACGCTGATTCGCACCGCTGAATTTAGATCAACGGGTCCCTACGGTTCCGTAGAATCGACTCACTTATGGTGTGTATTCCTGACCCAGGGCACCGCGCTCAGGACCGAAACGGCAATGGCAAGGTTCGTAAGTACGCCCATAACCAGCACCGCGTCATGGTAGGCGCTATGGTCAATAAAGATCAAGACCACCTTGAAGATTAACCACGCGAAGCCCGAGATCGCACATCCAGAGTGGATACCCCCAAGATGTTGTAACGCGGATGTGCAACCTAGCCTGAACCACAACGGTGGCCACTAGACAACGTTATAAGCGCGCCGAACCCATATGCACATACAAAATATTAGTCGAGTTGGTTTTCCCACACACCTTAGCGAAACAAGTGTTAACGATGAGATAAAGCAGGCGCCCAAATAGCTCGTTCCGCACCATGACAGCGGCGAGGAGATTGCCCAGAACCAGGGCGCCGGTGTATTTTCGTGGGTAATGCCAGACTAGAGGTAGGGATTCAGTCAGGTATGTGGGGCCGAGTTCAGTACGTACCGTCAAGAATGGCCAGTAGCAGCCCGATGCCATTTATCGTGACGATTAACGTGAAGAATTTACTGCGATGAAGATCAGGTTGGTGTTTATACCTACAGTCGCTAGAATCTTACCGGTAGGTGTTAAACCACAACTGTAACTTTCCCAATCTCGAAAGTCGCTTTGTTTTCTGGGGCGATGGTAGTTGACTGGTCCTCGGCATCAGGAACGAGTTGTAGGGGAAGTTTGTTGAGCTCTTCTCTTTCAGCGATGGGGGAAGGGAGCCATTCGTCTGGGAACTGTCAGAGTCTGGGGAAGGGAACCTGGGTAGACCTGGGAGGACCTGGGCCAGGATGAGTTCCCCAGAAGCCACTGCGACCTCTGGGTCTGTGATGCGACTGGGGGACACCATCGTGGGTTCTAGCAGAGATGGGACAGGAGGGGGTAGCACGAGGAGTGAACTGTTAAGCTACGCAAGGATTTTAACGTAGAGCAATGCGTCAGCATGCACCGAGCTCATAGAAGCGCCAGCACATGAATGGTTATTAATTATTCCTTGGTGCCTCAGCCACGTCAATGGGATCATCCGGGGTCTAAAGTGTACATGGGAATCTCATAAGCTTCCGGCAGAGCAAAGGGGGAAATATTATGCGAAATGACCCTCCTTGCGACATTGCGATCGAACGCGATCGCAGTTCATGCGACCCGAGACCCGGAAAAATGGCGGTGTAAATCAGGATTCGACGCGTTGCAATTGAGTGGTACGCATGGCGTACCTACGAAATCTCCGCTTTCAGGTCCATGATGACGAGTACGTAGCCCCGCTAGTGGACTCTCACGAAAGTCGTATATCTAGCTTCCACTTCAGTGTTTCGCCAGAATATCGGGTACGGCAAACGAACTGGAGCGATGCTATTGTGGGAGCCTGAAGTACATTTACGGAGGGTGCCCTGCTATAGAGGCAGGAATGAGGAACAGGATCAAGGCTTCCATCGGCATGCGCAACGATATCCGGGGGTCCTGAGTAGCAAGTAATTGCGATGATTGCCAGTCCATTGCCGGAGTGGCTTAAGGTTTCCCACCCATTCCCCCTTCAGTCCACACCGCTCGCTGTTGTGAAGAAATGATCGCAGTCGCAAGGCAGGTCAGTGTTCCAGTGGAGACATTCAGTTGGGAGAAACTCGGCGAATAAAGATCGATTGAGCGGCGATGGGTGTGAGACTCCCGCTGTCGCATTGATGGATATTCTATAGGAAACTTAGGATGACAAAAGGCGGATGTAAGAGGGCGAGGATTCGATTCTGGCTACCGTCAGCAGCAGCATCCCGCGAACGATCGAGCTAGAGGTACAGGAAGGTGTGGTCGCTCACAACTAATGGCTGATGGGACCTGGGAGCCGCACCAGTGAAGGGGCCCGAAAAAACCGCAGTGCACGGCCGGCAAGGACAAGATGAGAAGAATAGATCTTCCTCTCAACACATTTGAAGTTGGGCGCACGGTAGTTTATGACAAGTGAGCGAACGTGCGAATTTTGTTTGATCCAGACGCGCTGTTGTCACGAGATCGGTCGCACTTCCGTTCATCGCGCTGTTCATCGACTCCGAGGTCTAGTGGTCAAGGTTATCGTCCACTTTCCAAATTTATTCGGCCTACGCTATGAGCTACGGTTATTCCTCCCCGTATCCACGGGTACCAAACTCAACCCCACAACTCCCATCTTCTATCCGGCCCCCGATCCACAACCCCTACGACAAGTTTACCCAGCCTCAGTTTGACGAATGGATCGGGGGCATCACTAGTGCGCTGAGGAAGGCGCTTGGCCAGGAAGAGGAGGAGGCTCCGACACCCCAAGCGACAGACCCGCGCGAGGAGGACGCACACCCTTCCGCAGACGCTGACGAGGATGATGTTGAGGACTCGTTTGCGGAATGGAAAGCTATGCGGGCGAGAGAGAAGGGCAAGATGCGAGCCACAGAAGAGGAGCAAGACAGCGAGTACGGCGGTTCTCAGGAAAGTTTCCAAGACCCCGACGTGCAGGGCCACGCAGTTGGCAACACCCCGAGCGACGCAATCGACCTCCTTTCGGATGAGGACGATGCCGAAGGCGAGGAAGTTAATCATCCCAGAGAATATGATGACGGAGATCACGACAGTGGCTCGGTTGGGAGGTTCAGTCCTGCAGGAAGCGATGGAGAGGTGTGGCAGCCGTGCGTCGGAAGTCCGCGGTCTGCTACACCACCAAACCCTCACAATTTCTGTGCCAATACAATTGGTCATGAAGGTTCGTACCAGTCCGACTCCTCACTTGCACTTTTTTGTCAACAAGTTTCCCAGCCATTGAAATAAGCGATGGCGAAACAGAGGACCACGACCAAGACGGAGGTGATGACTCCCATGATGCGGGGAACCTATTGTTCGGATTTGGACGAGAAGAGGAAGGAGAAGACCAACAACCTCCTGATATCCGTGATCCCTGGGAGCTCCCTAAAACGTACGCAGAGGACTTATACACGGGTGGCCCTATTCGAGAGGCGGATCGCCCGGGGTTGTCTCCTTCCCATCTCACACCCGCCGCTGAGGATGAGAACTACTTTGACAACATTGACCCACAGCTCCGTCCTTCTTCCGTCCTTATATCCCAACCCATCGATCACAAGTCTGCAGAAGGTTCGCAAGGTTCTACGACTTCCGCTCCAATCCCCTTCACGACGGATGAAGCTTCTGACGGCGGGGACGAGGTTTCATTGTACGATGAGGACATTCTAGACCTGGATACTCCTACGACCGCAGCCCTCCGAGAAGAACCCGATTTCATCTCCTTCACAGCCTTGAACCAGCCGAGTGACATGGACAGTGAGCGGGGTGAACCGGAAATCCTCTGCATCAGCGATAACGATGGTGGGGAAGTGAGTGCAGACGAGGAGGAAGCGGAGGAGGATGATTTTGATGACGATGGTCCCATTCCCCTCGGCACCAGTGACCTCGAGATTCCGGCAGAGCACGAGCTAGGGGAAGATGGAGGGGAAGAACTTGATGAACTGGAGGATGATGACGAACCTGCCGTTGAGCTTACGACAAATCTGCCTTACGGTTACTATGGGCTTGATGCATCAAGTGTCACTGGCAGCGGCGGACTCGACGACGAGGCTAGGACAGTTGGACCTCCTTCAGATCCCCCAAAAAGTGACCAAACTGAGACACTGGATGCAGTGGCGTCACAGGAATCCGCCTCCCTCCCTAACCCCCGTAGGTACTCTCTAGGATTTCAACGCTAACGACTCAAGATTTTTTCTTCTCCAGACGATCTGATGGCACTTCCTGCAGCCACCACTTTCATTGAGATTGATCACCGACTACAGTCAGTCACCTCGATTGACGGCACCAACGAAGGATCCTTTGCAGAAGTCTCCCTTCCCTCCTTGGATGGTACGCTTACCATCTTGGATGAGGCGGTGGCTGTTAAAGAGGGTGGGGACAGCGCAGACGAAGATCCAGTTGGGAAAAACACCACTCTAGCTGAAGAAGCGATCCTGACAGTAAACGAAGTTGAGGAGGCTCTCAGGGATGCATTTGCAGAGGCGGATCAATTGTCGTCGATCAAAAACGATCAAGGTGCCGCTTCGGTTGGTAAAGATATCACTTTGGTCTCGCCAAGACCCTCACTTTATTGTATAGGTGGTTGGCGCTGCCCTGTTTATTGAGGAACAAGTCACGGGCACATCTCAAAAGTCAGGTCCAAGAGGTACAACCCCAGAAGCCTTTGCAGGAGGGTCACCGCTCCCCGGCGAACCAACGATCAAGGTAACGACCATCTCCACTCGACATCTCCGGGTCTAAAGGATGCCTTCTAGGTGGATGGACATAATCGAGTCGAATTTTCTCCGTCTGTTGTCAAAGATAAACCCTTGGACACGCAAGAAGAGCAAAAGGAATCCCCGCCGTTTATCATGCCCTTGGTTGCAAACCCCAACGTCAGAGATCCAATGAGTGCCCCATGGTCTCCTGTACAAAGCGGACCGTCGACACCCGTTGCCGGTCTAGCGTATCTCCCCGCAGTCACCAAGTTCAGGCGTGACAATCAGCTGCTTGGAAACGCCCACACTAGCAGCGGATTATTTACCCCTCTCGAGGGTTCCGGCTCGTCTTCCCCCTCTCCCATCGACACCGTCACACCCGAAGATCGGTCCGGTGTGGATGTCGAAACGGAAGCACAGATACTTGAAGATGATGAGCAACACCAAGAAGAGCAGGCCACTCCAGTACCGGCCTCCCCAATGACTACTTCGCTGGAGATCCCAGAGGTCGAGCCAGAGGATACTCCGACCGGCCTATCCGAAGATGATGGATGGGGTGAAATTCCACGCCTGCCAACGCCGCCAGCTGAGATAACGGAGCACGTTGAGAGCGTCCTTTCAACTGGTTCCGCGACGCGGGTATTTTTCCAACCAGAGCCTAGCGAGAACGTGAGCGGCCCCGATGTACGAGCCGACCGCAGTGATGACACCAAGGATGGTGACCTTCCTGTCCTTGCAGCGGATATCCTTCGAAAGGAAAAAGGGGATACCCCCGGATTGGATACCGCCAAACCCTTGGCCCACACAACGGACGACCCCTTCAAACTCATGGGGAACAATAGCACTGTCGTTCCTGGCGCTGCAGCAAACGACGACGATGAATCTTATGCGTCTTCCTCCCCCGGCGAGGAACTGACACCCAGGTTAGGCCCCCAGACTTCATCGCCCCCCGCTGTTTGAAAGCTTATAATCCCGCTCTTGTAATCAGGTTGAAAGTTTTCGAAATCCCTACACCAGAGGTTGAGGATCCACAGACAGCTGAGGCGACACACCCCGAGACCCAGCCCTCATCACAGTTGTCGATTCAAACACAAGATAATGCCGCCATCCCTGCAAGGACTCGGAGTTTGAGGAAGAGGAAGCGGTCAGAATCTATTCCCGCAGATCCGGTGCCTTCTGGGTCTGGAACCACAGCCAAAGATGAAGTTCCGGACGTGATCACCACTTCGCTTGGGGACGGAGAAGACAAGAAACTTAGCTATGAGCTCATCGAGGATGAACCTCGGAATCGAAGGGAGGAACATAATAGTGATAACGAATCCTTCGCGTCAAGTCTCTTTGCACCCAGAAACGCCGATCCTTCGAGCAAGGACGGTTCCCGAGCGTCATCAGTGGTTTCGGAACAGCCACTTCTCCTCCAAGGTCACAGTCCGGTTCCCGAGGATGCTCCCGTTTTCCACGGCCACGGGAAGTTTAAAGCGGCACTGCAAGCTCTGAAACTCCTCAGGCAGACGTCTGAACAGACCCGCGCTCAGGAGCCGGAGCGGGAAAAGGAGCGGCCCGTCCTGGCTAAGATTGGCTCCAGAAAATCCTCCGAGAACGGCTCCAACGTCAATACGGAAACAAAAAAGCCCCCCTCCCTTATACTTCCTGAGGTATCTACACAACCTTCGTTGCCCTCCGCCTCGACGTCCCAAAGTCCCAGGACCCCGACCTCCGCGCTCCCCGCACCCTCTCCCACAGTCGTCACACCCCCAGCGGAAGTCACCCCTCCCCCACGCCATGAACAGACAACTAAAGAGCCTGCGGAACCCAATCGAGAGGTGACACGGAAACCTGCTGCCAAGGCTGTGAAGCGCACTGCGTCGAGGAAACATTTTCCCGTCGAACCCAAGTCAACTCGCTCTCAGTGTCGTTATCGTAAGATCAGTCTCCCTCGTGAGGAGAACGGGCCGCGGGTCACCTTCTGCGTTCCACAATGTTCTCTCAACAACAAGGAGTTGATGGAGGAGGAGGACATCACCGATGATGGACTGGCAACAGTGCGCGACTTCGAACGCTTATGGGATCACGTTGAGGAACAGGGTCTCAGCCCTTACTTGATCGGCGTTATTAGACAGCTTGTGGGCCTGGACCTACTCAGAGAGAACGAGATCTACTACCTCCCCACGGACGAGGAGATGAAACAGATGGAGAGGAGGCGAAAGAAGCAAGAGCGAAGGAAGAGTCGGAAGTCTATTGGAGGTGCCGTCAATGTGGAAGGCCCAAGTGCTGCTGGTCGTTCTGGCTCGGTTTACACTTCTGGTCCCGCCTCCCAGCCATCGCTCAGCCAAGCGGAAAAGGGAAGGCTCGGCCCCCCACCTTCCTTCGCCGAATCCATTTCCACAACCACTTCTGTGCGTTCCAGGGTTAGCCGAGTAGCTTCCACCCGATCAATATCGGGGGACGAGATGAGCGATGACGAACGCGGCGGAAGGGCACCGAAGAGGAGGAGGGGTGTAGGTAGGGAGCGGGATGAAGATGGAAGTTTTTGGAGGAATACTCCCAGCATCCGCGAGGACTCCGCTGCGCCAAGCACCGCTGGATCTCCTGCAGCTTCTCAATCAACGATTGAGCGCACGCCCGCGAGGCGGTCCAGAAGGACATTGAAGTTGGCGGTCTCGGCGGACGCACAAGCTTACAAACCTTCCTTTTCAAGTGGAGGCGAGTCCAGCGAACACGAGGCAGAGAACGCAAAGACAAGGAGGAAGTCTGCGAGAGGGGGAATGAAGGGTTTGAAAAGACGAAGAACTGATGGCACTGGTGATCCCTCGACACCTTCCGCCGTTGGTGGGGTTGGAGACCGTGACGCACCCCTGACGCCAAGGTCGACGAGGTCAAAGCGGACGAAGATTGATGAAAAGTAACTCGCATCTGACACTTGTAATGGTTTTATTTCGTATCTTCGTTGGGCATTCCCCTATTTTTGATTATTTTGGATGGCAGTCAAACCTGCTGGTGGGATCCTTGCCTTGTGCACTACATTGGCGTGGAGAATATCCAGAGTTTGACGATATATGTAGAGAGACCTGAGATAAACGCCTTGGGTCAACGGAAGAATGTTGTGTAACTCGTGACGGCGCTTCCGATACCGCACCCTCAACTGGATGGCATCCACACTCGGACCGCGGCATGGCGTCGCCTCCGCTATGGCCACTCCTGCATCCACGACTTTGTTCCGTCGCCTAACGTGGGAGGGCACCGTACCCCTCGATATACGCGTCGATTCGAAGGAGCTCCCCGCCAACAGTAATCGTGGCTTAGAGTGCTATTTCATCCAAGCTCCCAGGGTTTCCTACCTCCCACTGCTCGTCCCGGATATAAAAAAGTTCTTGGTCGATGTCGTACTTGATGAAGAAGGCGCAAAGATCCTGAAGGAGGAGGATTGGTGGTTCGAGGCAGAAGATGGCAACCCCCTCAAGTGGTGTGTATGCGCGATATCGCCGGGATAAGCGTGTTGTTGACTTTGCCCTGGGTATCGATAGGCACTGGCCGGTTGGTCTATTGTACGACAACCATACGATTGCCGCTACGATAAGACCCACACCGGTAACTGACCCGGTTCCGCTGAGACTGATACTCCATCTCGCACAACCACCTACCGACAAATTACTGCTGGTACCAAACGCCGAATCATGCAAACAGGCTTTTATGGGGCAACTGAAGGAGGCGGATTTCATTCGTTGGGGGAGTACAAAACGAATGACGAGTTTGCGTAAGGCTGAACAGGATGGTATCTGGGAGGGGATCAAGGAACGTACGTACGGTCGTGAGATTGTACTTGGCGAATTCTGACCCTGTAGCCTGCTATCTTTCAGATAATTTCGATGACTATTGGCGTGTAGCGTCGAAGGTCACACCGACAACAATACCGGCGCGCTCTCAATCGCCTCCACCTGGACCTTTGCACACCCGTCCTCCGTCTGCGGATCCGGGAACTACGCAATCGGTTCCTGACAAGGATGGTGCCTTGAGCGTGCGCAGCGTTCCGGTTAGGATATTCCTTCCAGATGGCCCTGTGCTTCAGGAGCTCGCACCCCCATTAATCGACGGAGGTCAGTATACGCCTGGCTGCTGGCCCGGACCCACTGACTCCTGAAATAGAGCGACCACATACCATCTCGCGTTTCCTCACAAACACACTACCATTATTGTTCCCTGAAGTGGGGAATCAACAAGCGTACGCGATGGTCCAGGGTGTTGTGTGCCCTCCTGAAACTGAGCTCTCCTGGTTGGGCGCCTGCATGGCAGGCGCCGATGGATGGGTCAACATCTGCGTCGGAATTATCAGAATTTGAGGATCCCAAAACTCTTCACGCAAAGCGAACGCTTTTCACGATTTTTTTTTGCAGACTAGAGATACTACATAATGGTTATACGGGTGCATTCCACCGGAGCAAGGATCAATGGCTGTTGTGACATCTTCCCTTCCACTATATGGGAAAAGCGGGTGTGATGTATTCTTCTCGTGGTACCCCGGCACCCGTCCATACCTCTACAAGTCCAAGTTCGGCATAAGTATAGGCTGGAAATTGGCCTCGAAGGATTTCGCACACGACTGCCGATGGATGATTTCGTCACTGTCTGGGTATCGTCATGCTTCCACATGGTCTCCGGGGCGAGGATTTGGCGCCAGCACCCAGGACCGAAATACCTTGAGGCTTAACACCGCCTGGGAACATTCTCGTTCCGTCGTAGAACGTTTCTGAGGTTTGGTCGCCTACGTTGTGGAGAAAATTTCCGCGAAATTCTCACCAACCTCGTCCTCGCCTCCTTCGTCGACCCTGGCAAGTGCGTCGAGATGCACCTATGTCTTACTTCCCCCTAAGTTCGAAAGCGGCCATCGTGTAGTTACAAGCAGTGGTGCGCTAATCAAGTGGCGATTCCCGCTTATATATGTATAACTCAACAGGGGGCGAAGTTCAATACGACCCGCCCTGGCGGTGGGGATGCCGACAACCGGTGATCTCCTCAGTTCCACACTATCGGCGACGTAGGCATATATATGCCCACTCTTATTTATTTCTGCCTCCTTTGCGCAGGCTCTGTGTTACGACTTTTGTCATGGCCATCGTAGAGGTGTTACGCACTGCGCAGATAATCCGGTTCAATTCTGGTGAGTCCCTCCCGATGTTATGGCGTCCCCATTTTCGTGCGTTTGCCAGTAGCACTAACAATATGTGATTCCAGTCGCCGCTGGGACGATGATGGTTCTAGATCATTGTGAGTGAATGTTGCCCTTCTCCGGTGAGCAGCCATCTGAGGGACATCTGAAGTGATTACCTTGGACCAAGAGGTTTGGCCCTCCACCTCCGGAAACGAATTCAGTTGACAATTCCCCCGCAGGTTGAATTGATCTGGGTGAGATGGACCTGCCTAGGGTGAAAAAGTTGATTCACAAGCGACCGCCTAGCGTTCTTCCAATACATTGGGGAAGTGGTTGTTCATCGTCGTAGGTTTCTCTCATTTCTGTGGTTGGATGTTCTATTCAACAACGTTAGAACCGGTACTATGGTCTTTTAGCGGTCGTGTTGGTAGTTCTCTCTCTCCGTCTTCAGCAGAACTGACACTCGCTAAACAGATCCAACAACTACGGTACGTTCGTTCGCCGACCATGGTCATCGTAGGCGACCCACGAATGTGATTCGGTGTAGCGCTCTTTACGTCAAATTTAACCGATTCGGTGGGTCGGCTTCCTTGTTGTTTTCTTCCACTGACCTTCAACCGAACAGTTGTGAGTCCTGGCCGAATCCCTGGGTCCCACCCATTCACCCCCAACTCTAGCTGTGAGTGTTGAACATGATCTCCACCGTTTTCTCAGAAGTCACGAAACCCAGGCCATCGCTGGTTTCAATGGCAGGGTGAATTGCAGCTTCCTACTCGCACACTCCTATACAGGACCCACTGATTTACCGACAGGATGGAGTGCGATAGCCTTCTATCTTATTGGAGAACGTGAGCTATTCCCCTAATGAGCGATCCTCGTTGCTCACAAGCCACCCCCCAGTGATCCTACAGCTGAGGATATTCGCCTTGTATCACCTAAACAAGAAAGTACTGGTCATAATGGTGGTCTCGTTCATCGCTGCAGTCATCTCATCTGGGACTTTAATGGGCATGGTCCTCCGTGACCTATCAGGTGAGGATCCCCTCTCTCCCAAATCCCGCATCGATCGATGTCTTAACAATCTGCGATCAAGGGCACGCTGTCGTCCTGTTAGACATTACCATCTGTGTGCCTATGAACATTCCAGAGTACTTTTACATGTTCTGGATCCCCATCTTGGCCTTCGAGACCCTCCTTTGCGGTCTCGCGGTCTTCAGGGGTTTCCAGAATATGCGACTCAAACCATCACTTCACTACTACGGCAGGGGGATCATCGACGTACTCCTCAGAGACTCTGTGGTGTACTTCATAGTGTGAGCTGGGTTGGCTCAAGGTCGGACCCGTATCTTATCAACCCTGCAGGTTGTTCACGACATATGCTGTGAACATGGTTCTGTTTCTCGTCGAACCAGTGAGGACATTCGTATACGCTTCATCGATTCACGTACCTAATCAGTTGGTGTAGGAAAATCTGTCAGAAATACCGATCGTCTATGCAGCGGCGATGTCATGCATCATGAGCAACCGTCTGCTGCTAAACATCCGCCAAACATGCGGAGCAAAGGGAAGAACGAGTGTTCGGATAGAATTTGTGGAAATGGAGGAGGTGGGATTCTGAGCCCACCATTATGAATACTCGGGTGAAATGTGCCAGGGTATGGCCTGGAAGAAATAAGTCGGGAGGTACCATATGTTGATGAACTGAAACGTCGGTTCCGGCTGGAATGTGTGCAAGGGAGTTACTCCGTTCGCTTGGCTTCTCTCTGGGCTTCTGTTCATCGTGGGGATGTTTAGTACTGCGGAATCCTTTCCGCATCATTCATGTGAAAAGAGAGAGAATTGTGTGCGAGAGGGAGACCATGTGTTCCGTCCAGTGATCAGTTTTGCCGGTGTACTACTCTTCCATATGTCATCTCTTCCAGACTTGCCTCTTGCGACTCCTTCAGGCGAACGACTGGATCCGGTAGCTGCGACCACCATGGGTACCGGTTCCCTCATTCACGCCAATTCACCCTTGCTTTTCAATCTGAGGTAACGTCGGTTCACGAGCGATCTCCCCCCTCGCTATTTCGGGACATATATATGCACGCGACCGCATGGCGCAGACCGGATTTCTGTCGGTTGCTGCAACTACATACAGCTCTTCACCACCCGCTCGGACGAAAATGACGGATCGTATGGGATACTTCGCTTCGCAGCGACGGTTTCACTTGGTTTCACCTCAGGTTGCATGTGGCCCCATGGCCAGCTACCCTCTCCAAATCCGGTTACTTCGTTGTTGTATTCGTTCCTGTGCCCACCCAACATACTTAAGTGCGGTACTCATTCCGGAGCTTCGGTCAACCATCCTCCCCACCCACCCGGTACACCCACCATGGCCCTCCTTGCCTTCGTAGTTCTGTTTCTCACCTTCGACTTTGCCGTCATCGGTGCCGCCCTCCTCATCCACGCATTCATCGCTTCGAACAACCAAGTCAAGCATCTCCAAGCCGTAGTCCCAAGGGGTACCATTCTCAAGGTGGACAGACACGGTGAAGTAATCTGGCTACTTCGCAGCTCCTTCGTCACTCATGTCTCTGTGCCCAGATATCTCGATTACCGGAGAGGTGTCTGCCGCAGTGCAAGGGATAATCATCGGCCTCGCCATCTTGTCCGCATGTGCCGTCTTCGCCCGTTCGAAAATTCGTCCAAAGTTCTTTGTCATTCTCGGTACACTCCTCTCCATTACCTCACTTTGGCTTCTATCCGTCACTATCGCCTTCACGGTAATTTTCGCCACCAAATCGGCCAGGGTTTCGGCTTCCATCGGCGGCATTCAACTCCCGCAGGCGATAATTGACGCTCAGGCTCGGAATCTTGGGGTCAGCCCGGTTTACAAGGACCAATCATATCGTGAGTCTACATCAATGAGCCCGTGATGGGATGTGCTCACGCGACGTGCCACTCTCCCTCAGTCCTTCATGCCGCTATCCTTTCCTGGTTCACCTGGCTGTTCACGAACATCGCGGCAGCCACTATGTTCTTTGAATCCCGTGCGGGTTCGAGGCCTGTCGCCAAGGGCGCCCCTCTAAACGAGAAGCCGATAACAGGCGTCCGCAGAGAATCAACGCCTTCGATTGCTTAGCCTTAACCCCGATCATATTCGTATTTCACTCTTTGGGTCCTGATTCCCTGCATTCGTTCCTTACTTCCGCTCTCTTCACTTCTCTTATCTGTGTATTGTCTCGCTCGGACTGTCCTTGTACGACTTGACGGTGGTCGCGGATTAACAATCAAGATAATATCATCGGCCCCTTGACCTAAGTACAATCCGTCATTCCCCTCTCGCAAACTCCGACTCATCGGTCATCATCTCAACCGGAAGTGATGTGTTGTTGAATTTGGCCATCGTCAGGCCCTTGGCATCAGTGATCGTAGGCTCCCAGCCGTCGGGTAATCGTTCTTCAAGGAGGAATGGACGGAGTGTTTCGATATCTCCTCCAAAGTGGGTCAACAACGTGGAACCACTGATAAAGATATTATCAGTCCGACATCGGAAGGCACAGTCTCGTTTACTCACTTGGAGCTGCCGAACAATTTGTGACTGAAAGACATGGAATACTGGCCGTTTGTCCTGCGTGCTTCTACTCGCCTCTTTGCGGAGAAGCGCGCGATATCCTTTTTGGTCAGGCAACCGTTCCCACCGGTGCCGGATGCCAACAATTCTTCGATAAGATCACGCGCCGGTTTAGATTGATCTGGCACGAGGTGCGAATCATGTCCTGTGCGATAAATCGGTCGGATGATCACAACAAACGGGGCAAAGTGTAAACCGAATAATAAAAAACCTACTCGTAAAACTTGCGTCATGCTCAATCCCATTATGGACATCGATATCAGACAGGTCGAAAACGCCCGTCTCGTAGTCTCGACCGAGGATGCCAGCAATCGTGTTTGGGACATACCAACAGAAAGTTGGGGCAAAGTTGTAGTGGTCACGAACGACTTTGTTTAGTTCCTTGAACGTAATGCCACGTCCATCTCGGGGTAAGATGCCTGTAGATTGTCAAACGGGGTAATGAATTCCGGGTGGACGTGTTGTATGGACCAGAGATAAGAAGCGCCGGAATGGACATTACCATGATTGGCGAGTGCGTTCAACGCTGGGCAGGAGCATCGACTGTCCTTGTCAGTTGCCGGTATGTACTTTGGCCAGCTTCCTCCGCAGATTGTGACCTTTCCCGGTGCCTTCTTGGGGGCGATGAGGTTGTAGAGGACAAGGCCAAAGTCGGCCTGGAAGATGAAGAAGACTTTGACAAAGTGGGAGAGCTTCTCCCAGCTGGCGGATGAAGCACGACTAAATCCGTTGACGACTGCAGAGGTCATGGTGAGGGGAAGAGAGAAGGGGGTGAGTGGATTGGTCGCAGGAGCCAGTTTAAATATGAACAGGTGACCCGGGAACATGCCACCGTTGAATGGAAGTTTTCATCATCCAACGTGCGGCCAATCAGCGTTAACCGGAATCAGGCAAGACGTTGCAACTGTGGGAAATGAGAATCACCCTCGTCATATTGTGGGGTTCATCATATCAGCAAGTCGCCGCGGTTACGTCAAGGGTTACTCCTGCCCTTATCAGCAAACATTTCGATCACTTTCAAAGTGGCGAAAGTGGCGATAAGTGGCGGCAAGTGCACAGAAAAGCCAAGCGTCCACTTCACGGGAGTTAAGCGCATATAAGCGCCCAAATTTGGCGGGGGGGAATGGTAGAGAAAAAGTGGCGCCCATAAGTGATCGTTACGCTGCACAACGTCCAGCTCCAGTATGAGTTCTGCTGCTGGGTATCAGATAAGGAGCAGATGGATCTCTGTTATCTCGTCTCGCTCCCCCAGAACCCTAGGGTACTGTACTAGACCCCGGGCTTAGCAAGCGTTCTATCCCGTTCCCGGCTATCAAACATGACCACCAGAAGGTGAGTCATTTACGTTCCTGTTGCCTAGTCAACAAAACCACACCGGATCCGCCAACTCGCCT
>Ga0307514_10001555_pt1 | contig 27200 bp, 36 predicted proteins | sample 16_EM_MG_FD_203088 | JGI IMG/M metagenome (GOLD analysis project Ga0307514, IMG submission 203088) | Populus trichocarpa ectomycorrhiza microbial communities from riparian zone in the Pacific Northwest, United States - 16_EM | ecosystem: Host-associated > Plants > Roots > Unclassified | place... | reverse complement strand
TGTCCTTAGATGAGCAATGGCGTCGCCTCAGGCGATGTGCTCGCGAAGTTCTGACACAATCTGCATGTAGGAACCACCTGAACATTCAGCAGGCTGAGGCCACACAGCTGATGTACGACATACTGACACGCCCGCAAGTAAGACAAACGGGCTCCATTCCACCTTGTCCAAAATAACATTATTTGTCGGTCAGGACTTCTTTGACTCAATTCGTCGCTTCTCGACCTCCGCGATCCTTTCTGTGTTGTATGGAAAGCGTGCGCCACGGATCACAACCCCAGAAGTCACGGCGTTTTTTGATGCCGAGCACCACTGGGAGGAACTCATGGTTCGTGTGCCACGGACATCCTCCACGGATCACTTCTCAACACCCTTCGATCGCAGCAACCCGGTGCACACCCGCCAGTTGATCTCATCCCGATCATGAAGTATATTCCTGAGCGCTGTGCGTCATGGAAGACCGAGGTGAAAGTCACACGAAGTCTTCAGCGCAAGCTCTACTTCGGACTTCTCGAGCAAGTCGAAGCAAGATTACAAAGTGGTTCTCCCAACGGATGTTTTATGGAAACCGTTATCGAGAAAGGGCCCGGATTTGGACTTGATCGGGAAGCGGTTGGGTATGTATATGATTTCTTGAAATGTGTACGCCAGCCCTGACATTGCCAGCTATATCGGAGGTAACCTAATTGAAGGAGGGGCCGACACCACGTCTGCGTTCTTGCAGACACTCATTCTTGCACTCGTGAATTTCCCCGACGTACAAGCCCGAGCACAGGAAGAACTCGATAGTGTCATTGGAAATGAAGGCTCTCCGCAGCTCGACGACATCGAGAGGTTACCATACATACAGGCTGTCATCAAGGAGGTTCGGCGCCCCGCGATGATGATCCCAAAAAAGGCTGATCTTCTTCTTGGTCCCTAGACGCACCGTTGGCGACCTGTCGCCCCTACCACTCTTCCCCATTCGAACATCGAGGACTTTACTTACAAGGACTATGTTATCCCCAAGGGGACCATCATCTTCATCAACGCTTGTGGGTTTTTCTTCCAGTGACTCTGAGCGCGAGTGCTGATCCAACAGCAGGGGGAGTTTTTCACGATCCCGAGGTCTTTCCCAAACCGGATGACTTTAACCCTGAGCGGTGGCTGCAGGACGACATGAAGTCTGACCGCACCTACGATTTGGTGTTCGGAACTGCTCGTGTACGTGTCTGTCCCTGTTGTGGATTCGGTACCTCATTCTTTGTGATAGCGAGTTTGCCCTGGGATGCACATCGCACGGAATTCAATCGTGGGTGACTCTCGTTGTTGAACCTCTCCCCGGAAAGTTGATCGGAAATCGCAGGAGATCAATGCCATGAAACTCATTTGGGCCTTCAAATTCTCGAAATCAAAGGACCCCGCCACGAAGCAGGACAAGGTTTACGATCTCGATGATTATGTGAAGGTGATACTTTTACCATCTCCCACGAACGTCCGAGTTGGTTGACCAGGAGATCGTGTAGGGTATCCTGACAGGCCCGAGTCGGTTTGAATGTGAGATCGCTCCTAGAAGCAGCCACCATGCGGACGTTATCAAACGGGAGTTCCTCAGCGCTGCGCAAGCCTTCGAGCCATTCGAACAGCAGCTGGATTCGGCTGACAGAGAGTTCGTGGGTAAACTTCGGCGAGACCTTGCGGATGAGCTTCATCTGTTGTAAACCAGGGTATTATATTTGTTGGGACATCTGATCATGCATACGCTATTCTACAAAAATCTTTCCTTGGTATCCTCAAAGGATCGCGAAGTGGGCCTGAGCGAACCTCCCGATCGGGCCCCGTGTTGGTGTTGAGATCGCGGTGGCCAGCTCGGCGAATCCGACAATGTTGGGAGAAACGTCATTGTTCCTAAAATTTAACGGGAATTCATCTTGACCAAGTTGAACCGTACCACCGCAGCGGCTGCGCCAAAGGTCCGAAGGAAAACGAAAACCTACGGGTGGTCTCGATGTCCCTCGATCATCCGAAAATCTCCATACACCTAATGCGTGACCCGAAAACCGGATACAGACTCACGAGCAAATCCGACTTCTTCCTGTAGCCTCGAACGTGTGGGCGCCCACCTCGTCCCCGCACGTTCCTGCGCTCAACGTAATCATCGTTCACGCGTATCCAGGGAGTACAGCATCGTGAAACCGGCATGGGGATCCGCGGTCCACTGAACGAGGAAAACGACCCAACGGTCCGAATAAGAGGACGTGTGTGGCGTACGTATAAACGTAAGCCCAGTGTCAATATGGTTAGTGGATAACAGGAAGAGCGTACGAAACGGCACTGGTATCCGCGAATAATCTCGTACTCCGAGTTGGAGCCCCCCCACCCCCATCACGTCGGACATGCCTGTTTCTCCTCTTGACAGCGCATCGGCCCCTCTGCGTTCTTTGATTCTAATCAAAAGACAAGTTAAGGAATGAGATGGAATCCATGGCACTCCACAAAGAGAATGCTCGTAGGTTACCGGGACAGTGCAGATGGTTGATCGTCACCACGCCTTTATATTCGCCTAGACTCCAAGACCTGACCCTAGTAGATGAGCGGAATGTGTTCTTTATTCTTTAGAATCGTTCCCCAAGGGCGACACAACTCGCTTTCCTGAATGCAAGGGGGAACGTGGACAGACGTATTCTAGAATCCTTCTTCGAAAGTTTGTCGGCGGTTCAAGGGGTCAGAAGAATCGATATCCACGAGCTCGAGCTGAAAAATGGTCTTGATTCCCCTGTTACTGGAAGTTCATCGGCGGAGTGGGAGAACGGCTTCCCCAACGGTGGATGTCACCATCTGTGGTTACCCTGTGAGTTCCGTTAGCTATGGGGGAAGCCGACGGAAACTTACGGATGGTTCATTTCTTTGTGTTATTCATGCGCCCTTGATCCATTGGCGTAGTGCACGGATGCTGGCTGTGTGCGGTCACTCTCGTCAGCGATCGGGGCGACCGGCAAACCGCCTGTTTTGGATAGAGTGATAAAATCCATCTTGACCCAATCAGGCACACAAGTTTTGAGAATTGAGCCTCCCGGATCCAGGAAAGTTTGATGAAACATACGTCAAAGCCACGATCTAACCAGAACCTATCATCCTGTTCACGGTCTGGTCGTAGAGGTGAAGGTAGTATTCATTGGCCGCTTCATCGTGAAAAACAGACCGCTAGCTGTTGGGCGGACGTCTGATATCATTTTGCGCCAAGCTTTCTCGGACGCCAGATGTACCAATTGCGTTTCGGGTGATCTTTGTTGGATCGCGATTGGGCGAGCCAGCCGTGCTTCGTAGACAACTATAGACAGGAGGCTCATCGAGGGTGTGGTTTACTATGAGGTCCATGCTGAATCCACGCGACACGGATGATAGGGACCGAGGGCGGCATCTAAGCCATCGCTCACACGGGTTTCCTCGGTCGCGAACGCCTTTGATACTTATGTGTGCGATATCTGGGGTCGATTGCCCGTGCTGTTACGGTGCCTTAGTAACGTGCATCAGAAGAGTAGGATGAAAATATATCGTTATAGATGTCATGGCCCATATCGGCTAGAGGAGACTCGTTCGTATATGGGCGACACCTAGAGAATGTCTACGCCTAGACCTCTTAGATAGGACAGATGCCATTGAGGTCCCCGAGACCATCCTCGTTTGGATCGTGATCGGATGGATCTGGTAAATTTCTACCAAGCTCTCGAGAATCATGACCACCCTGGATCTCGACATGCTGGGTATATGGGTGTCTCGGCTGAGATTTAGTGGAATGGGAATCGGGATATAGGGGCGGTGTCACCCGGTGGCTATGCCTTCAAATCGGAATTTGGTTCCGCAGTCACGTGAACCTTACGCGCCTCGCCGCGAGCAATCCACAGGCGAATACTTATATAAAGGGGGTCCGCGTTGGTAACGGTTCCTCGACCGAAGTCCCAGTCAGAAATGGCCACTTCCACTTTAAATCTCGCTGCTCTCCCTCTTTCCCAACATTGCATCGATGTTTTTCTCCCCCGGAAAGAGCAACACACCTCCATCAACACAATCCTCAAGCGTCCAATCCCAAACTCCTACTGGGCTACCCCTCTCCTCCTTGCCTGTGAATACCCCTGGTGTCCAGGTGTTGCGAATCAGAAGATAGAAGCCTTGCTTGCAGCCGGCGTCCGAACATTTGTAGACCTCACCGAGGTTAACGAGCTCCGCGCATACGGATCTTACCTCTCTGCTCGCGCAGAGGCAATGGGCCTCACCGACATCGAATATCACCGGTTCCCGATAGTCGATAGGTCATTGCCCGAATCCATTGAGTACATGAGGAACATTCTTCGAGTGCTCAAAGACAATGAACAGCGGGGCCGCATCACCGCGGTCCATTGTAGAGGCGGTATCGGCAGGACCGGTAAGTCCGCGCTTCTTTTGTAAGCTGATGATCACTTCTGAATGGTCGTTCAAGGTATGGTCATTGGTTGTTGGCTTGTTGAATCAGAGATAGCCAGGGATGGAGATGAAGCCCTACGGATGATCTCCAAGGAATGGCAAACCGTCGAAAAGTGTCGCAGATTCCCTCACTCGCCAGAAACAGGACCTCAATTCGAGTTCGTTCGCTCGTACAAGAGGTTGGGATAGTGACTTACCGTCTTTTTGTCGTTTTATCGTGCGCGCGCACCACACGCCCCATCCTCTTGCACATCATTCATCATATTTAATACCTGTAATCACCAACACGTTTCATCCTGTAGCATTCTTGGGCTCTTTGGCTCGCCTAGACACATATCTGTACCATTTTCTCTTCTCCTAGTATACCTTTTTGGATACAGTGCACACATTCTTGCGATTGTTATATTATCCCAGGGATTCGTCGGCTGCTTGCGCATCGAGACGCCAAGGAAATCTTGTGACCGGCCGTTTCCCCCGTCGGGCGGCAAACGTGAGGCGACGGACTACCTTGGTGGAGGACACAAGTGGGTGCGATGGTGCCCGTATATACGACAAACGAATTTTTAAGCGAGGTTTAGACTTGGTGCAGAACTACAAAAGTTGAAAATAGCGCAGCTGGCGACTGAACGGACGAACACAGGTTCTCACAAGCGAGGCGCTGGGTGATCTGACCAAAGTGCGATCCCCCGGCGTCGGTGGGCCAAACTGTTCTCAGTCTCTTCCTCATCCCTTCCACAGTGACCCCTTCCCCCTATCCTCCCATTCCGCCCACCCACCCTCCACTCCTCAAGATCCGCCTTCTCCCTGAGCCATGGTCAGGAGGCGTCCCGTTACCGATGACAATGTCACAGACGACGAGGATGCCAGATCAATCGACCCCGAACTACGCCTCAGGACTGTCCGAACCGCTGCTTCCACTTTAGCAGAGTCTGCAGCAGTCGAGCAGCGTGCAGAAAGGAGAAAGACTCTTCTTATGAACAGGAGGAAGAAAGGCTCCTTTTTCAGAAGGGGGTCAGAGAAGAAACGCCCCCCACCAGACCCGGTTGTCCCGACTACCCCACAGATTCTCGGTCAGAGGAGAACGATCTACGTGAACCGACCCTTGTCAATCTCTGAAGTGGACAGCAAGAACGAGCCTCTTGTTCGTTACCCGCGAAACAAAGTTCGCACGACTAGTGAGCCATTGTCCGTATCTTCCGTTTCCCCCGTACCTCACGCGTATTTCAGAATATACCATCTTCACGTTTATACCAAAGAACTTGTACGAACAATTCCGCAGGGTTGCGAATATCTATTTCTTGGCCCTGGTCATCCTTCAAGGTGCATTGTTCTGCCCGCGCATTGTTTGAAACCCGTGCAGTGTCAACTGATCCGTTTCCAGTGTTTCCCATGTTCGGCGCTGCCTCTCCCCAGACCGCGGCACTCCCTCTCATATTCATCATCACTGTCACCTCCATCAAGGACGGGATCGAAGATTATCGTCGTGCTCAAGTTGACGAGGAAGTTAACACTTCCGCTGCGACTAAATTGGGAGATTGGAAGAACGTCAACCGCCAAACAGACCCCCGAGAATGGTATGAAAAGCTGTTGGGTATTAACCCCCCAGGAAAAGTCACAAAGGGCGTTCAGAAGCTGAGGCAGAGGGAAGCTGGAGAGGGCATGCAGATTGTGCTCACCAAATCTGGGAGTAATTCCTCTAGTCTTACTCAGGATTACAGTTCCGTGCGCTCCGCGCCGATGGGCCCAGGTGGCAGGCGGCTAGAAGACATTCAGAGCGTTGACTCGCACAGTTATCCGCCCAACTCCATCGATGCATCACGGACGACGCTAGTTGGATCTGGTCAGGGGTGGAAGAGCGAAGTGTTCGAGGACGCACACAGCTGGAACCCCTCGGCTTCGCTTCCTTCTTTACCCCAGGGTCCCGCAAGGTCCAACGCCGTGGATTACCGGAGACGGGCAAGTGGTCAGGCCAAGTGGGAACGGACTCTCTGGAAGAAGCTGGAAGTTGGGGACTTCGTTTTGCTGCGGGATAATGACCAGATTCCCGCTGACATCGTCGTCTTGTCCACTTCCGACGCTGAAGGGATGTGCTTTGTGGAGACCAAGAATTTGGATGGTGAAACTAATCTCAAGCCAAGGAAATCCGTCTCTGCCACGTCGAATATTGTGTCTGAGGAGGATCTGGAGCGACTTTCATTCCTCTTGGATTGCGAACCTCCCCACCAAAACCTCTACTCTCACCAGTCAGTCTTACGCTACACCGACTCCAACGGCGAAAACAAACAAGAATCTGTGACCATCAACGAACTCTTGCTCCGTGGCTGTACCGTGAGGAACACAGATTGGATCATCGGACTTGTCGCCTACACCGGTGCAGACTCCAAGATCATGCTTAATGGTGGTGCTACCCCCTCGAAACGGTCCAAAATCGAGAAGGAGACAAACTTCAATGTCATCGTCAACTTTGTGGTGCTCATGTTGATGTGCTTGGTCACTGCCATTTGCAACGGTATCTACGACAACAAGACGGGGACTAGCGCGGACCTTTTCGAAGTCGGTTCCAGAGAGTCTGATTCGGTTGCGGTCGGCTCGGTGATCACATTTGTGTACGTTCCGCTTCTAATCCGTCAAGACGTCTATTAAACCCGATCATGATCTAGCGTTTGTCTCATCGCGTTCCAAAACATTGTGCCCATCTCGTTGTACATTTCCATCGAAGTAGTCAAGACCATCCAAGCCTTCTTCATCGCTCAAGATATCGAAATGTACTACAAGCCCCTCAACGCCGCCTGCGTGCCCAAGACTTGGAACATATCCGACGATCTCGGACAGATCGAATACATCTTCTCTGATAAGACCGGTACCCTCACCCAAAACATTATGGAGTTCCAAAAATGCTCGATCAACGGTGTTGCGTACGGCGAAGGTATCACGGAGGCTCAACGTGGGGCGGTAAAACGGGAGGGCAAGGGAGATCTTCCTCCTCCTGAGGAACAAGCACGTTCGCTCGAAGTGTTGAAACACAACATGCTTAACACCCTCGATCGTATATTCAAGAACCGGTATGGACAGCCTGACCGACTCACCCTCGTTTCACCTCAATTGGCCAACGATATGGCAAATCGGGATTCACCCCAGAGGAATCACATCGCCGCGTTCTTCAAGGCTCTCGCCATTTGCCACAGCGTCCTCTCAGATCGACCGGAGCCGAGGGAAAACCCATTCTATCTGTCGTACAAGGCCGAGAGTCCGGACGAAGCGGCCTTGGTCGCTGCCGCTTGTGACGTTGGGTTCCCTTTCGTCGCGAAAGGAAAGGATTTCATCGATATCGAAGCTATGGGTCAGGCCGAGCGTTACATCCCAATGAAACTATTGGAGTTCAACTCGACGCGGAAGAGGATGAGCGTCATCGTTCGCAACCCTCAAGGCAAGATCGTTCTGTATTGCAAGGGTGCGGATAGCGTCATCTACGAACGGTTAGCTGCGGATCAGGACCCAGCGCTCAAGGTCCAGACCGCTAAAGATATGGAAGCTTTCGCCAACGGTGGCCTTCGGACGCTTTGCATCGCCTACAGGTACTTGGAAGAACAGGAGTATCTCGAGTGGTCCGCGGCCTACGACGCCGCGACGAATTCGATCAATGACCGCGAGGAAGCGATCGACAGAGCTAACGAACGTATCGAACACTCATTGTACATCCTCGGTGCTACTGCTTTGGAAGATAAATTACAAGAGGGCGTTCCAGAGGCCATCGAAACATTACATCAAGCGGGTATCAAGTTGTGGATTTTGACAGGTAATTCGTTCTGTTCTTTGCGGGGTGAAAACCGTGCATTTATCAACTTTCACAGGTGACAAAGTGCAGACCGCCATTGAAATAGGTAGACGATCTTCTCGACAGCCTGGCACGCTTGCTGATCGGGATGCCTTCCAGGTTTCAGTTGTAACCTTCTCAAGAGCGATATGGACGTCATGATCATTCAGGCAGATTCTCTCGATGGAGCTCGGTCAAAGATTGAAGCCGGTTGCAACAAAATCGCTTCCGTACTCGGCCCTCCTTCGTTGGACCCACAGAACAGAGGTTTCGTTCCCGGCGCACAGGCCGCATTCGCCATCGTCATTGACGGAGAGACGTTGGGTTTCGCTCTCAAACCTGAACTCAAGACTTTGTTCTTGAACTTTGCAACGCAGTGCGAAACGGTCGTATGCTGTCGTGTTTCGCCGGCCCAAAAGGCTTTGGTTGTCAAGCTTGTATGTGACCTCGTTTGGTATACCCTTTACCACGCTCAGTCTCCTCGTTAGGTCAAGGAAGGTCGAAATGCGATGACGTTGTCCATTGGGGACGGTGCGAACGACGTGGCGATGATCCAGGAAGCAAACATCGGATGTGGTCTTTTCGGGCTCGAGGGTTCGCAAGCTGCCATGTCTGCGGATTACGCCTTTGGACAGTTCCGGTTCCTGACGAAGCTCCTTTTGGTTCACGGGCGATGGTCATACCACCGTATTGCGGAAATGCATAGTAACTTCTTCTACAAGGTATGCCCCGCTGACATGATCGGGATCCGTGTGTACTGATGTGCTGGGAAGAACGTTATTTGGGTGTTCGCTATGTTCTGGTATCTGCCGTTCAACAGGTGAACACCAGCCATGCCTTACATAGAAGATACTAACCTCATGCCATCAGCTTCGATGCCACCTACCTATACCAGTATACCTTCATCCTTCTGTATAACCTGCTCTTCACGTCTCTGCCAGTCATCTTCCTTGGAGGTATGGTCAAGTATCCGGATGTCTATATCGCACTTAACACGTTCCTTTACAGCGCTGGACCAGGATGTGCATGCGAAAGCGGCGTTGGCGTTCCCTCAATTGTACATCAGGGGTATTCGTGGCCTCGAGTACACGAAATTGAAGTTCTGGCTTTACATGGCGGATGGATTGTACCAGTCTGCTGTCGTCTTCTTCTTCCCCTACCTCGCCTGGACCCTCGGAAATGTTGTATCATGGAACGGGAAGACCATTGAATCCTTGGCTGACTTTGGTACTACGGTCTCGGTTGCTGCAATTTTCTCAGCAAATACATATGTTGGTATCAACACGAGATAGTGAGTTGTCCGATCTGGTTTTCACGGACACTAATCGCTTACACGTTGTCAAGTTGGACCTTCCTCACTTGGATCGTCGTTGTCGGATCTTCGGTCGTCATGTTGCTTTGGATCGTCATCTATTCATTCTTCCAAAGCAATGACTTCAACGATGAGGTCGTGATCCTATTCGGGAACGTTCCATTCTGGGCTTCGGTGGTCATCTCCATCGTCGTCGCACTGGGTAAGCCCCATAGCATCGGAACGTTTTTATTCTTTGTTGATTTGTCGACAGCACCACGATTCCTGATCAAGTTCATCTCGACATCATACATGCCTTTGGATCGTGATATTGTCCGCGAAATGTGGGTCTATGGTGATCTCAAAGACCGTCTTGGAATCAAGCATAGGAAGGATCGGAAAAATGGCGACATCGAGGGGGCTCCTATGTTCCATAAACCGCACGCGAGGTCTCATTCCGAAGTGTCAGTCGTGTACGAGAGCGGGAGGACATCGACAACCCAACTTTACTTGGACTCTCCCCCAGACACAGGTCGGCTAACGCGCGCTCCACCTTCACAGTCGGACGATACGGACGGCTCCCAAGACTCAACGACACGGCCCGCTTACCAACGTGTAGAACCATGGGCCCTGCGACAACGTCTTCCAAGTGATGGAGCGTCCCCTACGACAACGGTAGGGCCAAGCGTTGCGACGCAAACCATGCCCGCCTCCTCATACGAGATGCAGGTTCGTCATCAACAAGAACCGACGAATGCCTCGTACCGAACGGCTGATGAAGATTGGGATGACGAACCGAGGTCCAGGTCTAGGACGCCAGACGGCCGATACGTACCAGGACAAGCACTGTAGCCCTCTATTATTACGCTCACCACCGCTTTTTTTGCCCTCTCTTCCTCTTCAGTTTCCATGCTCGGTTCGGACACGCATATAGTATATTTATATTTGTCCCGTTTTCTTCGCTTCATGTTCGGTTCCTTCTTAGCAGTTCGTGGTTATCTATCTGCAATTGTTGTTGGTTGTATCTTTACTGACGACAAGTCTGACGGTATTCCTTCGCTCAACTGCCGAAGTACATTCCCGGGGAACCCTGATCTCCCCGCGGTGCGATGTATGAGGGCAGATAGGAAGGTAGACTGGACCTTTGAAATCGTTCGTCGCGTAGGCGACGACAAAGGGACGTTCGTACGCTAATTATGATGTATCGTTCATTGAGTGATCTCCGGTTCTACCTTGCCAAGGCATGCCTTGGTTCATCTTTAGTTCCCACCTCCTCAGCGCATCCTCGTCCCATGTTTTGCCTGAGATGTCACCCTCCGGTTTTAGGAAGACCACACTCTTGATTTCTTCGGGAACGTAGTCGTTCGTAACTGGGTGCCTACGTGCGACGGTGAATTGAGAAGGGAACTGGATGATGAGATTTTTCGGTTCTGCGCACCTGTAATCCGGCTGGTAATGGTACCCATCTCCATAGCCGAGCTGTTGCATGAGTCCAGTCGGCGCGTTCCTCACTTGCATTGGAACAGGTAAGGACGGGTGTTCTTTCGCGACCGCTTCAGCGCGTTTGTAAGCCTCGTAGGCTCGTGTCGACTTGGGTGCTTCAGAAAGGTAGGCCACTAGATGGGCCAGGTTTATTCTGCACTCAGGCATGCCGACGTTCTGACACGCTTGAAGAGCCGCAACTGCCTACGAGAGAGTTCCAGACTGTCGCAAAAAAAAAATGAACGGATAGCACGCACAAGAGGAAGGGCAGCGTTATCCGCTAGACCGATATCCTCGCTCGCGCACACAACCATCCGTCGCGCGATGAACACCGGATCCTCTCCCACCGTCAGCATACGTGCAAGCCAGTACATCGCGGCTGAGCCTTCGCTTCCCCTCACGCTCTTGTGAAGAGCTGATATCATATCGTAGTGGCTGTCCCCGGTGCGGTCATACGAAGTCGAAACGGATTGCCGCAAGGCTTTCAGCAACGTTTTCTCGTCCGTATCTGGCGGTGACCCGAGTACGAGGGCGAGAAGGGAGAGCGCGGTGCGAGCGTCACCATCTGCCAGAGAAATCAAGGACGCGAGTACTTTGGATGACAGCTGGGGAACGGATTTCTCTGTGCCGGAAGGCAAAGAATTGCTGGTATCTTGGGATGAGGGGATATTGAAGTCATTGAACACGTCATCGTGGTCAACTTGGATGACGTCAGCGGGTTTGTCCTCCGTCCGCGAGACGCGACGGATCCCTTGTAGGATGATGCATTCGATGTCGGATCCCGTAAGCCTGTCGAATACAAAGACACTGGAGGGTTGTGAGCACGGAGTTGTTCACCCACTAGAAGCGCACGGTATACTCACCGACACCGGCTTAGAAGAGCGGCGTTCAATTTGAACGAAGGGTTCTCTGTCGTAGCACCGATTAGCTGTGATGGAGACCCCGACTGAGTGGGATTTCAGGACAGAACTGCTCAACGGCTGACCTGAACGTGACCTTGTTCGATGTATGGGAGGAATACGTCCTTCGGCGACAATCAGGGAGTGAAGCTCCACATAGGTGGGTTTGCGTACCTGCTGGGCTTTATTAAACCGGTGGATCTCGTCAAAGAATATGATCGTCTTTCTGTACATCCAAGGGTGAGACCGGTGGCTGAGTTGAAAACGATGTACGAACCGTCTGGTGAGTTTACGGAGGTTCTTGGCTTCTTCGAAAGCCTCGCGTAGTTGGGCGATTCCTGAGTCAGTGGCGCTGAGCTCTTTGAAGGCGGCGTCACACGACTTTGCCAAGAGCCTCGCCAAGGTAGTTTTTCCACAACTGTTTAATTGATTAAGGTCTTGTTACGTGAGGGTGTCACGATTACCTCACCCAGGTGGACCCCAGAATATAGCGCTCTCGGATGAATCACGACTCGTGAGCATATTTCGGAGCAAAGAGTCCGCCCCGCTGAGATGACTTTGGCCGACGAAATCATCGAGAGTCTGTGGTCTAAGTCTCTCTGCGAGGGGCACATACGACCTTGTGTCCGCATTAGTTTTCCCTCGTTTCGGATTGGGGGTTTTCATGGATGCCTTCCGTTTTAGAGGTGCGGGTGTGGGTGATGGGGGATGCTCCACTCTGCTGGGGCCACTCATATCGAATATAGGAGCGATTGGTGTACCCTTGACCTGGGTAACAACCAGAGCGGCTTTGCACCCTGAATCAAGATGCTTATTTATGTTCTTCTCAAGAACGCGGCCGTTGCAGACTGGACTGTTGAGATGTAAGAACGAAGAAAACTACCAATAAAAGATCAGACCATGAGACTAGTGGGTATCGCGAATTCAGCAAATAAATTTCGCCCCCGACGAGCCCTCACTCACCCTCTGGCATTGCAGTCGAGTTAGCGTTGATGAGTTGGTGATCGTGGTGGTGGACGGAGTTCTCGAAAAGGAAGTTGCCAAGATCCGACCAACCGGCGAGTTTCACTCAGGGCTGAGGGATGGTTTTGTGCAAAACAAAAACATGGGATTGCAGCGGAGGTAAGAAATACAAATCTTCGTTTTTCCATGATAATAACCACCCCGACCAACCGGTGCCAAAAAGTCGGAGTGACGGGCTCGCATTATATGACCCAAAAAATCCGAGCCAGGCAACTCTCGATGGTGCGAAGAAATCAAGGATGCATGTAGCAGCATGCGCCTTTCATTCGTCACAAATCGTAATCGCCCATTATCAATCGCTCATTCTGCGAGGGGGACGATATTAGTCAGGGTCGGGTAGATCATAAATATTGGGTAGGAATGTCACGTACTGGAACGAGCTCTCATCTTTCTTCTTTTCCTACGGAGACGGCGCGATCTCTTTTTCTTCCACTTTTCACGCATTCTGCGAGTCGGAATCAGCGACCGTGGCGGGCGAGCGTAAGTACAGTAGGACTCACTTGTCAGATGTGGAATGCGGCTTGAGGGGTGAGTTGATTCCACACGGCGCCGTTTTGATGGAGACGGCAGTTCCCACGCAGCTATACAGTTATCATTCGCACTTCTCCCACGCTTGCAACGCCGGGGTCTATCTCTAGAGCACTGATTGTTACACGTGTACAGTAGATCTAGGTCCGGAAACGGTCGAGAGCACTTGGTAGCCTATCTTCCTGTATACCATTCGCTAAATCTCTAACTTTCTTCCGTTGCTCCCTCTCTTTCTGCAGCTTCTCTCGAAGTGCCACCTTCAGGGGAGAGCAGTGAGCGGGGAGGATGGGGGAATTAACGGAATGAGATACGTACCGCCTTTGGATCGATTACGTTCTTCCGCTGCTTTCTGAGATATCTCTTCATCGCCTTGTTCTTACCCCTCATCCTCTTTTTCTCCTTTTCCTCCTTCCGCGCAGCCTTGCCTCCTTCGCCTTCCTCCTCTTCTGAAACTTCCTCAGTTTCGTCAGCTCGGCCCTGAAGTTTGAGCCGGTGTTGCCTTGGAAGTCGCGCAAACGGTATATCTGATTTCCCATTGATATCCGTTGTCAACTTCGTTGGCGGCACCAACGATCCCACAAACTCAGGATCTAGTGTAATCATTCCTGGTTGTATCTGAAAGTCGCACGTGAGCACTTGTTGGTGAGGGGATTAAGCTCATAGTGATACCTTGTCTAGCAGGCCCTTGACCTCCCTCTCACGCCTCATCCTCTTGTTCTCGAATGGATCAGCTTCAGAACTGTCGAAGTTGGGTTCACCAGAACCAGGGACAAGGATACTCGAGAGACCGTTAGAGTGCCCAATCGTAAGGACATCCTGAAATGGACAGAATCTGACCGATGTGAGCGGTCGGTGAGGGATTGGGTGTGTCATGTAGAGCGGCGGGCTTGGGGTCCCGGCAAAGAACTGCTGGATCGTTGGTTTATTGTAAACCTGACAACCAACAAGTTAGCGGAGTCCCTTGAACTTGGGCCAAAATACTTACATTCACAGACCCACCAGAAACAACGGCCAGTGCACCTTTTTGGCTCCATTCGAGCTCCGCAGACCCTCCTCTGGTAGTCCACTGCCTGACCGCACCTTTCCAATTGCGACAATCCCACACTTTTACTGTGCCATCGTGACCAGCAGTTGCCATGTACCTCCCCCCCGTACTCGGATCCACAGAGGCGCTGACGACTGGGCCGAGGTGCGCCAACAGTCGTACAGCGGGATGGGGCAAATTTGGCGTCCATAATGTCACCGTACCATTTTGGTGTCCAAGGTGTATCACTGCGTTATGTATGTTTTGCGTCATCGTGGTACATGCTCCCAATTTCGTACGATGTTCGGTCAAAATCTTCCCGGTAGATGTGTCCTGGTATTTCAGATACCCCGTCTGACCCTTTCCACAACGTTAGCGCACACACGATGCGTAGAGAAATGAACTTACGACACTCGCGAGCAACCAGTGGTAAGGCAAGAACTCGAGGCGCGTTGGCTCTACATGCGACTTCAACCGATGCAGTTCTACACCGTCTCGATCATAAATGAAGACGTATTTTGATTGTGCGACCGCAAAATGCGATTGGTCATGGAGGAACCTGGATGAACATGTTCAATTGACCAAGCTTGAGAGTGAGCTTTCGATGCACGAACGTGATATCACTACATTTCTCACGTAGTTGTAGCTCAGAATGCAGTGTTCCCGTTTGCCAGTCAAACGTAGCGACATGTCCTTTGAGACCAACGATGGCGAGGTGCCTAAGGGATGATCAAAGGTTGGAAAGGTTGAATGGTGGATCGAGTGCGGCGCATATACCTGCCATTCCGTGTGTACCGTGATCGGTAAGGGCCACCATCCAACTTCCACTCTCGCCGAGCCTTCGCAACCTCCCGCCCGGCGGATTCGACGACCTCATCCTGTCCTACTCTCCATGTCTTCTCCAACTCCCCTTCCACCTCTATAGTACCAGATTCCTCGTGTTCCAGTAAAAACGAGGCATCCTCTAACAGCGCTTTCGATCGCGCACTGTGGGCGGATTGTCGAGAAAGTTCCGCCCTAAGTTTCTTGTCTGAGATGTGCGAGTATTTTTTTGCATCGTTTGGAGGGGGAGAACCTGGCCGGAGCGATTTTGGAAGAGAGGTGTGATGAAGAATGGATTTAGCGGTTGAATCGGGTTCGAATTCCTTCTTTCCCGCGTGCTTTGTAGAGTAAGGCCTGTCATCGTTGAACTTCCGCCTCTTGTACGGTCGTATGGCGTCTGCTTTTGCAAACAAGGCGTCCATGAACGGAGCGGTTGGACCTTTGTCGGAATGGAAATTTAAAAGTTTGAGCCGATCAAGGAAATTTCCCACGCTCAATCCACCCGAATACCCGACGCAATGCCAGAACTCGAGCCTCAGGCTCGATTCATAGCGCATACTTCCAGCTTCACCGAAATAGATCTCAAATCGACTCGGGAGTATTTGATTAAGCGACTGAAAAACGAGGTCGCACGGGTCCACAGACATGAAGCCCAGAGCTTCCACCCGAGTGTATATGTTGAGACATCAGGTAACGATCGCGAAGACGTGACGGAGATCTTTCCAGTTGATAGGCTTTCAGGAATCGTGCTCATGGATTGGAGGGTGACGGACTTGAACTTATCGGAAATCCCCACCGCTGAACTCGAGACCGCCGCCCGACAAGCTTGTGCACGCATGATTCGCTGCGTCTCTTTGAAACCACCAAAGGATGCTTCGAGGGTCTCCTTCATGGAAACACATGTCGGATGCGCCGCGATCCTCATTGTTCAGCACCTCACTCGACCTGAAGGAGAGAAGCCACTCCTCGACTGTCACAGCTATCAGCGCTGTGTATCGGTCCTTCGTTCTGCAGTCAAGCTGGCGCTGTATCGGCCGGTCCAGGAATCAAACGTTCCAATGATGCCGTACGATGGGTGTGAAGTGCTCTATGGGCGCGCTGGATTGCTTTACACCCTCCTGTTCTTGCGTTCGAATGTGAGGGCCGAGACGTATTCGGATGCCCCTCTCGACATGAAGTTTTTACTTTCGTTCGACACGTTGAGGAAGGTCGTGGATGACATCATTGAACGAGGGACGATGGGAGCCGAAGCAACGCGGCCACCTGGCGTGACGCCATCCGCATGGGCGCCACTAATGTGGTCATGGCACCACAAGTTATACTTGGGAGCGGCTCATGGCGTCGGTAAGTTGATGTCTCTGGTCCTCTCTGGTCGCGCTGAATGTGGCCTTTTTTAACCGATGACAGTCGGGATACTCCAAATGATCGTCTCGTGTCCATTGGATACCATTGCTGCGCACATCCCCATGATCTTACAAACCGTAGAATGGCTGCTGTATGTACAATGCGAGGACGGTAATTGGTCGTCAAAAGCGAGCGAGGAACCCCCAACTGAGAAACAAGAGTTACTTCAGTGAGACTCAAATTTACGCACGACGGTCATTTGCTGACCATAGCAACGAAAATATGCTCAGGTGGTGCCATGGAGCTCCAGGATTGGTTGTCCTATTCTCGACCATCCTCAAGCGAGCGTCCGAATTCTTCATTTCTCCCGGTCTACAATCGAGGGTAAAATCAGCGATAGGCCGAGCATCAGATTTGATTTACCGAGAAGGGTTTCTGAAAAAGGGAGTTGGACTTTGTCATGGAGTATCGGGGAGTGTGTTTGCTCTCCTTGCTGCGTCGGAAGTCCTCGACGGTGACGACAAGGATCTACAACCGGAACGATTTTATCAGGCCGTCCATCTGGCCGTCCTTGGCTCTCATTGGCACGGGATGACACGGAAGGGAGAGCTACGGCGACCGGATGCGCCTTATAGCCTTTACGAAGGGCTTTCCGGTCTGTGTTCCGCGTTCGCGGCCATACTGGAGAGGATGACCCCGGGTGGGAAGTGGCGCGGACTTGGATCCGTGTTTAGAGGAATGCCCGGTTACGACGATGTTATGACCCAGACCCAGTTATGATCACGAGGACCCAAATGGTGGCACTCTCCTTTCTTGTATTTCTTATGCTTGTACGTTGTACGCTACTCTACACCCGCGCTTGTGACGATCCTTGGATCAGGTAACCCGTCGTGATGGTCCAAGGAACCCTGTGGAGGGTTCCCTCTTCCGTTTTTTCTTGGTGCGAAACCACTTGCCGAGAGGGGGGAACAAATGATCCATCCTTAAAGGAATGTCGTAGACGGCTGTGTCGCGGTAACCGTCATCCACCCCGTGTCGTATCCTCGAGTGAGGTCAGAATCATAAAATAAAATAAGAGACTAGTGCATAATACGGTGCGTACGTGAATAATCCACACCTTGACTTGTACAAACGCTGCGAGGAGTGAATGTGATCGCGGGTCAGAGAGATCAGGAAATCACATTTCAGCGCGAAAAATCAGGCACATCCAAGGCAGATCATTTGGCGGGCGCATCACTCTCGAATATTTAGCACGCACTGCGGTTCCAGGTCCGAGCTCCGTATTTTCTGCTGGGAGGGCTAGGGGGATATGCTCGCGTGCGGCAACCATATTGGTTGGGATTTGGGTATCCTCTCCGAGCCGGGTGGTCACGGTTCGGGACTAGGGAATCACACTTGACATAATCACGAACCCGCGAAGGAGTCAAGGATTGTGATTAGACGTGTAGGTGTCGCTAAAAGGATATCAGACAAGGTTCTTCACACATGGGTTTAGGATGACATGTTCGATGCCCGCGTCAGTGACCAACTGGACCAGTTTACGACGACGGAGGTATTCTGGGTAACCTGCAGCGAGACGGTTTTCTGTGAGCCGACATCAAGTCAACCAAGTTGGGAGGAGATGCCGATGATCCGCCTAGGCGGGTTTCTAACAGGAATCTGATGGACGTCTCTGTTCCGTGGGCCCTTGCGAGGCGAAGGCTTGCCGAGGCCAGGTTGGGCGAGCGAGCACGCTCGCTGATCCGTTCCAAGAGTAAATGTAGCCCAGGCTGCGCGTGGTGCTCATCCTCGACCCTCTAGGCCCTTGGTTCAGACAGTCAGAATTATTCCTGTGGTACTTATGGACGTATACGATGGGTAAGCGAGACAGCAGTGAAGAACCAAGGTTCGGTTGCAAGAAAAGAAACCACGAGGCTCATGTTGATTACCTAATAAAACTGATACAAAAGAGGCAATTTCGGACGACCCCCTCATCATCGCTTTCTCCCACCACACTCCTTCCCCTTGAACATCCATCTCCCTCCTCCCCCTCTGGAGGAGTCCCAAAGCTTCTTTTTCTCTTCCATCCTCTTTTATTATTTTACCCCGGAATACCAAGCCATGCATTCCACCCTTTCCCTGCTGGCCTTCGGGCTCGCTACAACAGTCGTCGCGATTCAACCTGGCTCCATTGTCGAAGCGGGAGACACCTTAGTCTCAGCCATGATGGTCCGTATCCTTACCGTGATACCCCTTTCCCCACACCTTTTTCACGCCCTCCATGACAGATGTTCGTCGCCAATGAAGAAAAGGTCTATATCCTCGACAAGGCTCAGGGCAACGCCGTTACCGTGAACAATCATCCCGCATGGGGCGCCGTATGGTTAGCGCACATCCACTGCTATAAATATCTCCCCATATGTTCTAATCTGCGTTGATCTAGGGACCTTGCCACCAAACAAGCAAACGTTATCGATGTCTACTCAAACGCCTTCTGCGCTTCCGGAATGCACCTCCCCAATGGATCTTTCACCACTTTTGGCGGTAACGGTGCTATTGGTCCAGGTGGAAATATCGGTTCAGTCCCATACCCCAATGGTGCTTCGGCCCAGTTCGACCAGACTTATCAGGATTACGACGGTACTCGTGCCATCCGTATCATCAACCCTTGCACCGGTTCCAACTCGGATCTCGTTTCTAAGCCCGAATGCGGATGGTGGGAAGATGCTAGTGTGTTGCAAATGCAAAAGTCCCGTTGGTACTCGACCGCTGAGCCCCTCGCCGATGGTACCATCACCATGATCGGCGGTTTCGTCAACGGTGGATATATCAATAGAAACTACCCCAATACCGATCCCGCTACCGAGGGAGGGGCCGCTGAACCCACTGTCGAGTTCTACCCATCCAAAGGTGACGCCAAGCTCATGCAATTTATGGTCGACACTTCCGGTCTCAACTCCTACGCTCACGCGTTCATGATGCCCTCCGGAAAGATGTTCGTCCAGGCAAACGTCTCTGCCATGCTTTGGAACCCCGACACCTTCGACGAGGTTCGCCTTCCCAACGTTCCTGGTAACGTCATTCGAGTCTACCCTGCCTCCGGAGGTGTCGCCATGCTTCCGTTGACCCCAGACAACAACTACAACCCTACTCTCCTCTTCTGCGGTGGTAGCGACATGCCCGAGTACAATTGGGGTAACTACTCCTGGCCCTTCGTCGATACCTGGCTGGTTCCCGCTTCCAAGGACTGCCAACGCATCACCCCCGAGCCCCTCGACGGATCCAGCCCCACTTGGGAGCAGGATGATGACATGCTCGAGTCCCGTACCATGGGTCAACTCATCATACTTCCCGATAGCACTCTCCTCGTTGTGAACGGCGGTCTCAATGGTACCGCAGGATACGCCGAGAGGACCCTCACAACCCCCACATACGCGCAGATGCCCTTCGGTATGTCTCTCGCTTCCGGACCCGTCGGTCGCCCCAGCATCTACAATGCCTCCGCCCCCAAGGGTTCTCGATGGAACTCGGATGGCTTGTCTACTTCGAGCATCCCCCGTTTGTACCATTCCACCGCTATTCTTCTCCCTGACGGCTCGGTCATGATCGCTGGATCCAACCCCAACGTAGATGTCAACCTGACCACGTCCTTCCCCACCACATACAAGGTTGAATACTTTTATCCTCCCTACTACACATCAAATCGTCCTGTCCCTACTGGTATTCCCAATACCCTCACTTACGGCGGCAATTACTTCGATATCACCGTTCCCGCCTCGTCTTATTCCGGTTCTTCCAACACCGCTGCTCAGTCAACCAAGATCATGGTCATCCGCCCAGGTTGGACCACTCACGCCATGAGCATGGGTCAACGTGCTCTCCAACTGAACAACACCTACACCGTCAACAACGACGGTTCGATTGTGTACCACGTTTGCCAGATGCCACCCAACGCCAACATCTTCCAACCCGGACCCGCGTTCGTCTACGTGACCATAAACGGTATTCCCAGCAACGGCAGCTACGTCATTATCGGCAGTGGCAAGGTTGAGACCCAAACTATGAACACTGTCGACACGTTGCCTCCTAGCGTTCGCGCTGATTCCGCGACTGGATCCGGGTCTTCTAACAACAACAGTGGTACCGATAACAACAACAATACCGGTAACGGCAGCAACGGTGCCTCGTCCCGGTCTTTGTCTAGTGGCGCCATTGGTGGAATTGTCGCCGCTGCTATTGCAGTCCTGGCCATCTTCGGTACGATCCTTGGTTTCATTATTCTGCGGCGCCGACGCGTCGCAGCACAAAGGCACCCCTCTGGGACTCTTCCTCCGCATGAGACTGGCGTTGGCGGCGCGGACGTCGCTCAAACCTTCCGTCAACGAGATGCTGACTCTGCTTCTTTCGCCCCCTTGCAGCACAGTGACATCATACAATGGGGCCAAAGCAGAGATAATCTAGTGTCACCTTCACCACACCCTGGCGGAACTTCAAGTGGAGAGTTCGATCCTTATGACTCGCGCAGCAGCGGGGTCGGCCTAACAAGATACTGATGATGAGTTTGGGACTCTGGCGGACATTGACTTTAATTTTTACTACTCCTTAATTTCCTCTTTTCGAATCTCTCGCATTTATCCTGCATCGCTATGTCCGGGACTTTGACGAAAGTTTTATGGTCTTCATCCCTGTGACTTTTTTCTTTCATATATTTTTCTTCATCATCATCAAACTTCCCCTTGCCGCCGACCCTCTCAGTTCCTCTCGATGACACTTGACGTATCTCTCTGCTTATGTATCTTTCCCCCTTTTGTAGTCCCGTGTATAAAAATGCCAGCTAGATTATGGACTATTCCCAACCCAAGGAAATGGGTGACTGGGTGGACCGTCCCCAGGTCTGCACAGTGCTGTCAATTGCCTTTAAGGGAGCTTTCGGGTCGCAGACACCGTAAAGCGGCGCCCTTCTGCGACGGATATCCATGTTGGAAAAATTAATCGTGAGTTCCAGTCATCAGATATTTGATTACGTGGATAGCAAGACGTCGATACTCCGCAGAAGTACGTTCTTGCCCTTTATCTCCTTTTCCCGGATGTTCTTGTTCGCTCCCTCCTCCGCGAGCCATGTCCGCAATGACCTCCTCTCCTCATCCGTACCTTCTACACTGACTCGCCTGCACAGCTCAGCAACAACAAACGCACCGTTCTCTTGGGCTATAGCCACCGTTACATCCCGGCCAACGGCCGTCAGGAACGACGAGGCAAACCCCGACGGAGAAAACGAGGACGAAGGTTTTGTGATGGACTTTGACAATTGATCATAGTGCCCACCCTGCAGAAGTGTTTTATACAGCCTCGCAACATGGGAAGCGTCGATCGGATGCGGCGAAGAGGGGGAGGCGATCAGTTCGAGCAGGGTTTTGGTGGCCGCAGACTGATCTGTACAAACAGGAGTGAATGTGAGGTGATGATCAGTCGTTGTTCGGCGCGCGGTGGCATTCAATGAAGTACGCACCGCCATCCGCTTGAAGCATTATCTCGATGACGAGCAAGCTCCCTCCCGTATCCATCGCCGCCTCCTTCCCGTGCTTCGCAACGAACTCAAGGAGAGATTCAGAAGCGGCTTTCCGGATCTCGGCGGCTCGCACGGAATCATCCTTCTTGCTGGTCTGGGCTTTTACCACATCTGTCTCCGCCAAGGTGGCGATTTGTGCTGGAGTGAAATGCCGTCGGCTCCGTGGGGCGATGAGGTACAGTAACGACCGTCGGCCATGTATGGATTTCCAGATGGTCGGAGCGGCGGCCGTCAGTTCGGAGACGAGAGACTTGGCTACTAGTTTCGTGTCACTGGGAAGTTGTGACGATTTCAGTAGGATTGAATTTCGTGGAAAGGTGGAGGTAAAACGGCATACTCGATTATGTCGAAGGCTGAAAAAAGAACCGACTGTGCAAGCTCTTCTTGGCTCATGCGCTCCACATAGGGCTTGATCGCCTTTACGATCTGTTTTCGGTCCTAGTAGACGAGGATGGTTTGAACGATGAACAAGCTTAAATCATGCATTTTTATCACCTTCGCTGTACCTCGGGCGATGAAATCGCGGACAAGGCGTGAACCATCTCTCGTGTGCACCATTTCAGCGAGAACATCCTGACAGCTGAGAGCATACTAGGTTAGGATCCGAGTCCGCGAGAGAGGTGCCGGAGACCATACGCTTCGAAGACCTCTCTCCACAATTTTTCCTGTTCAACCCCGTTCTCGAGTTCACTCAGGACCGATAGGTATTCCCATAGTGCCCTATGAACGACGGCGTGGGTCACTGCGCCCTTGTCTGGATTATTCAATCTACGGCGGATCAGAAGTCTTGTGTGTGAACTACGTCAAGGGGGACCTCACATTGTCATAATGTTCTCTTTTGTTGCGTTGAGAATCCTTGTCCGTCGGTCGGAGGAAGCACCTTCTAGAACGCCTTTTAGACCCTTCTTCGCTTTGTCCCTGTCCGCCTCGCTTCCGACGGTGCTCGAGGAAAATAGCGCGACTTCTTTCCCATAAAAGTCCCTTACCAAAAGGGAGCGCTCATAAGCGTTCGCGTATAGTTCGAAGGCATCAGCAATGACGCTCGATGCTTCTCGGTGCAACAGTAGGCGCAAGACGTGGCCACGCAGTTCTGCAAGGATCGAAATACGTTGAGATGGGCAGAATCGGATCAACTTGGTCACTAAAAACTGTTCCAGTCAGGCTTGACGCCATGATGGTCTGAGCATACGGGGGGGTGTACCTTTGAGTATTTGCTTTCCGAAAGGCTTTTGTAGGACCCCTTGAGCTCTGCAGCGATCTCATTCCGTTCGGCAGGACCACCCCAACGGACAATAGTCTGAATAATCCTGCTGGCATCGTGTTTGAAGACGATGTCCTTGACATGACCACGGACAATGTTCATGAGATCGGTAATGTGCTTCTTCCGTTCTGAACCAATGTGTTTCTGCCGGGCAAGGTCCCATACACGTTTGGCGTCCCGGAGCAACGCAGCATGAGGTTTTGAAGCCTTGCGTTGGTCAAGGAGAATTTTCTGTGCCTTATGCGCTTCTCTTGCAGCTGGACGACCCAATCCATCAACCTTACTCTTAGTTCAGAGACTGAAACCTGACACTCACCATTGGGATCTTTCGTCTGAACACCTAACATCTCCTCGTCTTCGTCTGTCGGTTCCGCATCTTCCTCCTCTGATGAGTTATCGACTTCCTCATCAGAACTGGTATCAGAGTTATGGGTTTGCGATACGGTCACGGGTCTGCCGCGTTTCGCAGCGCTAGGTTTCTCATCCTTTGTTGTTGGAAGCTTTTCAGAGTGGGCCTTTTTTGGCTTTGGGCCTATTTGTGAGGGAGCAGCTCGCTTTTTGGATGTTTTGTCCCCGGCGGTCATGGAACGGAAAGCAGGGGAGGAAATTTTTGAATCGGGACACATTTCCCACGATCGCTCGTCCTTACCCGCCCTCCATCGCTTGAGCATCTTCCGCTGAGGTCGAGATAAATAAATTATCTTTCCATCCTAAATGCTACACCACTGTCCGAAATCACTATTCTGGGGATCAAATGACCTTTTTAAACTCAGACCTTGGGCTTCAGGTCACCGTCGCACCGTCGCCTACGTAAACCCGGATGGCTTCCAAAGCGCAGCTAGGATGATGATGATGTCAGACTCGGCTGGAAGCCCGCCCAGGCCGACGGCTGGTCTGCCGGATGTCTTCAGGACGAACTTGAAGCCGAAGCTTTTGCGGCATAAAGGCGCCAAAGGCGAGAGACGTTACTGCTACCGCTTTGTCTAACCAATCAGAGAATCAGAAAACAAGCGGGGCACCTGTCTCGATTGCGTGACGGCTGATGACAGGAAACCCTCGGTACCATTGACAGGGTGCCCTCCCTGGGCCATATGTTTTGAGCCAGGTTCAGGTATACAGAAAAAAGAATATACAATCTGCAATCTGCAATACCAGGGAAAACTTCTCACGCTCACACAGGAATAGCTTGACCAAAATCATCTCCGGACCGGGTTTCCAATCGGGTTCCCATTGAACACTGGTCACGGGCTTCGCGGCGACCCTCAGGATATCGGTTTCGAACAGTGGTATAGTGCGAACCTTTCCCAGCTATTACTCGCACTTTCTCATGTATTCTTCTCTCTGCTCTCGCTCCTTTCCCTCGGGTTTCAAGCAGCTCAAGGTCGCTGTTGTAGGTGGTGGCATCGGTGGACTCTCTGCTGCTGTTGCGCTTCGACGTGCTGGCCATATTGGTTCGTCGCTGCGACATGCAGCCCCGGACGATGGATTTAACAACTCCGCTTGTAGTGGAAATCTTCGAACGCAGGAGTTTTGACGTGGAGGTCGGCGCCTCCATTTCCTGTGCTGCCAATGGTAGACTCCACCTCCATAATCGATGTTCGACACTGAGGGCTGTTCGTTCAAGGTACCCAATGGCTCCGGGAGTGGGGACTTGACATCCCGACGATGAAACCCGTGGTCCTCCAGAAGCTCGTCATGCGTGACTGGGAAACTGGGCATGTGCTCAACCAGTACGATCTAGACGACTACGAGACCACTTGGGGTAATGTATATAACATGTTCCACCGCCAAGATATGCACAAAGGCCTTCTCCACGCTGCGACTTCGAAGGAAGGCAAAGGTATTCCATGTAAGGTGGTCATCGATCATGTGTAAGACTACCCACTTGCCATTGCTTGACAAGGGCGCTCATATTGGCGCTTCTACTAGCTGCAAGAGCGTCGATTACGAAACTGGCACCGTTACTTTCAGAAACGGTCGAGTAGTGTCCGCGGACCTTACTGTTGGAGCGGACGGCATCAGGGTAATTACATATTGTTCAGTTAGTTCCGACGGTTCTCTGAAGCCGTGTTTCCAAGTCTGTCGTCCGCAAGCAGATTGGCATCACCCCGAACATGCACGCGGCAGCACAGACCTGCTACAGATGCAATGTTCGCACAGAGGATGTTCAACGCCTCGGACTTGTCGATTATTCATACGAGCCGGCCATGTGAGTCCGCCGCGGCGCACGGGTACTCATCCCTTCTGACGCTGTTCCCAGTCAATTCTGGGGAGGAATGGCCGGAAAGAACGGGCGTAGTAAATACTACAAGATCGTCATGAGTCCCTGTTCTGGAGGAGACATCGTGTCGTTCTACTGTGAGTGGTCGCCACATCTCCATCCGCGGTATGATTGCTGTACCTCTATCTATAGGCTTCATGCCCTCAGAGTTGACCAAACATCACCAGGAGGGGTTCGAATTCAAGGAGGTCCCAGTGGATGAAATTCTGCAAGGCAACTACGACGAGCTGGATCGGGACTGTGTCAACTTGCTCAGAAACTCGGTAGATCGCATGCCCTGGAGGTTGTATGTACACCAACCGTACGAGCATTGGTACAAGGGTAAGGCATGCATTCTTGGTGACGCCGCGCACCCGATGATGGTGAGCTGTATCCACGCATCTATTTCATGAGTAGCGCTCTGAGACCTAATGCATTTATGGCTCAATCAGCCACATCAATCCCAGGGAGCGTGTCAGGCCATCGAAGATGCCGCGGCACTCGGCATAATCTTTTCTGATAAGTATGACTTCACCAACAACGTAGAGGCTGGACTCGGTATGTACGAGAAGATCAGAAAGGAGAGAGCCACCAGGGTTCAGCAAGCTAGCGCTAGAGCCACGGAGAACCTGAACGAGAGAATTGGGTTCACGAGCCTGACGCCTCACGATATGTCACTGGCTGCCGCCGAGGGCAAGCTGACTAGTATGTGCCCCTCTCTCTTTACGCGCGGAGGCAGGACCCTGACATCCTTTCGCACAGTCAACGAAATGAACTCGTACAACATGCACGACCATGTTGCTACAGAGGTTGGCACCGAGCGCCGTGCCTCTTAAGCAGAACTATAACCGACCATATGTATTTTACACACCCTGTGTTTTCCACTTTCGTCTTCAGGACGCTGCAACATGTGTATAACACGGTTCTTGTAGCACTATCAGTGGATACTTACCCACTTTATCTCATTTATGATCGACATCTGTCCCACATCACACTTCGAATCCTTGAGCCACCATGTCGTTCAGTGGATCTCAAGACATTAACACCGCCACAGTCGTGTACGTTCGTGCCACCTAGTCGTGTATCAAAGACTCAATGGTCTGCAGGAGCCACCAGCCCGATAATAAGACGCGACGATATGACCGTCAGCTGAGGTATGAGGCCCCATGATTGGCTTAATCAGCGGGAAATTTGAGGGGCGCTTTTAGGTTGTGGGCTGCTTCTGGCCAGGCGGCATTGGAAGCTTCAAAAATCTTGGTTATCTCTGCTTCTGCAACGTCTACTTCGATCCTGAAGAACCTTGTTCTGCCTGGGATCGGTCAGTTCACGATCGTCGACGACAACGCCGTTACTCCTGAGGATGCCGGGAACAACTTTTTCCTCAACGGTCACCACAGCATTGGAAAGTCACGAGCGGAGGAAGCTGTTGCTTGTTTGCGCGAGTTGAACGACGGAGTGGAGGGC
>Ga0307514_10001554_pt1 | contig 27201 bp, 38 predicted proteins | sample 16_EM_MG_FD_203088 | JGI IMG/M metagenome (GOLD analysis project Ga0307514, IMG submission 203088) | Populus trichocarpa ectomycorrhiza microbial communities from riparian zone in the Pacific Northwest, United States - 16_EM | ecosystem: Host-associated > Plants > Roots > Unclassified | place... | reverse complement strand
TTGGGCCTCTTCGGGGTGACCCATTGTTCTGGGTTTTCTGGCGATTCGTAGGAAGGGAGAGTGGACGGGTGAGGAGGCGGAGTTGGCAACGGCCGTTTGTTAGAAGGCTCGAAGGAATCTTCCCCACTAAGAGATTTGCTCAAGCGATGGATTCTCCTAAAAAACGGAGGGGTCCGTGGGGAATGGAGGGCCTCTTCATGTTTCGTGGCTGTTGGGCTCGGAGGGACGTAGTAGTGTCGAGAGACATAAACATTCTGGGAACTCGAGTTTGATCTGGTGAGCAAGCCAGTGGAGGTGGTCTTGATAGCATATGGATGAGTATTAGGAGTTATCTTTGAAGTTGAGACGGAAGGAGGGACTGGAGAAGTGGCGACCGTGCCACTGCTCATGACGGTCTCAAGCTTGTTTGCGATGTGTTCGCATCAATAGCCACAACAACTTACCAAAGGGCTTTTCCTCCCTCAAGGTGCACCGGGGAATACTTCGTGGACTATCCTCAAAGAGAATGATGTGTATGTAGATATTACAATTCGCGATACAATCCTATTTACTTTTATCCGGGCTCGTTGGTCAAAACGTTAGCACCACTGGGTGAAAGGTCTCAAGATCTCAACCTTCAAAGCTGAATCCGACTACGACCGTCATCACCATATCCACTTTCCGTCGTTGACACTGGCGGTTTGGAATACGACCTTGGCGCCTCTGTTCATATGAGCGTTGTAGGTTTGCCGGATCTTGAGTGTGACCACCACCATCCCGATATTTCTTGAATGCCTTTGCTCAAACGCTCCCCCCTAATCCTCAGGCGATGTCATTCGACTACCACGAATACTCCCAAGCTCGTCGTTGGCATCCGGAAAGAAGACCCGTCGCGAATCTGGGAACGTCGTGCTCCGTTAACCCCGGATGCCGTCCACCATCTCGTAAAGTCCACAGGTGTGGACGTGCTCATTCAAGACTGCGAAAGAAGAGCGTTTCGTATTTCCGACTACGTTAAAGCCGGTGCGCAAGTCCACAAGACCCTTGAGCCCGCACACATATTACTCGGAATCAAGGAAACGCCGACCGACCAGGTGCTAACCACACCCGTCATCTCTCCATGGACATTCAAGCCCGTCCCTAGAACACACCTCATGTTCTCCCACACCATTAAGGGCCAGCCGTACAACATGCAGCTGCTCTCCAAGTTCCTTACGGCACCCTCTCTACCCGATCCGCACTTGCTTCCGAGGTTGATCGACTACGAGCTCTTGACGGATGATGCTGGAAAGCGTACGGTCGGCTTCGGTTGGTTCGCCGGGGGTAAGTACCGTTATCCAGTCCAAACGGCATTTCTGGTTAACGCCCACTTAGTGGCCGGCGCACTGGAAACTTTAGCCGCACTTGCCCAGGCCCTGCTCCAGCAAGGCGTGTCGTCACCATTCCTTGTACGTCTAATTTGATCGACCTGAAAGTCGTGACATCACCTTACCACTCCCATCCAGCACACACCTCGACCGCATACACTCCCGAATCTTCCCGCCATTCGGAAAGCGTTCCGAGCCGTGGGGAATAATATTCTTGAATACGGTACCCCCAAGAGCCTCGGGCCATTCGTGATCGGCCTCACAGGGTGCGGTGGTCACGCTTAGATGCCACAAGTCCACTAATTAACGTGTCATAGGACAGGAAACGTCGCCCAAGGTGTTTTGTCGATACTAGCTGAACTGCCTATTGAACAGGTCAACGTAAAGGACCTACCGTCTCTTGTTTCAAATCCTGGTCAGCATTTTGAATTTGTACCAATGGCGCCTTCTGAACGGGTACCCTAGACGTAGACCTTCACAAGATTTATCTCGTTCATGCCAAGAACTCTGATTATTTTGCCCGTAGCGATGGAACGTACAGCCGGGAGGACTATTATGCCAACCCTCACGAATACCATTCTTCCTTCTATACGGATGTCGCTCCGTACCTTACAACCCTGATCAATGCCGTTGGCTGGTCTCACGAATTCCCCCGGTTGATAACTAACGAACAGCTTCCGATCACCCTCGAACTTGCTCGGAAGGTTGCCACAGTGTCTGGCAATCCCTTGGGAAGGTTTATTAGCATTGGCGACATAACCTGCGATGTCCAAGGCGGACTCGAGTTCCTGACCCATAGCACCACCCTGTCCGATCCATTTTACACCAGTCGACCAGCGAATGTCTCCGCACATCTTCCTGGTGTACAAATGATGGCAGTGGATATTCTACCCACAGCCCTCCCCATCGACGCATCGACCCACTTCTCGAACGTCCTCGTTCCCTACCTCGAATCCCTCATTGCTGGCTATAAAGGTTCCGATCAGGGGAAATCGAAGGGTGTGTTGGATCGGGCTACCGTAGCTGAGCGAGGAAAATTGGTCGAGAAGCACGCTTGGCTTGGGGAGAAGGTCGGAGCCTGGAGGGACAACAATAGTGAGAGGACGCAAGCGGCGGCGACGAAGCGACGCGTTTTGATGCTTGGTAGTGGTATGGTGGCTGGCCCAGCTGTCTCTGAGATCTGTAAACGGGGTGACATTGATCTCATTGTTGGTAAGTTATCATCTGGAATGTCACAGATACAGTATTCATGAACGCTTCGCAGCCAGCAACTCTCTGTCCGAAGCAGAGAATCTGACCCGTAAACATGAGAACGCAAGTGCGGTGCTCGTCGATATAGCAGACCAGGCCGTTGTCGAAAACTTGATCAGTCAATCGGATGTTGTGATCAGCCTGCTCCCCGTTCCCTTCCACCCTAATGTCGCGCAGCTCTGCATCAAACAGCGTAAACACCTCGTCACAGCTTCGTACATCTCCCCTGCCATGAAAGACCTCCACGAAAAGTTTGTTTCGTCGTGTGCTGTATGGTGGTGATGCTCACAAAATACTACAGGGCGTTGAACTCTGATGTGTTGTTGCTGAATGAAATCGGGTTGGACCCAGGGATCGATCATTGCTCAGCGATCTCACTACTCCAACGCCTTCGTTCAGAGAACAAGCGCGTCGTATCGTTCACTTCTTTTTGTGGTGGAGTCCCCGCCCCGGAGAGTGCGGAAGGCGTTCCGCTCGGATACAAATTCAGCTGGAGCCCTCGTGGTGTCCTAAGCGCCGCCCTTAACGGATCGAGGTTCAAACTAGGGGGAAAGGTATTGGCTGCGAATTGACTTCCAGTGAACCTCTGCTAATCACGAATTGGACAGAATTGGCAAATACCTGGAGAGGAGAATCTGCGATCTAGTTTCCCTAACGTCCCTGTTTCCGATGTGCTGAGATTGGAAGGGATTGCGAACCGGGATAGCATTCCGTACGCGGATACCTATGAGCTGGGGAAACTCGAAGACTTGAGAACTGTCCTGCGAGGGACGCTAAGGCAAGAACAAAGAAACCTTGGCTCATACGTCCTAAATCCACTTCTCCAACAGATACCCTGGTTTCTTACAACTCATGGACATCTTCAAGTATATAGGCCTTCTCGACACAGAAACCCCATTCAAGATTGACGACTGGCCTTCACTCCTCCGAATCATCTTGAAGAGAAAGCTGGGCGTCGACATCGGATCCGGTGACTTGGCTTCTGTGTTAGCTGCCGCCAAAGACGTGATCCCGGCAACGACTGATATCTACCAACTCCAAACGGCATTGGAGTACTTGTTCTTGGTCCCTTCCTCCTCGACGATACCGGCTGTCCTGAAATCCAGTGCCACACCGATCGATCACTTCGCGAATCTCTTGGCACAGAGACTACGCTACGAGCCTCACGAGAGGGACCTGGTGGTCCTTAACCACGAGATAATTGCCCAAGACGTGTCGGGGCGAGAGGAAGTCCATTCTTCCTCATTGATCACGTACGGGGGATCTGAGGGGTCGGCTATGGCCAGATGTGTTGGCCTTCCCGTCGCCTTCGCCGCTCTCAAGGTTCTGGACGGACATGTGTCCGCGAGAGGCGTTTGTGGGCCTGCAGTTGAGAAGGGTTTATGGAAGGGTGTGCTAGACGGTTTGGAGGAAGTTGGGCTGGGCATGAAGGAGACGGTACGACCAATGAGCTCCACCTCTGTTACAGTCGAGAACACCCTCACGACCGGGCTTCGCATTCATTGATCGATCTATTTCTCGTCTCCCTTCCCCCATAGTTGTAGTATCTAGGATCCACGATCGTTATTTATGGGCTCGTTCAGTGGATTGAACGGGTGGTCGGAATGTGCCATAGCGTCCAAGGTGCATCTATCGGCGTCGGCACGGGGTGAGATATTCGCAGACGTTGTCCGAAGTGATCGAGAGGCAGCGATCAAGAGATGCAGGGTCCGACAGACCTCGACACGAGAGACCCATTTCAACTCCAACGACTTGCAGACGAACTCTCAGATGATGGCGACGACGACCGGCCACTAGACAGTCTGCACGCACTCCCGAGTTACAAGCCACTCTCTCACGGTGATCCCTACCTCTCGGCCGAAACCTTCGACGTAGAATTCTTCCTGCAATCACGGTCCTACACGTCCCTCCCCGACCTTCGTACTGAACTACGAGATTACCTTGCAACCCTCAAGGAGGAGCTTGTGCAACTGATCAATGATGACTATGAGGCTTTTATCAGTCTCAGTACAGACCTACGTGGGGAAGGAACGCGTTTGGAACGCCTCAAATGGCCGTTGGCGGACCTCAAGTCCCAGACTTTGGTGATGTTTCACATAACACGCCGCCGTACGAGTTCCTTTGACTAATTGGATATGTAGGTATCCAAGCAAGAGCTGGAACAACTTAAAGTGGATATCCAAGACAAGCTAAAGAAACGCGCCGCATTGAGAGATGAGAAGGCACGAACCTCTCTCTTTGCCCAGAACATCCTCAGGACTGACCAGTAGTTGGCCTCCAGGCGTTTCTTCACCTGTTACTCAAGATATCCGAATCAGTGTCTCGTCTGGAATCATTGCTGCTGATCGAATCTCCTAATTTCACCGCTTCTTCCGGTGACCACCAGGACGTTACCATCACTGGACCGACACCGGACGACGACCAACAAGATGAGCGCGTTCGCGGGAACCGCGCAAAACACCTCTCACGAGTCGCTTCCGAGTACACTCAACTACTCTATCACGTCTCGAAGGCGAATTCAGGAAAATGTGCATTCGTAACTGAGATACAATGGGTACAGTCGTAAAACCGTTGATCGAGCTCAGTCACTGACGTGCTAACTTTTAGCGTATAGATCGCATAAAAGCCACACTATTCTCGGACCTGGATAAAGTGTTTGCTACCGCACTCACGTCGGACACGGATAAAACGAAGTCCGTGGCTGATGTACTTGAGTGTCTCCGGACGTACGATGTTCTTGGTCTTTGGAGGGAGGCTGAGGAAATCATCCGTAGGAACGTCGTTGACTCGTTCGTGAAAAAGGTGCACAATGCCATTCCTGATTCAACCTCCCACTAACAAGTTTACTGCTCCAATCAGTACATATTTCCCGCCGCTCTTAACGTCCCCCACTCCCCCGTCATCCCACAAACCCCGATTTCCATGGGCCCCAGGTCTCCAGTTCCTCCGTATACCGCCTTCTTCGCGCCGAGAACTCCCTATACGCCGTTCACTGCATTCGCATCAAAACAAGATCCATTCGCACTGAAGATGCTCCAGGTGCAGCTCTTGGATGAGGGTTTGGGCCCCCTCGCGATACTGTACAACCAAATCATAAAGTTCGTCGAGAGGGACCTCAAAAAACTCGCGGAATCCGCCGAGGCCATATGCGTAAAGTCTGGTTCTAGGAAGCCACGGATTCTACCCTTGCACGGTCTTCCGAATGCCCAGGAGCAAGAGTCTCGGAAAGGATTTGACATCATGGCCAACGTTGTTTGGGCGGAAATTGGCCAGGCCATCATGGACGAACTTGGTTCAGTCGTCTTTGCCGCTGGGAAGACGGACGAGTTCAAAAAGGTGATATTCCAATTGCGACCGAATCATCTGGTACCATCTCACGCTATTGTATGCAGAATCACGAAACTACTGAAGCATTCATCAGGGCGTTGGAATGCTTGGCGCCTTCAGTACAGTCGATCGAGGCAATGAGAGCCCACCCGGTGTATGCTGCTTTCCAGAAACGGTGGCAAATTCACACTTACTTCCAGCTGCGCTGGAAAGAAATCGTGTTGAAAGTTGAGGAGGCTTTAGTGTCGACAAGGCTGGACGTAATCAAAGGTATGTTAGCTTACGCCAATCCTCGACTCAAATTGTCCTCACGTCTTTCAGACAACGCTCCCCTTGCTACCAACCAGGCCACTGCGATCTGGAATGCAATTTCCGTGTGCTGGAGCAACGAGGCGTATATGCCAGTGTTGAGCTATCGGTTTTGGAAGCTGACATTACAAGTACGTCACGAAGCTCTCCCATCTCCACATATCTGACCCCCAAAACCTAGCTTGTCGGTAGATACAGAACCTGGCTGGAAGCAAGCCTGCCTCCATTTGAACCCCCGTTGAAGGTCTCTGCTGCTATGGCTGCCGAAAAATCCGTGAGTTTTTTCCTGTAATTGAGCAAACAACCGCTCATTTCATACCATTCACCTAGACGACACCTCAGGGTCTCTCAAGGTCATCGACACCAGGCCCCCAAACAGAAGCGGCTTCAGCTGAGAGCATAGAAACGGACAACCAATCTTTAAAACAATTCTCCGCAGCAATTATCGACATCACGACATTGGAAGCCCAAATTCTAACCCTCTGGAACGAGGAGTTGTGTATGATGTTACCGGAATCCGCCGAGGAAACAGAAGGATCAGATGTCCCCGCAAACACGGAGGGTAGGTCCGTTCAGGATATTAATACCCACCGGTGCGCTTATCCATGTGTTCTTAGCTGCATTGCGGCAGGCGCTAGCTTCCCTCACGACAATGATCGCTCCGATAGCGGGTCAGATCGTCACAATACTATGTCGAAGGGCGAGCGACGCCCTGCTTCCCGTACGCTCCATCCCATCACAGTTTCGGGCGATGCAAAACAAGAAGATTCCGACAGAAAGAAGCTACTTCGTACCCCTCATCATGCGCCCTGTATCCTCATACTTCGGGATTAAGATCGCTGATGGCGGTATAGGCGCCTCATTGAAGGACACCTACATGAAACAATTTGCGTCGGAAGTCTTCCAGGTTGCTTCCCAACGGTTGGTTATCATCGCATCACGTCCGAGTTTGAATGTATCACTGAACCCCTAACCTCCATCCAGGTACCTGAACTACCTATCGGTCATGAAAAAGACAGAGGAGTCCCTTCGACGGCTGAAGAAGGGCAAGAAGGCTGGTTTTTCACTGTTTAGTTCTGGTTCAACTCCGGCGGACGACGGAAAGGACGAAGAGAGGATTAGGCATCAGATGGCTCTCGATGTGGAGGCATTTGGAAAGGATGCGACTGCATTGGGTGTGGACATAGGGGAGTGTCAGGCGTTCGTCCAGCTCGAGGAGAACGTTAGCGCTGCGTGGATTGAGGAATCCCAGCCGTGACTCCGCCCCCGCTGAACGAACGAATGATTATAACTATGTGAGCGGACGTAAAATATAGATGCGTATGAGTGTCGATGTAAAATGAATAAGATACATGCCCCTACGATGCTCAAAAACCCGCCAGCCTCGTGCTCCTTCTCTTCGGGCGGGGTTTGGGCGTACCATCCTCCTTCCCGCCCAATATCGATGCTAGCCTCTGCTTCTCCTCCCTCTGTCGTGGATCCTCGTACGTTACACGTGTGCCGTCGTTTTCGCGTGGGTCCACAGTGACACCATCGTTTTCACCTTCGATGCCGGGCCCAAGCAATACTGGACGGAAGACAACTCCGTTTCTCGGAGTGCCAAATACGAACGTGTCGCCGTCCGCTTCTTCAACGGCCCGTTCCTTCTCCTTGTTCAGCGACTGTAGACACGTTGTAAATTTTATCCCCCGAAAGCAAGGATGACCTGGTTACCTTCGTCCGCGACAGTGGCCGTGACCTTTTCGTCACCCTCCCGTTATGGGCAATCGCAACAATCTCCTCCTTCGACGCTTGCCGCTTTCCCAACAGCGTCGTAATGCTTTCTGTGATCACCTGGTGAGCCCTCTGCTCCCTCTCCTCTTCCTTGCTTGGGGACTTCTTCAACACCATCGGTGACGGTGACCTCGAAGACGGCACCGGTTCCCACTCTGAAGGTAAGTGTAGGGAGCTGCTTCCCGCATCCCCGTCCAGGGTCGGTTCTGGCTTAAGGGTTCGATCCTTCTTGGGTGTAGAACGCGCCAAGAAGTCGCCCGTGTGGAATTCAAACTCCGGCGGAACGCTGTTGTCTGCAGGTGGGAAATCCTTCTGCGGATTCGACTCTGTCCTGCAAGGATGGTCGGCATCGGCTGTTTCTACGACTTTGATTAGAAGAAGGGTAAGAGGCAGAAGAGCGTACCTTGTGGCACGGATTCAGGTGCAGGCCCCAGCTCTACAGCCGCCTCTTCACTAACCTCGTTGGGCAGTGCCGATAAGTTGGCCCCATCTTCTGTTATCGTTATCGGTGAGTCAGTCGTGGACACAAGCAGACCCTCTAGCCAGGTCATGTCAACAACCGGAATTCCCCATTCCAAAGCCTTTTCGGCCTTGGGTCCTTGTCTTGATGGGCATATCAACTGTGTTGTCTTCTTCGAAAAGGTGGGCGCGTGAACGGCACCTTTTTTCGAGCATCAGTACTTTTCGAGGAAACGTGGCAGAGATCGCCCACCAATCCCTCGTATGAACCGACGAGTCCAACACGCCTCAGATTCCCCAAGTCCAGAAAAACTTATCACCATGCCGGTAGCACCTGGAACCGGCGTCGACACGGATATTGGGCGGAATGTGATGTGTTCGTCGGGATCACAGATCCGATCCTCAAAGATACACTTCTCCAACCAGCATTCAGTTCTGTATTTCTGTTTCTCCATCTCCTTTTGCTCTGTCCTGTGGATAACGCTGCCGCTATTGCCTCGTCGGAACAAACACGGGGGTGAAGGGGTAGAAGGACTGACCAGGCGAGCCTGACAATGATAAAATCTACATCCTCTAGATCATCAGTTATCCAAAATCCATCCTCCCCTTCTACCACGGACTTCACGTTGTCGGCATTGGCTTCCCCCAGTGCTCGGAATTTTTTCCCCGAAAAGATACCTTCTTTACGAGTTGGCTCCGCAGGTAGCTTGCTGCCACTGGCAATCGGTTGCCCCGCCTCTCGTTGAAGTGCCAACAGCGTGGCCGGCGTCCCCGCGGTAGCGACCCTTGTGAACGGTTGCTTCCGTGTCTCCTCTTTGGGCTTTATGGCGAAAGAGTTCGTTCGCTTAAAGTTTGAGAGCATGCTCCCATTCTCAACCATGTTCACTAGCTGTGTCTTCGGCTTTGTCGGGGATGATGGAATCTGTTTGTAGCTCGGGGAATCCCGGTACTTGGAAGGGGTACGTTTGAGCTTTCCATCCACGAGTTCGAACCCTCTGGGGGCGAGTAGATTTTCCCATAGCTTGAGGGTCTCGTGGGGGACGCGTTTCCTGACGGGTGCGATCTCCTCTTCTGCGAGATCTGTGGCGAGGGCGTGGGGCGATGGGTGAGACGATGAAGGTGGGGGTGTTGTGTGGGGGGGAAGATCTTGCGGTGGCGGGGAGGAAGACCTAGGAGGGGCTGATAATACATCTACATCAGTTGCACCCGGGAGGCATAATGCCCGCTCTCACTCACGCGTGGCTGGCTTTGGTTCAGGTCGTGGGTTCGTGACCAAGTAATTGTCTTCTGGCCAACGACCTTCATGGGATGGTCAGATAGGGTTATCGGCTGAAATCGTAGGTGACGCTAGTACCTCCGAAATGGATGCAATCCCAAAACCACTCCTCCCAAACCAACGTGATGCTGGCTTCACCTTTCTGGTTGAACTTCTCAGCGTATTTCATCTTTTCCGTCTTGTCATCACCAGAACACAACAGATGAGTGACCTTTACAGGACGCTCGATGGTGTTGACGAATATCCCCTTGTTGTGTGTAACAAGTCGGTTTATCTGTTTCTCCCGGTCTGCATCGTCAATACCCGAGGTTGCAATCACGAGCTCAGAAAATATAGGAAGTCGATGGGATAAAATGCTCTAGGCCGAGAACAGACGTCAGCTTTACTGCTCACATGGTTGTGGTGGACGGTACCTCGCGGAAATCAACGTCGTCCCCCTGTTTCCAGATAGCGTGACATTCTGTAATCCACGCAGAGCGTAAAATCGGTATCTTCATTTGGAGGGCGCACTGAAACGACATGTCAACAACACACTTTACTGGGAACAGATCCCACATGCATGATATTTCGCGCCTCCATGCTCGTCTGCGATTAGATGGGTTGTATCGACGGTCAAGTCCTTGCGGTGTTCGGCGCCAAGTTCGAGCGCAATCTTGAATAAAGTTGTCTGGAGGATGTCAGTCATGTATTCATATGGAGTTTACCGTGGCTGAGCGCTGAGCCGTCGTACCTTATCGTGAATTCCGGTCGCACATAAGACCACCCCCTTGAATGGCCGCGGACACATGTCCACGAACGTGTTTTCTGGTTCAACATCAGGTGAAGAGTGTCGGACCAGGTTCCTTAAACTGTTGAATGACTGATGGGGGTGGGCATTCGATCGCTTGGAGCTGGCGGAGGAAGAGGGTTGAGCTGGTCGTAGCTTGACATTGGGAATCTAGAACAAGTGATGAGTAAAGGTCCAAAACGCGTGTCGGGGCCGCATGCCTTGTGTGACTTGTTTCTCCTCCTCGCGTTCATCGCGGCCCAGCTGGCGGAGGTGAACGAGATTTTGATGTTGCAGTCTCGGGCCGTCCCATGAATTCAGACGCGTCGAGGCGATCATTACGTAATCACGTGATCTTCCTCGTACAAAAAAAAGCCTGTAGCCAGGGTACTGATTGCACTACATCTGCGCTGCACATACATACAAAACAGCAAAACCGTACGGGCATACCAGCGCGGACTTGGAGATTCGATTTGATCCGAGGAGGCGATCTTGGCACATGATCCCATTTTTTTCCGCATTGATCGGTTTACATCAAGTTCTCCACCTTGTGACCTCGCATTGCACCGATGGAAATATCGGTGCGTCCGCTCAATTTTTATGCGCTGTGCTTGCAGGTTCATACATATGCTCAGGTAGAACTCAAATGCGTTGAATAAGTCCACACAAGGACTGTGGAGACGAAGCAAGCTCAACCTCAATGCCACACAAGAGGAGCAGCTGCTGGTCCCAGCAGAAATACCCCAGGTCCCAGTCGGGATACCCCCAGAAAATGCTACTGAGCAGACTCCGATACCCACTAAACGAAAGACGAGATCTACTCGTGAAGATGGGTCATCAAAACGAACAAAACTCTCGACCGCTAAGGACTACAGCCCACCGTTGACTAGATTATCCGACTTGGGTGGTATAGACGCATGCATCGAGAAGATCTTGGAACTTGTTGCAATGCCGCTGTGCCACCCAGAGATCTATCTGCACACCGGTGTTCAACCTCCACGCGGTGTTCTCCTCCATGGACCCCCCGGCTGCGGGAAGACCATGCTCGCTAATGCTATTGCAGGGGTGGGTCACTTTCTTTATCGATGCGGACTCACAGGCATGAACTTTGAGACCGTTAGGAACTCGGCGTCCCTTTCATCAGCATCTCTGCACCCTCCATCGTCTCGGGAATGTCTGGGGAATCGGAGAAGACACTTCGCGATACCTTTGAAGAAGCAAAGGTAAGTCACCGCACGCAACCCAAAGCAAATGCCTCAGTTGTGCTCCCTCTCGTAGAAAGTCGCTCCCTGCCTTCTGTTCATTGACGAAATCGATGCAATCACACCCAAAAGAGAAAGCGCACAGAGGGAGATGGAACGACGAATAGTCGCCCAGTTCCTCACCTGCATGGATGGTGAGTTCTTCCGTCAGGCTTCTTGACTTTTTTTTTTCTGATCGTTTGAACCCAGACATGTCCTGGGAGAAAAACGACAATAAACCCGTCGTCGTAATCGGCGCGACAAATCGGCCGGACTCTCTAGATGCAGCCCTGCGGAGAGCCGGTCGATTCGATCACGAAATCAGCATTGGGGTGCCTGACGAGGAGGCTCGTGCTCAGTATGTCAACGCTGGACCTTGATTAGCCGCAATTTCGTTGAAAAATACCCCAGAATCTTGCGCGTACAGTCTTCGAAGCTCCGTCTGGAAGGAAACTTTGATTTCACAGCGCTAGCCAAGGCGACTTCAGGCTATGTTGGAGCTGATCTTACTTCTCTCACCGGCGCTGCAGGTATAGTAGCCGTAAAACGAATCTTCAATCAACTATCTGCGGGATCCATCGTGCTTCCAGAAATCGACACGAACACGTTTGACCTGGATTCTACCACCCCTATGCCCATCGACATCCCTCATGATTTCGTCCCCCAGTCAGCGAAACCATCCCCGTTTTCAAGCTACCAGGGCTCTTCCACGCCTTTAGCCACTTCAATCGTTCACTTCCTTCGCGCCCATCCAAATCCGCTGACCGAAGCCCAACTTTCTCCGCTTAACATTCAGTACTCGGATTTCACACAGGCACTGCAACATGTGCAACCATCTTCGAAGCGTGAAGGCTTCGCAACCATCCCGGACGTTAGTTGGACAGACATCGGAGCGCTCTACCACATTAGGGAGGAACTGCAAATGGCGATCGTTCAACCCATCAGAAGGCCAGAACTGTTCAAGTCAGTCGGTATAGATACCGGATGTGGTGTTCTGCTGTGGGGTCCTCCAGGCTGTGGGAAAACGCTTCTCGCCAAAGCCGTCGCCAACGAGAGTAAAGCCAACTTCATTAGCGTAAAAGGCCCCGAGCTTTTGAATAAGGCACGTCCCACGAGCCACGTTTATCCCAGCGATCGCCGTCGGCTAACAATCACTCTGGATTCGCACACAATAGTATGTTGGCGAAAGCGAACGCGCCGTGCGACAAGTGTTCTCTCGAGCGCGCGCGTCTGCGCCATGTGTTATCTTCTTCGATGAATTAGACGCACTGGTACCTAAAAGGGATGACTCTGTCGTGAGTTCTCGCACCCTATCGTCCCCCGTTACGGTAACAACCGTGCTGATCGTGCTTCTTCATTTCCGGACCAGTCAGAGTCTGCCTCACGGGTCGTCAACACACTCTTGACCGAGCTTGATGGATTGGACAGCCGCAAAAACGTCTACGTCGTTGCTGCCACGAACAGGCCGGACATGATCGATCCCGCAATGTGCCGACCTGGAAGACTCGACAAGCTGCTCTATGTCGATCTACCTACTGCGGATGAACGTGCGGAAATCATCAGAACGATCATACGGAAAGTCCGGTTAGCTCCAGATTCACGAATGGCCGAGGATGTAGACCTGTTGGTGAGGGAGAAGTGTGACGGATACAGTGGAGCGGACCTGGCTGCAATCGTCCGCGAGGCTGGAGTCTGTGCACTGAAACGGACTCTGGATATTTTGAACGAGGACATCACGGATACCGAGGCTGTGGTTTTCGTCGACACCAGCGACTTTGTTCAAGCCCTAGAGAAGATCGGACCCAGTGTCAACGCAGGACAACGGGGGAAATACCTACGATTAAAGAACAAATTTGCGGGTCTTCCTATTGGAAAACCATCGACAGACACAGAGTGAGAGCTGTCAGTACGCACGAGCGAAAGTTTTGTTTGTACGTTGTTTCTATATAGATGGTTCCAATGTTGTACAAGCTGGCACTTTTATTGGATGGCCCTACGTTTCTCCAACCTTCTTGACCCCCGCAAGGACTCGTTCATTCCTTCTCCAGAATTCTACCAAGGTTTCCGCAAGTCTTGCGGGATTGTCCTAAATTAAGATTCGCACGAATTGGCACATGTCCCACGGCTGAAGGCCGACGAATCAAAGGGAACGAACCTCGTGTAACATGTGCCCCACTCCAGAAATGACCTCTAATTGAAACTTTCCTTGCATTTGTCCTATCATCAGTTCCCGATCCAGTCGCTCTGTCCCGGCAAGCACGAGCAGGCGGGCCGTTCTACATGAAAGGAACAGTGACGACAGTGACGTGAACCAATCTATCCAGCGGAGGTTGCAATCAGTCAACAACACCGAGTCATTGAAACACATTCATACTCGTCCAGTAGGGCGCAGTGTCTTCCAATGGAGTTCTCCATCTCCAGGGTGGCGGGTTCCCTGAAACAGAGGGAACCAAAATCCCTGGAATTGATACCCGCGCTGATGTGACGTTCCGTATCGCGTTTGTCTTGACACTGATCGGGATGAGATTTACCCCCGACGGGAAACCAAAATCAAGTGAAAGGCTTACTGCCATTCAATTCCCTCTTCGACGCTCCCAAACCCAATGGGGCGCGTGTGCAACAGCGCGTGCATGTGCGGCAATGCATCAAGTGTGAATTCTAACCAACGCGATGAACAAACCTCAGCTGGGGAATGACCAAGTGAGTGTTGATCCTGAAACGGCGCACCTTCCACGACATCGAGAACCGCAACACCCGTGATTCGATACTTCCGTTCAAGAAGCAAGGGAACTGCCCGAACGCAGACAGATCCACCCAAGCTGTGCCCAACCAACTTTGTCAAACGTCAATGCGATCGCACAAACGAGACGAGCTGGGGGGCATACCAAGAGCGATGGACTTGTGACGGGGTCGGGGAACGCTGTCGCCAAGAGGCTCACGCAATCGTTAACCAACGTTATTATGTCGAGGTTTGCATCAACATCAGGTGTTTGGCATTCGGGAGTAGGGACGGTTTTTCCTGTGAACGTGTTATGACACCTCAGGAGGGCTGTCATGGATCAAACAATAGAGTTTGCATACCATGTCTCCTCACATCAAACGCGAAAACGCCACACTCCCCGTTGCTGAGCCCCGTAACCTCCTTGGCAAAACATGCGAAGCTCAGCGCAGAGTACCCTGCACCGTGATGGCAGACCAAAACCGTGCCTTCATTCGCCTTCGGTGGTGTGTAATACACTCTGAAACTCAACTGTGCGGACGGGACGACGATTTGCAGTGCCTGGTCAAAGTACCCCGACGCGGAAATAGGTTTATATCCGTCAAGGCGCGATGGCCTTGCGGATGTAGATCCAGAGTCTGGTCTTGGCAACGGGGTCGGAGGTGGAGGCATGGACGGTAAAGATCCCAACGTGTCAGTTTCCTCTTCTTCCTCATCCCCGTCTTCGAGATCCTCAGGGGGCGGCATTGGGGGGAGTTTTGATAGTCGTGCATGGATCGCAGAGCGGTAGAGGTTAGACATGGTTGTCGTAACGATCTCCCAGATCGGGCGGCGAGCGAGATATTCCCAGGAGGCATAAGCTACAAGTAATTAGATTTAAAGTCTAGGCTACAAATGTGGCCAAATGTTGGAGATATGACAGACCGCCAATAAATGCGTAGTATCCGAAGAGAGAGAAATCGAAGAGGCGACACAAGCAAGACGAATATCTAAACGTTTCCAAGGACGACTTTCTCTACAATACCCTCAATACCGTCCTCCGGTTGAGGGCGGATATGCGTCCACGTCATGTGTCTCCAGATTTCCGCAACCGCTTGACATTGGTAGCAGCAATGCGGAACGGGACACGTCATGGTGAATGGTACAGGTGGATTAGGGGAAGAGTTGTTGAATGTAGGAGGATTGAGGTGTGTTGCCAGGACCTGCGGTGGTTGGTAGAATTGGACGTTCCCCCCGACACTAAACTCATTCGGGGGGATCGTTTCTCGCCAACAACCAACGGGGTCATCGGTTGGTATAGGGGCTGTGATGGGGAACCCTTGTTGTAGGGCTTGAGTAGGAATGCGAAAGCTTTCGTCTTGAGGAGTTTCTGGAGGCACTTCGAGACCGAACCTGCTGTCTGACTCTCTATCATACACAGGACCGGAAGACGAGGGTGGAGATCGGATGGGGGAGCCTGGGAGGGAGGGAGATGGCAAACTCTCCATCCCACTCGACGACTCACTGGGGGATGGGCTGGCTGCATCATCGGCTGCAGCCCTGACTCGCTGGAGACTCTGGAGTCGGTTCCGACAATGTATCGCTGTTTGATCCATCAATATAGAAATCGTCCCTCCACCTGCCGCGAAGCGAAACTGACCGGGTCGCCCTTGGAGAGTATTGGCGATGGCATGCCACCTGTTTCCGTGTTTTCCAAACGCGCTCCATAGTTGTTCATCTTCTTCTGCTGTCCAGGGGTCCCTCCCTGCAAAAAACGTGGGTCGATATGCGAGATGGAAGAGAACAGTTGGACTTACTGATGGATGGATCAACGGCTTCTTTGTAACGCTTCGCACACTGATCATCGGTTCTCCCAGGGAGCGCCTTGGCAACCTCGTACCATCGCTTGCCATGTTTTTCGACAGATTCGAGAAGAGCGGCATCCTCCTCAGATGTCCAGCGACCTACGCGAAGTACAGGGAAGGGGATTGTGGAATATAGTGTGGTCCGTTCTCACCTTTCCGGAGGTTTGGGTCCAGAGAGTGAAGCCAGCGTTTCCGACATGATTTGTTGTTCCTACCTGCGAACGAGGGGATAAGTCGGTGAATCTAATGCAGGAGACCAGTGGACCTATACCAGGCATCGAAGCAGCAACTTTTTTCCAGCATATTTTCGAACCGCCTGCAGGCTCACATGAGGAAAGAAGTTGGAGAATAACTATCCAAGACCCACAAGAAGTTACAACCGAGGCAAGCCGCTCGTCCTCCTCTGGTATCCATGGGACAAAACGGGGTCGAGCGGAGGACATTTTGGTGAGAAGAAGAGGAAGGGGTTATTCTAGCTGGGGCACTCTCCGAGGATGATCACCAAAGATATAAGTCCCCTCATCCAACACGATTTAATCTAGACAATAACGAGACTTCACAGCGGGACGGCATGGTGTCACCCAAAAGCCGATGTACGGTCATGAGAAGAATGTGCAAGCGACTGATGAGGGTCGCAGTTGCATGGGAAGGATTGAATATCCGGAAGAATGGGATGCCGATATCAGAGAAGCGACTCTGATAGATGTTAACCGTTGGCTGGGACCATTCTCCGCCTGGAGGAGGGGACATCATGAGAAGGCAAAGAAGACCCATGAGGCTACTGTCAAACTTTCTTATTGCGACCGACCAACAGACTCGATTGGGCGCAAAAGACCGACCTCAGGGGGCTTGGTGAATGGGTTTGGTGATAGAGGGTGATGCAGTGGCACTCCACCACTTTCGGAAAAATCAGGCTCGTATACTTTTGTGAATTGTGTCAATTTTTTCCTAAAACGGCACCACTGTGCAACGTAAGTGAAGTAAGTGAAATAATCTCGAACACGCCATCCTGAACACGCAAGAAGGATCGGTGACTCACAGGCTATAGCTCGACAGTAAACTCTTCAACGTACATACCAAGACCGCTTCAAGTGGAGAGGGGCAAAAACATGACCCGCAAATTGAACCGCGCCGACGAACTTTAGTCCAGGCGGGGGGATGTTCCTGAAAAAAAAACCCGGCATCAATGCCAACCGTGGCCTACCCGCAAAGCGGAATGGCCTGTGATCAAAAAGGACACCATCGTTCGAACCTTAAGACCATGACGTCTCAATTGTAGCCGAGCTGACGAGTACCCGCGTCGTGTGAGCCCTAGCAAAACTCCTCATTCCCCATCAACGCGGCACTGCAGAAGGGAGTGCCGTATTCGGTACGCACGGTCTCGCAAACAAGGCGACGGTAACAAAGCAATGGTTGAACAGTACAGTTGGTGAGTGTGGGTATGTCTCCACCGCACAGATGACGGGGGAACTGATAGAGGGCGGAACGATGCCAAGTTCTGATCTTCCCTTCTGCGGTGTTGGGGAGATCCGGGCGGAATGCGTCCATCATCAGTTTCTGCGATAAGCCTAATCCTCGCAACATATTTTACTGATGTCAACCAACGGTTCACCTTGCCAACGAGAGAATGTGTGCACGCGGACGGGAGCAAACAAGAGAAGTGGAAGCTATCAAGAAAGATGGGCCGAAAACGCTGAGGTCAGCGTCCCTTCCAGCGTAGACTCTCCAAAGGGAAGAAACGCAAGTCACGAATGATTTTGGACTCGAACGGAACATACAGCCAGATATCGGGTTAGACGCTTGTATAAAAAAAAGACTGATATTGAAGGCACTTATGATGGCAAAACATGAGATGGTCGAGCACTTTTGCGTGGACGGCAGCACCAAACGGGTTGTTTATAAATTACGTGGGAGAGTGCCTCTGTGTCAAGATCGCAAGGGTGAATGTGTGTTTTCGGTGAGCACTCGAGCATTGATTGCCCTCACATCATATAACGAAGGATTACGTGTCCTCTTCTTTTATTCTTAGCCTTCTTCGTCTGCTCCTTCTCTCGGTCCCCCTTGGTGCCGGGACGTCTGTTGGGACACCACCATCCTGTCCCGACGTTGCGAACATACTGGTTAAGAGAAGGGAGAGCCTTCTCCCACCCATGCCAATTGCGAGTCCAGTGATGCAGGCGACGCCGCAGAAGACGTAAACAGGATACAAGGAGCTGAGAAGGTAGCGTGAAACGTCCAGTGGCGTCAAGACGGAGATGTTGATGACCAGCGCAGCGGATACGAGGAGAGGTGCGACGAGATAGGATATGACTGGATATACGAGAATAAAAGGGGAGAAGGTCCAACGTGTGGCGCTGGAAACAAGTGAATAGCAGAGAGAAATCGCGACGGTAAAAGCGTGGCTCGTGATGGCGGCGAACTCGCGTAGCTGGCTGTGATTGTTGCCGTTGTCTGACGCACCCGTCGACATCGACATGGCTGTGGCGGAAGTGGAATGTCCAAGCAGTTGATGCTTACGTCATCGTTATCATCCTCTCCGTTCTACTCACGTTTCAGCCTCACCCAGGGTCCCTGCCAAACAACATCTAGTAGAGCTACAGCAGTGGGAATACCGCCTAATCCTCCTTATTGTCCAACGCCAGTTATCATTCTTCACCACTTGAATCCCTGCTTGATTTTTCTCTGTGGCGGAACCTGCGACTCTTAACGTGCCTTTGTGCCCTTCCCAGCATGTGCCCCCCCCCGGCGCTCACTGCTCCGTCTTTCGGCCCTGAGGTCCCAACTTGGCATAAGCTGACCGCCTTTGAGCTATCAAGGGTTACTTTCACTGACCGCGCGCCTGGAAAACGTACTGGAAGCTCGCAGATCCCACGTTGGATCCACGGGCGCACTCGGTCATTCCTTATTGATCCGGACTTGCCCCCACACTGGCGTGTCGCCTTTGTTGGACATTCGACGTACGACCCTCAAAGGTGGTATTATTCCAACATTCTCAGTTGACCGTCGCTGAACTGAACACCCGTATGTTCCAGTTATTGACGATGGCTTGTCGTTCAGCTCAACATTTGGGCGTTGGCATGGCAATCAAACACTAATATGTCGGTCCATGTTTGACCACTGTTTTGGATTGTGTGTAACCGAGCCTCACGTGCCTGATATAAATCCGTGCTGATCTTTCATTTCACCACCCCTGCATCTTCCTCCATGTCTAACTATCTCGACTACCAGAGGCTTCACAACATAGCCGCACAGCTATATGCTGACAAGCTCACAGAGGACCAGAGATTTCACCTCCAGAACGAACTCGACGACGTGGCCGTCACAAACATACTGGGTGACTACGTTCTTGCGCCACAATTCACCCTCGTGCTCATCCTCCGACTCCAGCCTTGTTAGGGCAATACCCCGACGTTGCTAAAAAGCCTCACGGACAGGCTAGGCGCAATTACAACATCCAAGAGGCGGCGGGAATAGATGCAGGGGTGTACAAAGTGATGAAGGTGCATTTGACCATTTCAACGTTTCCCTGTCGACCCCTGTGCTGAAAACACTCATAGAACGTCATACGTCATTTGTGCCACAGACATCTCGACACGGAATTATCCCTTACATCCCAGCAACCGCTCCGAATGAATAGACTGAGACTTGAGGTGAGTTCCCCGTATCTCCTCCGTTTTCTCTTCCCGGGCTCACGAAAACCATATGGTTCACAGGCGATACTCGCCTTTCCTCAGCTTGCTAAATACGATAAACAGTGGCCGGCGATCGACCTCGTCCGACAATATCTGGAAAACAGTGCCTCATACCGCACAAAGAAGGTAACTCATTCTAACACTCCACACATTCTACACTGGACGCCAATAACCTCCCTGATGTCGCAGGCGACTGTCGTCTTGAAGAAGCGGCTCTCCGCCACCAAGAAAATAACGTCTCAAGTGAGGAAGAATGGAATGCGCGACGAGAGTCCCACGGTGAAACAAATGACTCCAGCTGGGAATTCTCTGATGCTGACTGGTTTATTCAGGATACCAGCCCAGCTGACTTTTATCATACCCTAAAGCCTGCGGCAAGGGGAGGGAGTGTCAGTCCCCCGGTAAGTAAATCTGTTTCGACCCGTGTGACCCGTCCCTGATTCTCTATTCTCAGTTGAGTACCAGCGATTGCTTCCCGTCAACACCCGGAAGCCCTCGGCCAGCGGACCAACAGCCCTTCGTGCAAGGTTCATCGAGGACCTACGACTACGGAAGTCAGTTCTGCCCTGGTATTCGATGCACATTTGTTACGACAAGTGATCGGTAACTCACGCTTGAGATATTTAGCGCAATACACTTATCCCCCGCCCCCTCCGATGAGTGACCCGGCCGCAACTCAAGGTTGGTATGGGGGCTACTCGTACGGCCAAACGAGTAAGTCACCGATACCATCGACGATCCCAGACGTTTGATATGCTAGCTCCAGGACAAGATTATGGGACCAAGCCGGTCTACGATACTCCTGGAATCTACACCGGAAGTCAGTTGTTCTCGCAGCCAATGACTGAGCCCTAGATTCAGTGGACCCTATCATCATCACCTTCGTTCCAGTCATCTTGTCCTTTCGTTCGATGCTGGCCAGTTTATGTTCACAACCTTTACGACCGCTTTCAAGCTATGTCATGTAGCGTAAGCACTTGTAGTGTAGCCCCACTTCTGTATTCATAAAGCTCAGTTCCGGTTCATTTGCGTCCCAACTTCGATGACCGTTAATGTTTCGATGTGACGTTCCCGCGAGGCTCTGTCAGGACCGAGGCGCGAAACGAAAACGCTGATTGCTTGCTGATATTTATCAAGGTACAACAATTGAATTAACCGAACGGGTCACACGTGAAATGCTTATCGTGAAATCATGCTTCGACCGCTGGAAAGAAAAAAAAATTGTATCAGGGCATAAGATGGAAGGCGCACAAATAGCCGGGAGGTATATCCTCACCTGACAGTCTTCCTCTCCGTGACAGCGACTTCGGTTTTGGCCCTGTTCAAAACCTTTTGGAATTCGGAAACGCGATGGCGCATACGCGAGTGCATGTAAGCTTTAGAGCACTTGATGTGATAGTGCAGATAATCACGGAAAAGTTGAATGTGGGAGATGGTGGAAGAGGCCACATCCGGATTGGAGAAGTGTCGGGGGAATAACACAAACGTCACGTAACCGATGTCTTCGGAAGACTTGAGTCCTGGCACACCGCGAAGTTCCAGTGGAGGATCGCGATTGGTGTATAGAACCTGAGGCGCGTTTTGGATGGTCGGTAAGCGACGGGCGTCAACGAATTCCTAGAAGCGGGGTTTCAGTTTCAGCTTGCTACGCTTAGTGCAACGTATGGAAGAGGTCAAATAGGTGGAATTGACACATGCCTGCAAGAAAACCTTTCCGAAAATTCTGTCCGTTTCTTCCCGGAACACGGTGGAGAAGATGACCGTTACACGGTCAGCGGACGCTCGGATATAAAATGCCTCTTCATCACGGTAATGCATTTGCATCAGCTCTCCTTGATTAGATCCAGAGCTCTCCAGTTCTTTTTGTTCCTTGAACGCTCGCTCAAACGGCGCGGCCAGAGCGTTTCTCTTGAGCAGCGCGATGGAGTTAATAAAAGCGTCCCTGGACTCTGATCCATATGGAAAAAAAAAAGTCAGCGTACGACCCAGGAGATGGTCGTGAACGAAGACTCACCGCCTTCGGGTGGGACTTGTTCCAGGTCGATGGCCAACGAAACCTGGTAATCGGGTTCTGGGGTTGGCAAGTACAACGAGCCGTATTCACGTCGAAGTACATCGACTGCGCCGTAGCGGGCCAATTCGTCCCAGCATCGAATGTTCATAGACAACAAGAGTTGCGTTTTCCGATCTGGGCTTGACAGATGGAACCTAACGTTGTCAAAATCGACGAACTGAACATCAAGTGAAGCCGGCCTAAGACAGACATCAAAACAGTCAGTCGCGGTCGGTTGATCAGGGAAAGCGGGATGAACTGACTTGATGCATTTCTCTGCGAGGGTGGTTTGGATAACGACGTTCAGAGGCTATGCATGTAGTGCAAAGAGTAAGCAGACGATAAGAAACGTTTGTTACCGAACTGTTACCTACTTCAAGCAAGATCATGAGATAACTGTGCTGGTCGCTGGCGGCTATATTCAACGGGAGGAAAGGCTGATAGGGCGGGAGTCACGTGGTTACCTCCACCGGCGTATAATCTTCGTGGAAAAAACTTACAGCTTGATCTTCAACTTATCCTCCTTACTAAAAAAACCAAAACCCCACGTATCAAAACAAAACTCTAGACTGCAAACATGGGTGAGCAATGAGAGCGGGATAGCTCCCGTCACTCTGGATCTTTCCGCTGACGAGCGCATCATCAGCACCAAAGAGAGCACAGAAAATGTCGCTAAACGAGTTCTTGGGTGATTCCAGTGCGTGCGTCCTCACCCTACACAGTATCAAACGTCGCTAATGACTCTGGTAAATGAATAGCCCTCGGCTCGTGGGCGGACGAGATGGACACGGTGCCAACCGGTCGTAAGTTACTGGTCATCGACCGTCTTCTGCATCGCCCGAGTGTTTGTTCAACCCGCGCATCATACAGCATCTGGAATCCCGGAGGAGTCGCGATCACGTCTCGGCGATGCCCCAGATAGAGGTTTTCGTGACCTACGCTGTCAGTGCCCCGGTCTCCCACTGGACATGTTTCTTCCGCGCTAAATATGGCACCCCTCTAGCCGATCGACCACCAAGGGAAGATCTCCCATTGCCTACCAGTCCACCGTACACGGCCTTCATTGGAAACTTGTCGTTCGATGTCACCGATTCCGAGATGGCCTCTTTCTTCGGTGGGCACGAGGTCTGGCACGAGCTACTCTCCTGACCACCGATCGGATCCTCACATAATTCTTTCGCAGACCAAGTCTATCAAAATTATCAAGGATAGAGATGACCGACCAAAGGGATTCGGGTATATCGAATTCTCCACTCTGGATGGTTTGAAGGATGCTTTGGCGAGGAGTGGGCAGAGTTTTGCGAATAGGACCGTTCGCGTTAGCGTGGCAGAGCCTCGTAAGTCTGGCGCTGGTCAATCGACGGAACTGGAAGCTTAAAGTGCGCACTTAAAATAGCGAAGGAACGTATCGGTGGACCCGGAGGTTTCGACGATGATTCCAAGTTTGCTGGACCATGGAGGCGAGAAGGCCCTCTCCCAGATTTGAAGGATTCCCGAGATTCCTCCCGAAGACGATTCGAAGGCGAGAGGCAACCGCCCCCTTCAGGCATCTCGGATAACAACAGCGACTGGCGATCTACCAGCCGCCCTTTGCAACCCCCCAGGACACAATCTGGAGACTCCGACAGTCGCCCCCAGAGAAGAAGTGGGTTTGGGGGTGGAGATCCAACTTCCGGTGCCGACGGTGACACTTGGACGATCGGGTCAAAGTTCAAACCGTCAGAGGACGTCCCCCCATCGTCTAGTGGGGGGAGTAGGCTCGGTGGGGCACCTGGAAGTCGTCCACCGATCCCTTCTGAGGAAGGTGACTGGAGGAGGAATAAGCCAGTATCCAGAGGAAGCACTAGTCCCAACCAGTCCACTCCCCCCACCCCCGCTCGCCGAAAGTTGGAGTTGACTCCGAGGTCTACGAGCACATCGACCGTTGTTTCCCCTCTTTCTTCCCCCAATCCCACGATCACCAGTCGTCCGAGCCCGTTCGGTGCTGCCAAGTCCGTCGCTCACTGAAATCTCATTTCACAAGCTGTTAACACCTGATTATTTGTTTCCAGGCCCGTTGATGTCTCCGTGAGAGAGGCTGAGGTATCCGACCGGCTAGAAAAGGAGAAAGAGAAGCGGAACCAACAGCATTCTATGTCCCGGACCAGTTCACGGACAGGTTCAGATCGTGGTGCACCCAGAAGAGGGTCTGTGGATCCTGGAACAGCAAACCCCAGCCCGACCACCAATAACCAATCCACCCCACCACAGCCGCGGAATCCAGGCCCTACCGTTCGCGGAGGAGTCAGCTTTGCAGCCGCCGCGAAGAATGACGGTGGTGAGAAGGATGATTCTGGGGTGGAGGGTATCACCAAAAAGGTGGCCGAAACGAAGGTGTGAACGATTGACCGGTGCAAGATTGGATCGACCAGACGGTCGAACTTTGAGTTGATCTGTCGTAGCGTTTTATCTGCTCTCCTTGCTTTTCATCTTTCCGGCAGTTCACACCTTCCTCATGCCATCGCGCAACTACTGTAGCCTAGACCCGCATCCCGTTCCCCCGGCCCACTGACCTCTCTTTTCATTTGTGCCTGTTCTCGACTCACGCTCGGAAACATTCTTGATTTATACATTCGTTCTCAACCGTTGTATTACCGCCAATACGACATTTCGAGTGGATTTTGGAACAAGATCGTTCGTTTCGGTCAGTTAAATGAGCTTGAGTGCTTGGAAGATGTGAGAGTTTCATCTCCGCTGGAGTTCTGGATCAATGAATTTCATTCGGCCTCGGCCTATATGTGCAAGCCATCGGATGGTCAGTCAACGGACCAGGAGAAGGGAAGGCACCGGGAGCGTACCTTTGAACCGAATGCCGTTCTGGGGTGGTTTCTCAAAATCCCGCTGATGTCGATCACTGAGAGCCTCAAGCCTCCTTCGCTTCTCGGCTGCGATCCGTTCGTTCTCCTCCCTCTCCAACCTAGCGTCATACTCCTCCTCGGTTTCCTTGCGCTCCCCCTCGCCCAGCTTATCGTCCCCATTGTCCACAGGAGACCGTGAGCGAGAAAGGGAACGCGAAGGGTTTGGGTGACGATGACTCTTGCGTTTGCGGGAGGATGCTTTGTGGCGCTTACGGCGGCTGTTTTCGCTACGGTGGTGTTTTTCGCTGTCGGCGCCCGAGACGGGATCATCCCGGCTGCCGTCGGGACCTGATGGGGGGCGGGAACGCGAACGCGAAGACGAACGGGAGCGAGACCTGCTCCGAGAGTCTTGATCGCTGTAGTCACCGTGTCTGTGCCTTCTTCGCTTCTTGTGTTGATGCTTCGACCGGGAACGGTTGGGCAAATCATCGTCCTCCCCCGTTACATCTCGTGAGACGGGGGTGGCATCTTCGGCTGTACGGAATCAGAGACGAACAAAAGAAAAGAAGCGGCAAAAAAAAGGTGGTAGCTACAAGCGCGTTGGCTCTCCAAAGTTTGGGGGGTGGGATTGACAGGTAGCGCCGCATAACCACGCGGATAGGAACAAAGAGAGAAGAAGTGTGATGCTTACGTTGTTGGGGCTGTCGAGCAACGGGTTTCTTCCGAAGCTCGAGCTCGCCGCAGTTGGTGATGACGATCGGGACCCTAGGTCGGTCTTTGTCGTCCGTCGGAACGTCCACGATTTTGGGAATGACGTCTTCATACCCGCGGATCACCCGACCGAATACCACGTGTTTGCCTGGTTGGTGAAAGGTTGAGGATCAACAAGTAATCCCGGCGGCAGAAGATTCCCGAATTGGGACAAGGTGGCGCGGATGTGTAAAAGAAAGTGAAGGCACAAACGTAAACCGGGTCGCTTTTTTTTCACGTAGGAAAAGGGGGGGGTAAGGGGTGATCACCCACCATTCAGATGAGGGCACGGCCTCAGGGTGATGAAAAATTGAGAACCGTTCGTGTTCGGACCTTTGTTCGCCATACAGAGTAAGCTGGTGATGATCGAGAACACGGCACGCCCGCAGCCAACCGAGGGTCGAAGATGCGTCAGTCTCATGAAGCAACAAACGAATTACAAGTTAAAGGGGGAGGGGTGTAACGGCTGGACGACTCTGCCGAGGCCCCCGCGAGGCAGCGGACCGGGAATACGGGAACCTGACGCACCCGTGAGAGTCGAGCTCATGTGACAAGTCCTCGTCTGGGAATGGAGAACCGTAGATGGACTCGCCACCCATGCCGTTGCGTTTCGTAAAGTCTGTGTGGGTTGTACATTGATCGAGGATAATTGGTCGCCACGATAACGAAGCCAGGGTGAAGCCGCGGATGGAAATTGGTTTTGGGCGAACGAGTAAGTGGGAGAGGGGTTTGGTAAGCGTGTGAGAGAGCGGATAGGGGAAGAAATTTGAACTTTACCTCCCGCTTGAATCATGAAATCTTTGATGGAGCGATGAAATATAGAACCTTTGTAGTAGAGTGGCCGGTCAGACAAGGGCGAGATGCCCTTTTCGCCCGTACAAAGCGCTCTGAAACTGAGATGGTATGAGGTCGGAGCTCTGTGTCACAGAGTTGAGCGTATGCGAGCGCGCACTTTTCACAGGTTTTCGGAACCTTGTCATTGAACAATTCGAATACGAGTCTACGAGAGAGTCAGAAGGAAGGATTTGGAAGGACTTGAAAATGACTCACCGACCAGCGGGGTTGTTATCGACAGAAATGTCGAAGAACGTCCGTTTTCTGACTACCATGGTCGCTGACGGCAAACGCCTGGAGGGACGGGCGTTTGGAGGTGCCTGTTGTCCGGCGCTTGTTTGTTACAGATACCGAGCGGAGGGCTCGAGGCTGTGATTTGAGCAGCGAGTATATATAGGGCCGAAAGGGCTGGAGCAATCCGCAACTTGTACCCATGCATCGTTACAGGACTGTCATCTTCGGAGGTGCGCTCTCTCCCTCAACTCGTTCTCTTCTCCTCTATACTCACCAGACCGGATCTCAGCCGGTGGGGTCGGCAAGTCCGCGCTTACCGTTAGATTCGTCAAAGACACGTTCCTCTCCAATTACAACCCTACAATCGAAGGTTGCTTTCCCTCCTCCGTTGAGAGATGCGGAGATTGATTTATTCTGTAAAAAAATAAAACAGAAATCTACGAATGTTCAAGCCAAGTCGATGGCACATCTTATTCCGTCCGTCTTTCCC
>Ga0307514_10001553_pt1 | contig 27207 bp, 28 predicted proteins | sample 16_EM_MG_FD_203088 | JGI IMG/M metagenome (GOLD analysis project Ga0307514, IMG submission 203088) | Populus trichocarpa ectomycorrhiza microbial communities from riparian zone in the Pacific Northwest, United States - 16_EM | ecosystem: Host-associated > Plants > Roots > Unclassified | place... | reverse complement strand
ACAAGTCCTGCTACCGCAGCCGTTTGTTGGCTTACCCTGTATGTACAGAATATATACTCTATGTATATTAAACCTGAAACTGTATTCACACGCTGGAAGTTGTAGAAGTTCAGCATCATATACATATGAATATCTTTCAAACACGCTGAGTATCGATAGAAAGTGATCACGAGCCGAAGCTGTGGGCATGGGATTGGAGTGAATGCATTCTCCTGCCCAGATTTAGACTCTTGGAGCAGAATGCATTGATGCGGGCAAGACATTGACAATTCCCTCCATATATGCACTCCTCATACGATCACAATATCGACTGCCTAGTTAGGAAATGATGGATTCCCATTACAGTTAATCGTTCTTGGTTGTAAACCCCAGGATTGAGGGGGATTACCTAAGATAACAACAGTACAGATACCCCCAACTGATGCTTGCACATAGGTACGACCCCTAGCTCCCGGCACATACAAGTGACTCAGTAGGCTTGGACACTCTTTAAAGGCGGTGTTTACCGAATTGATGGTAGATGCACAGCCAACCAGCGGCTCGGTGCTATACGTATACATGCGTTTATCGTCCCCATCTGTGAGCTCGGGGGGCACTGTATTTGAAACAGTTGAGCCCTAGGCACCCTGTTTATACACAGGTATTGGCCCGCGGACAACTCCCCGGGTTCATATTTTCACTAGTCATGACTTCATTGAGATCTAAATATATGAACATCAGCCATGTGGTGGTGCAACCAGACTACTATTTTAGTTGGTTTTTCTGTCCGCAGTTGGATTTAGTACATCGTATAAAACCTGACAGCTAGGCATGCTTATAGCCTCATGGACAAAATTTCCAAATTCACTCTACAACCTTTCCTAATAATATCAAGACTGGCTAGCAATGCACATTTCAACATACAGCCAATCGCCCCAACGGCTCACACGTCTTTAGCAACTTACACCACCACCCCAGGATAGTACTGGGAGCCGAAGGAGGGGACTATCTTTACGAAAGAGCCTAGGGGTAGAACACTAGGGGTTGCTATCTTTAGCACGGAATCTTCCTTGAGAAAGCCTACAACACGACAAGAACCGAATCAATCACTTTGAGTGAATCGTGAGCCAGTCTCGGATGAGGAATATCCTGGTACTATTACTAGAGTAGAAGACTCGGAATAATTTAATTGTTGCCGTTTGGATTCCGACGGGTGATGTCACTGCCGACCACGCGACACCACCTTTTCTTAATGTCCAACATTTCAAAGTACCCTCAGGCCGTTAATTTCCATATACGCTGGCTGTAAACACATCCGCATTGCACGAGATTTATCAGCACTAAGTCGTTGACATACGATGAATGCACTTGCTTTGCTCAAAGGTCAGATATCATTCTCGCTATGATATCAATAGATCTGAGTAGCAGAGACAGCTGCACTATCTTTCGTCCAGGACTCCATCCATTGGATGGATTGCCGAAGAACCAGCTGCAGTGCTGGGGGGCATCCGAGGCCTCGACACTAATTGCTCCAAGAAGTCGCACATGACTCAATGCGTGCACGATATCAAGGTCATTCTCCAGTTCCTTACTTTCTGACAGATGGCCAAGCTTATACATGAGGTAAATACATCTTTGAAGAATGACTTGAGAAAATGTGGAGGTGACAGGTACAGTGCAGTGACAAAGTAGGTACTGTACATGTGGGGAGACATGGTTCTAGCTGTCATTCACCCGCTCTAGCGGGCTCATACGGCATGAATGTCTTATTTGGAAGGTCAGACGAAAGGAAAGTCTGAGACACGCATTACTTACCTGGATTAGGTACCTAGGTAAAAAAAAACCTACGGAAAACTAATACATGGGGCGATAGGTATACTAGTACTCAACTCATCAATCGTTACCATACTCTAAAGCAGAGTTTTACCAAACTCTCTGCTGTTTGCAGCGGTGCTATGTGTTCAAGGGGGTCAAGGAGCTCTGGAGCGCACTAGACGGAAGAGGTTTCTAATGGTTGTGTTCTCGTACCCCGGCCCTGGTCAGCTTCGATTGGTTCTTAAAATAGCTCACGAAACATGCAACCTCATTGGTCATCGCAGTTTATGCTCATGGAAAGCACATATGATGCTACCGCATAAACTCCTGGTCAAAAATTTTGATTTTGCCCCAACTTTGCTACTTGTGGGCAGATTGACGGCTTATACTCGGATGTTGACCTATTCCATACAGCTTTTTGACCAGGACCTCTTGTTAACAGACGATGTATTGATTCAATGTGGAGGCAGCCGTTAGGAATTTACACACTGCCTGCCCACAGGACGGGAACGGGCAGACACAAGGAGAAGGTTAGATGGATAAAATCTACCGGTACCCCTTGTCCTGGAGCCTGGGCACTTGATGGTTTGAGATTAGGTACCTGGGTATGATATACGTATACCTTTGCGTATTTGCGTTTGGGGCAAGCAATATGCATCAAATAAATACCATGCCTATGATACTGACATACTAGAGAGAACCACAGGGGTTTTCAACTCGAGAAGGTGTATGGCCCTGATTTTAGGTTCCAGCTGTGGCCTAACCCTTGCCCAAATTTTGATACGCAGTTAATTTCTTTCCTTTCCAGGCAGAGCTAAGTCAAAGCCCACCGAGCTGATGGAACACAGGGTGGGGGTTAATTCATCCAATCAAAATGTTTCCCGTCTGCGCAACGAGGCGGCAGGTGTTGGGAGCAGCTGGAAATATCGGAAGCTCCACCTACGTGCCCCACTCTGGAGGTAACAATAGGCATTTACTCTTAAGAATTCCCTGCATCCGTCTGGATGAACCGTTGTGCCTAGCCCATTCGCTTTCTTTTCCCACCGGCTAGAGTAACTCGGTACATGGGAATGTGGGTGGTAAGAACTTTACTTAGTTGTGTGCAATTTATTTTTAGACTTACTGGGGCAGTTGCTAAAACATCGTCTGCATCACGCTTCTTTGTCCCCGCCTGACCGCCAGATGCCGTAGAATCTAGAAGGTACATATACCCAATTGGGAAACTGCATCAGGGATGCCCTCATTGACAGGGGAAGCGGAGAAAATAGTGGAATAGAGGAAAGTGTGGTATTACGACCGTTTCGTTGTTCTTTGTCCCAACCACCTGAGCACTACCAACTCCCGTTAAATAAGGATCGCGTTTTCATGATAACGAGTTATTAATATCATTACATGCATCTGTTAAGCCTCTTGAGAGCCCCTCCCACATATATTTGTTCGTATCGTGCTTCTTTTCTCCTCATCGAATGTCACTACTTCATGGCCCTGGCTGCAGCATGCCAATCATGCCGTTACCGTACTCACTCCATAAGCCCTCTCTTGTTCTACTTCCCTCCACGTAGCTGTACATTAAACATTGCATGGTATTGCACATAAAAAGATATCAATTCAACACAACAACTCCCACTTCTTCTTCATCATCACGTGTCTAAAACCCGCTGCTCACCACCCCACCCCCAAATTGCTAGGTATCTCAATTTTGAAATGCATAACGGTATCATAATCGAAAACACACAACGCAAAAAAAAAAAGCAAATCATACCGTTCGCAATCTAGAGTTGCTCAGGCCTAATCCTGTGGGGAATGGTTACCAGTGACGCAAGTAATTCAGTGGATTGGTTGCCCGGCCAAAATAGTGTCAACCGCCACCTCTCGCTCATCCCTTGTCCGGAAGGTTCGCTTCCCTCGAGCCACCCAATAGGCAATCACGAAGGCAAAGACAACAAAATAAACTGCCGGGACGTAGTTCATGTCTGCAGAAGGAATATTATTAGACGCTTCGTACTGATAGGTAAACAGTAACGGTGGAGCTGGCATGGAAGGGGGAGTGTGCTTGCGAAGGGTTAGGCATAGGGGGAGCATGAAGGAGGCGGGGAGGGAAGATGGGAAAAGAGAGTGCATTATGCAGGGGTTTGTATGGGTGAATATGTGTCGGGGGTGTAGTGTATGGAAAGAAAGCATGGGAGGAACTTACTGTCAGGTTTCACGGGCTTAACGAAGGGGAAAGAGTACATGATCAGCGTGAAAAGGGTCCACAACAGCAGTACCCAGTTGGTAAATAGGCCGAACTTGCCGAGCCAAAATGGGCCATGCTTGATATTGTTGCGGCCTTTGACGAGGAGCGCCACAACTGGGATACAGTATGAGATGTACAATAACACGATACATGCAGTGACCATGCTATCGTCGCGAAAACTCGGCTTAGCTATATTACCCTTTTTTGGTATTCGAAAGCTGAGGTGGAGGAGTAAACTAACCTGTTGAATGCAGTGACAGAGCCAATATACAAGACCCCGAGAATAGCAACCAATGTACAGCTCATAGCATGGGCGTAGAATGGGACTCCCATCCTCTTGTCAACTACAGCCCAATATCTCGAGCCAGGAAGCCCCCTGTCACGTGCGAAGGACCAGCACAACCTCGCCTGCCATGTGTGGCAGGCAATCTGGCAACCCAAGCCGGTCAAACAAACCAGGAATTCCAGCCCAGTGGCTCCTGAAATAGACCCTGTAGCCTGGCGGTACAGCTCAAGGATAGGTACCAAAGTTGGGGTCGCGGTCAACTCGGGCAAGTTGTTCATGGAAAAGAACATGGCAATAGAGTAACTGAACGCAGTGGTAAAGCCAATTGCAACAGTACTCATGATGGCAATAGGGATAACCCGTTCCGGGTTCGCTACCTCCTCGGCGAGGTGTGTCGCAGAGTCAAGGCATGCGAATGACCAATTCGGATTGATAAGACCCACAATGAACGCAATTGCGCCTGAACCCCAGCCTGTCTCGTTTTGAAAATTTGCAAACACGAACCTCGCGTCTTGCTTTGGAGAAGCTTTGACGAGAACAGTGATAGTGATGATGGTAAAGGACGCAAGCGAGACGTACATAAAAGCGGAGCCGATGGCTGGTAGTGCTCGGCCATAGCAGTTGAAGAGAAAGGCCACAGCGTTGAAGAGCTGGTATGCTACAAACACCATCCACCTCTCAATGACCCTGAAATACCGAGAGATTAGTTTCTGGCTTCCAGGTACTCACAGCAGTTGTGTGTAACAGGAGAGTTAAGCATACAGTTGCCACATCTGACGGTGATAGTGGGACGAAACACGCACAAGTCAGGATTGTTGATCTGGATCATCCCCATTAATCCACTTCCGATAGCCAAAGCCACGCTTGCACATGTGAAGATACTCCCCGCCCACCCAATGGCTCCTGTCAAATATGCCAAAAAGTTCGCCCACTCCTTCGGGGCCAACTCCTGAGCCCAGTAGTACTGCCCCCCGGAATTTGGCATTGCGCTAGCCAGCTCTGATAAAGTTACTCCGACACACCCATTGATAAATGCGACCCAGGCAATGCCATAGACTGTGACGACTGGCCCTCCGGAGCTGATACCAGTTACAAGCGAGGCGGAGATGCCGAACCACGAATTTGTCAAGGCGAAACCAATACCGAGAAGGGTCCAGACGGAAAAGTTTCTTTTGAGTTCAGGGACATAACCCATTTCTATATGAGATTGTGATATCATGATAATCAGTCCATTGCACTTGTCTCGGCAACACACATTGTCACAAGATGTTTACTCTGGTTGAGTACGGCTGGTGGTGGATTTCGGAGGGGTAAGTGATAACCAACCAGCCAATTTGCCATTATCGTAGTCCAGCGATGAGGCCTCAGTAGTCAGGCCATCTCCAATACCTGCTGTTGTGGCCTTCTTTTTCTCTTCCCCACTCGACATATTTCCCTGGTTTCAATAGAACAGTGAAAGATCCTGAACCTGCAAATATAATGCTCCCACAGCTGTTGATTGTTGTGAATTTTGACCAACAACGCGAGCGTCACACTGGAATGCAAGGGGACTGACCAGTGGACCATTGGTGGTTTTCTGTTTTAAGAGGCGAAAGGTTTAAAAACTCGCAGTGTGTGACCTTGGTACGGAGCTACTTCCCTATGGGGTTGTCTGCATATGACATCGTAATGGAGGACATCCCCACCTAGAGGTTTTTTGTATGTGCCGCTCGAGGCCACAGGGTAAGCATAATAACAGACACCACTTGATGGTCCAGTTGGACGGCGTTGCAAGGGGTCCAAATCACACGCACTAGTCCCCACTTTCCAATGATGACGACGAGTAGGCCTTCAGACCCCTGAATCAACGGGCTGATCTTGACTGGGGCCGGGAAGGGTATCAATCAGATGATGGTCCTCGTACTTTATAAACCAGCTGGAACTTTCCAGCTATAGATGTCGAAATCTGAGACTTGGTCGTGTGAGCAATGACGCCTTGCATGCAGTTGCAGCTGGGATTTCTAGCATCCGTGCAGTAGGGCTGAAACCTTTTTGTGGCGTTCATCTGACTGGCAATGTGGCTATTCACCAGCAAAGCATTGGCGATAGATACGGGGGTGCGGAAGCGGCAAGCCGAGCGGAGCGGGTTCGGGACGAAGTGCAGTTGAGCGACGTTGAGGATACTAAAGTCGTAGGTACTGTGCTTATGTACAATCGTGCTCGTTAGTGGTCGGGCAGCACTAAACATGCCACGCTGGCAGGGGTGCAATACTGGAATAATACTGTTGATCCAATCGACGTTATAATCTCAGGCCCTAAAAGGAGAACGAAGACGTCCAATAAGGATGGTGTTCGCAAGCGTGGAAGGAAACCAGGGTCCCCGGCATATAAGGTGCCATCATTAACACCAGGTTGTGAGGTGGAAGAAATCATATTAGAGCTGCTATGCATATGCACATATTTATACGCATATGCAGGCTTTCCTAAATAGGAAGGAGGAAAAGACTTTTGGTGTGCGTCTCTGTATACGAGAAGGGACAAAAAAACAAGAACCTGTTGCATATGGTGGAATTCAAATATTTTCCATACTATCAATGTGTACAGCACAGAGGCATACCTAGATCAGACTACAAAGTTTGCACATCTCGGAGTGCCCAGACATCAGCAAGACATATGATGCTGTTGCACCAAAGCTTCTCTCTCTACTTTCACATCCGCTCTCGCTAACCTTCTGCATCCCAGCTTCTGGTTGATGGACCTCAGCATCAGCTGGCCAGACTCCCTCCGGCTGCACGAAAAAGCTTGTACCTGTGTAAGCCTCCATATTTCCGATACTATCAACAGGCACCCATGTTATACGAGCTCATACACCGACAATACGCCAGCACCTACTGCAACACCGAGGCAGAAAGTCCCGAAGCCCGTGGTGGGTGATACGGTTACTAGTCTTGCGGTGTATCAGGTAGGAAGGGTGATGTGCAGATGCAGTAAGGCTGATACATGGGGGACAAGCCTGAGATAATGCATCATATTTGAAAGGTATGGGGCGTGACAGATATAGTATGGTCGGCACGCCCACCTGTTTCGTGCAGCAAGAAATTTTTTTTTTGATGTCTGTACGTCTTTGGAGCCTTAGGATATGAGACGGCCCCGTTCCCGCGCCTTTGAAGGTTTGGGTTTGCGCCATGGACTCGATAATGGAGTGAATAGGTCATACATCGTACAGGAGATAGCAATTCATTCATCAGATACACCCACTCCGGAGCTCAGCCCTACTCACCGCCTTTGCAGCCTCTCAGATGTCAGGTTTTGAGGTTCGTTACTTTTTATAGATTCGTTCGGGCATATAGTAGCTCTTTGTAGTGCCAGGTTAGTCTTGTACCAGGCGGCATTTTGGCGTCTACATACAGAGCCTACATACCTAGGTGGCCTCAGCCCCAGGCTCCGGGTGGCCGCTGCTGCCGGTCTCAATCTGCGGTTCGAGTCGCATGAAATGCTGACCGGGAAAGAATCCATACATCACGAAGGTGATCAAGAGTTAGGCTGTGACAGATGCACAAAATCCACAGAGAGGGACGATGATGTGCCTTTCGCTTTATACTACTTCCATTGGGAGGCGTGTCATTATGCAACCAGGCATTAAGTACAACAAATGTAAGTACCTCTTATTCTGAGAGTGTGCAAACAGTTACCCTCAACTAGATACAACCAAATCATATCACGTCAAAATAAGATATGTGTATGTACATACATTTTCGTTTTGATCTGATGTCCTCATGATATCCTGGTCCTAGAAGTGCCCTATAAACAAAATAAAGACATAATTTTGATATCGCTAAGTTGTACTCACTGAATAACAAAGGGTAGGGATCGTATGGTTCCTCCGACGCCCGCTTGACCCCAACTCACGACTACAGCACAACTATTGCTTATCAACGAGCTTCAAGATAGCCTCCATACTCAAACTCTTGGGGCGCTCAATTGGGAAGCCTAGAGCCCTATCCCAGACCAACTGAGCCAACGGCCCCAACCCTCGGCTCACACCGAAGGTGGCGGTGTAATAGAGGGTCTCCTTGTAGCCATAGTAGTGGAACAAGACACCGGATGCGGAGTCGACATTGGGGTGTGGGTTCTGAGTCTTTCCGTGCTCAGTGAGAACTTGTGGGGCAATCTCGGAGTTCTGTAGAGGGCTTTAGTTAGCAAGGCACCTCACTGCATAGAGCTATAAAAGGATACATGCTTTCTTCACGAGCCTGAAAACTGGGTCGGCGGCGATCTCTGGCCTGGAAGAGGCAAAGTCCATCAAGGCCTGGAAACGGGGGTCAGGCTTCCTGAGAACAGCGTGGCCATATCCAGGAACGACCTGCCCGCTATTGAGGGTCTTCCAGAGATAGTTCTTCACCTCCTCATCGGTAGCGTTATCACCGATCTCCTTCTGCATAGCCAAGATCCATCTCAGTACCTCTTGCGCAGCAAGACCGTGGAGTGGCCCTGCCAGTCCTTGCAAACCAGCGGAGTAGGACAAGAAGGGGTCGGACAATGCAGACCCAACCAAGTGAGTTGTGTGTGCACTGACGTTTCCACCCTCATGGTCACCGTGTAGGGCAAGGTAGAGGCGGAGACAGTCTACGAATCCCTCATCCTCTCCAGTACCGAGCATCGTTGCAAAGTTCTTAGACCAATCCTGATTCCTGTCAATCGGGGCAAGAGGACCACCTGATCGATATGTGTTCTGGTAAATCTTGGCTGCAATTGTAGGAAGCTTTGCGAGCAGGGAAATGGAATCGTCGAAGGTAGGCTCCCAGTAGTGGGCCTTGCTGAGACCCTCAGCGTAAGCCTTAGCAAACACTGAGTCGTGGTTGAGGGCGGAGACACTGTCTGGAGTTAATAGTAGCTTTTAGTAGGTGTTTATGGTGGCCTACGCAATAGCAACTGGATTCCCGCGATCGAATTAGTTTTGGACCTTGGAGGGCAGTTAGGATTCGGCTTACATTGAGTCATGGGGTGCAAAGTCTTTGGGAAATTATCAATCATCTTCTCCACGAATGGTGGTAGACTAGCCTTCTCAGCCAATTCCTTCGAGAGCTCCCGGACTTGCCCAGTGGTTGGGACTTTCCCAGTCAACAACAGCCAGAACATTCCCTCAGGAAGCATCTCTGTGCCTGAGGTTCCCTTAGGGAGGATTTGTTGACAATCCTAAAAACCATTAGCAGGATTGTCATTCTCGCCTTTCACGTTCACCTACCTTGATGGTCTTTCCATGAAACCTGATTCCTTCCTCGGCATCCAAAACTGAGCCCTCCCAGACCATACACTTAATACCTCTCATGCCACCAATTGCATTCGCTACCTTGACATCCCCTAAGCTCTTGTGGCCATGTTCAGTTTTGAGCTTCTTCAATAATTCCCTCTTCTCTGGAATAACCTCTTTTAAGGTAGACTTGAGGTCAAGCTGGCTAGAAGCGGTAGCATACAGCCGTACACAGGGCTTGGAGGTAGCCTGTTTGTTATTTACGATTAGACCAACTCAAAACTGGACAGCTTCCACCACAGTGATCAGCCCGTAAAGCTCACCCTAATCGATCGGAGAATTTGAGAAGTGACTCGTGTGCTGAGTGCCATGGATTCTGAAAGCTGAAGAGGAGTTTGAAGGCTGGTGGGATGTGCAATATGCAAGGTACAATAGCCACGATAGATTAAAGGAATTAATGGTGTGAACTAACAGAGGAATGTCGGTTATAACAGGGTCTACAGTATATAGTAGCTCCAGATCGACTCAACACATGTAACCAGACTAGCGACCAACGATCTCATGTTACACAGACACCAATTTATTTGCAAGGGACTTTTGTCTTTCCAAGAGCCTGTAAGAAAGTGGAATATACATTTAGTAGAGGAAAAAAATAATAATAATGGAGAGTTGAAATTGCAAAAGCCCTGTGCAGAAAAACCTCCTCGCAATGCGTATTTGATATATCCCCGAATGTGCACAATCGTCAAACCAAGATAAACACAGACATTGTCCCTTCCAGTTCTTTAAACCTAATCCCTAGGAATACCCTCAAACTCACCATATCCGAGGGCCAAGTTCATGTTTTCTGGGAGAGGGCTCGTTAGTAACTTGCCGATGTAAAGGATATTTTGAGATACTCACGTAAGCACTGAGTAGCGGCTCCCTTCAGTAAGTTGTCAATGGTAGCGCATACAACCACACGCTTTCCAAGAGAGTGGACGCCGAATCCACCAATTTCCACGCCGTGCTTGCCAGAAATGTTCTTGACCAATGGTGCCTCACCGGTAATCTTGACAAGCTTCTCACCAGCGTACCTATCTTGGTAGATGTTCCTGATATCACGGGAGGTCATCTGCTTCGATAGAGGGATATTAACAGTGTGCTGTTTCGAGTTCAAAGTTAGCCCAGATGCTAAACCAAATTCATAAGATTGCCTTACGTGAATTCCCTGGAACCAAACTGCGACGTGTGGGATGAATGCCACTTGGGCCCCCAGTTGCACTGAAATTTCCTTCTCATGGATGTGATCAGTTAATGAGTATGGTATCAAGTTGTCAGTTAACTGCGCAACATCATTCTTGGGAGAAGGCTTGGTGCCTGCCCCGGAGTATCCAGATACACCGAATACAGTGGGCTCACCGCCGAGGTGCGAAAGAAGTGGTGCGATGGCTAATTGAGCAGCAGTGGCATAGCATCCTGGGTTGGAAATACGGGTGGCCTTGGCAATGTTGGCCCGGGGGACAAGCTCTAAGAAACGATATTCCATGTTAGTACCTCGCTCCATCTTACTGGTAAAGAGTAAATACCTGGCAGCCCATACGTCCACCTGTCGTCGAACCTATAATCTGCACTGAGATCCACGATGACGCTCTTTCCAGTACCTACGCTGTCCACGGCATCAACAAATGGCTTGCAGACTCCATTAGGAAGTGCCATAACCCAGCAATCAATCTCACCCTTCTCCTCCATCTTTCTGATATCCTCGGGACTGAGATTCTGGTAGATGATCTCGCTCTTGGAGTAGCCCTCCAACTTCTTTCCAGCAAGTTCACGTGACGAAACACATGCAAGCTCGAGGTGGGGGTGAGCATTGATTAGACTGATCAAGGCCTGTCCAGTGTAACCTCTGGCACCAATCAGCGCTACCTTTGCAGGCTTGGTGTTGGTAGAGTTCGACGAGCCAAGTGGGGGATTCGGGTTTGTTGCAAACGTCCTTCGGGGGTTATACACTCTCTGGACTGGGGAAGAGGCGAAAGCAGGGCGGGTGTAAGTGGAGAACGCTCGTGCTTGTTGCTTGATTCCCGCCACGTGGGGGATATGGAGTGCACCCACAGAGGTAGCTACTGGGCTCCCCACGAAGCTATCCAACAAGCTCCTGACTTCGGCAGCATCATTGATTCCGTACCAGAATAAGACTTCGCCGTTGTGAGAGAAGCTCCCTTGAGCCTTCTCAAAGAACCAGGTGAGATTCTCATCGTCTGCTCGGACTTTCCAGACCAGCTTGTCATGATCCCGTTTGACAGAGCTGAACACATTGTCTGCAACATTTCCTAGCCATCCGTGCTTTGTAGCAGAAAAGTGAGCCAATGTAGCTGGCTCAGAGCCCTTAGGACTCTCGACAATAGCCAAAACCTCGACTGGATCGTCAGCATAGGTCTTGATGTTTTTTGCTGACAGGCTTTGAATGACCGCATCTGCATTGCTGATGGATTTATCTCTCAGTAGTGCCTGTTTTAAGTTGCCCTGGTTAAGCTCGGAGAGGCTTGACTTGGACGCAAGCTTATTGCCCCGTCGGATAAGGGTTCCTGCACCAGTATCCGTAAACAACTCCTTCTGCATAGCGGAAGGATGTATGATAGCAACTGAACTGGTTCTGGGCAAGTGGTCAAGCAACTCTTTGATCTGCTTGATCTTGAGTCTTGTTCCAAAACGCACCCACTCTTGCTGCATCAAATAATCGTACTCCTCATCCAGGTTGATGGTAGAAATCTTCTCTTTGGTGACACCGTGGAATAGACCACCATTCTCACTCAGGTACACAATCTTGAGAGGCTGTAGTTCTTTAGCAAGCTCCACAGCAGCAACATCCGCGTTGACGTTCAACACCTGTCCCTCCGCATTCTCTGCCAAGGATGTCAGGACTGGCAAGCATCCCGCCTTGATAGCAGCCTCAATGGGTCGTTTATCAACCTTGGTGACTTTGCCAACAAGCTTGTATTTCTTCTGATCCAAATAATCGGCCTGAAAGACTCCTCCCGTGATTGGTCTTGCCCTCACACCAAGCTTCTCCAGTGCCTCCACTAACTTCAAGTTCTCGTCCAAAAACAACTGTCGAGCCAACCCTAATGTCTTGCCATCAGTTACCCTGATTCCCTCTTCGAATTCGGGCTCAACGCCTGCAGCTTCAAGCATCCTGTTGAGCTGTGGCCCAGCACCGTGCACAACTACAGGGTATAGTCCAACATGGTTAAGGAAAGCAAGTGAGGATGCCAGAGAATCAAGGTGTTCAGTGATGATAGCTCCGCCAACCTTAATGACGGCGAATTGCTGGGACTCAACCGACGAGAAGTGTGACAGGTATTGTTCGACCTCCCGCTTGGAACCGATGTTATTGAGCAATTGGATGACGGTGGCACGGGTGTTCAGTGCAGACTGATCGGCACTTGCGGCGTTTGTATACTGGCGCACAATTGCAGAACCGGCGACCCTTGCCACATTCCCACCAACAGTGGCCAGAATTGGCCGTCGTACAGTCGAGAGCCTACGGGAGGCCATGCGTGTTGCATATCGCACCGTAGAGAGCATTGTTGCGGAAGTAATGTGCAATTTTTGATTGAGAGTGCAGCGGGGTGGGGGTGTTCACTGCTGCCAAACGAGGACGGGATTGAGTCACGCAAAAACAGTGGGTATCACACAGCTCTTAGTTAGTACACCGAAACTACCCAGAGAAAAAGCACAAGCTCCCTGAGCTATGCAAGCCCGGAACTGACTGAAATGGAGGTGAGGAGCGGAGATGGGTTAATGTTGGGTGGAGGGGGGGGGATGTCCAGCAGCATATATACTTCAAGGTCAACAACATTCAACCTTAGCTTCATCAGCACCACAACTGTGTTAACGGCGACCAGATGTCAGTGGGTACAAGGAACGAATGGCGAGCCCAAGCACCTTCGTACGGAGTGCTTTTGATGGCAAGATTTTCACATCAGGCTGCAGGCACCCTCGAAACGGCGTAGTGACTCAATGGATGCTGGATCAGCATGTGCATGTGTACTGTATGTCTGATATTTGACTAATGGGCATGACCTTCCTTCATGCTGCACTTCGCACCTCCCACATTGAATGTTTCCTGCCAGTGCACTGTATCTGTTGTATGTACTGTACATACGAAAGTACCCCTAGCCTGGCCTATGCCGTGCCTGTGGGCGGAGCGTCTCCCCCATCGAAGGAGTACAGTACAGTACCTATATACAAAAGCAATGAAGCATCAAATTCAGAGTAGACCCCTGGGGCTCTTGGCTAGATCTTGCAGGCCCCGCAGAGGAAATTTTTTTATCAGATCCTGGAAGTGCCTTCCCATCACAATAACTACTTGAGCTAAGCGCATCAATCATCGGGTATGGTTTCAAGCTGCAAGTGCACAAGGCTCGAAGCTCTAGGACTGTAGCCAGCAGCCCTGTCCAGTGAATGAACCCATCTCCTGGGCATTCAAGTTAAGGCCAAAATAAGGGAAACACATTTTGACGGGAAGTATACTATAGATTAACGACGCCTGGTTCATAATTGTACAAGAAGGCAAAAGGAATAAATAAGCAGCCTCCAGTTGAAGATCATCTCCAGTGCTCCTGCACACTCACGTCAGGCCTGGCAGCCCAAAGAGACGATCTGGCGAAAGTGTGAACCGGTGAATGGGACAGGTGCTAGGATCTTATAGATGTCATTAGAGAACAAAGAGAAAAATCAACGTTGCAAACCAAAACAATCTCGTAAGCATATCACACATTAAGTCAGCAATTGCAGAAACGAAAGAAAAGCAAACAGCATAGAAAAAAGAGGACAGGCTTGTGGGCTAGCCTTTCCGTCCACCTCCTTCTGACGAGTCATCTCGGTGGTTGAGACGAAGTCGCAATAAGGAAGGCTCGAGAGATTCCGTTCGATGCACGATCTCTCCAAACCCCACACAAGCCTCTCCTCTACTCCCCATGCCCTCCTAAGATAAGCCCAAGACGTCTATCATCATAAAACAGCCTCTGGTGCACCAGCGCCAATTTCACTGGAGCCTTTTTGTCCCATGAAACAAATAAAAAAAATCAATACTCCCGCTATTGGCGATTCAGAGTGTGTACTGGTGATGTGGGGGCTCTAGGAATTGTCGAAAGTGACCATAAAATCCTGGATGGCAAACGTTTCTTACTTGAAGTGGGCCACTGAATGGAGCACGCAGTCAGCATCAGTGCATATGGATATCAAAAGACTGGGAAAAGATGTGTAACGGCGATATGTATATACCTATGGGGACGATGATGATGACCAGCAAGATGATAATACCAATAGCTATCCACATCCTCATCTTCATGTCCTTCCACCACATCTGTTTTCTTACACGGTTTGCACCACGTCGGAAACCCTGTGCAGATTGGGCGAGATTGTCTGTTCCTATGTTAGCCCCCTCCCCCCGTAGTGGGGTGGTAGGGCGACATACCGGTCTTATCCTGTAAGTTGCCCAAGTGTGTACCTCTGTCCGCTACCTTGTTGATGTTCTCGCGCATGATGCCGACAGTGTCATCGATTTGCTATAACATTGACGCTATCAGCCACTATGATTTTGTTCCGCATCACAGAACCCTCTCACAGGACACTGGAAAATAGTCCAAAAAGTTGTCATAATCTTATTCAAGGGGAACTGGAACGGACTTTGAAATATTGTATCACGTTTTATCAATGAAGATGTCTCCATTAGTGAGATATGGGTATCGCGTTGGTGGGAGAGGACACCCCCACCTAGAACCTTCACTTTTTTGGCGATCGCATCAAGGGAAAAGTAGTGTATGGGCGGGGGGATAATAATATCAGGGTTGACCAACCTGCTGAATAGCGGCAGTTCTTTGGTTGCCTGGAGCTGCTCCACCATTCCCTCCCTGGGGAATATAGGGATCATATGGTTGTTCCGCCATCTCTGATTTGTATTTTCAGTGAATTATCCGGTCGTGAGAAAGCCGTGAGTATCTTCTGTGGTGGTGCTGTTTAAAGATTCGCCGACTACAAGATGTGAAATCGGTGGGGAGTTACCTTCTGGTTGATGTGGAAGGGGCCAGATGCTTGAGCGGCTGTGGTATGTATGAGGTGCGGTGCCGAGACGCAGCAGTACTAATTGCGTAAGCAAGATCAAGTAAGACCCAAAGAACGCTTTGTATTGGTCTTGCTGTGTATTTTTTTTTTATCCTTTCAACAATACTGTACCTACTTATAAGTATTTATTTTATAAGTATTTATAGGACCCGTGTGGGAGGAAAGGAATAGATGGGGATGGGGCTGGGGCTGGAACTGGGTTGGAGCTGAGGCTGGGCGGGGCCGAGGTAGTTGAGCCAAGCCTCTAAATCTAACATCGAGTGTGTATATAGTCTGGTTGCTGTTTAAGACTTCATAGGCGCAAAATAGTTCCCGCAGTACCTACTGTACCTACACTAGCTTGGAGAATATAACCGCTAGGACAAAACGTGATCGCTGACTGCCAGATATACCAAGGTTATATGTATGTAACTTACTTTCTTAGTAAGTCGGCTGAGGGGATATGTTACATGTAGAGTACATAGACATAGAAGGTTACTTACATTGAAGACTCATATTGCCATTAGTACATACAGTGACTGGGTATTCGGTACTCAAACACAACTCCTCAAAATGCATGTGCATGATGTAACTTTCCACTGAGTACACTCTTAGAACATACGGAGTAGAGTATATACATAAAACCTAGGATCACGATACCCTCCAAAGAAACAAACGCTGCATCCACATATCCTAGCTGCGTCTAGCGAGATCTCACATTTTTTACCTACTACCTACCCGTAGGTACCACTGACCTAGGACAATTCACCTTGCAGCTTCTGGCTTAAGTTCAAGCTTCCCGCTCTTCCTCCTCTTCAACGTCCACTCGCTCAACCACACGTTCGTTCATACACTCGCTCATCACTGCACACTCTCGGCTCCTGACGTAGGGTTGGGGCAGAGAGCCCGAAAGCTGCCGATTCGAATATTTTCTTGCGTGGATTCGGAAGGAGCTATCAATATTGCAAGAATCCCCGCCATTGTCATGGCCTACGTCCTGATGACCAGTTACCTAGCAACCGACGGGAGCTTGATTTGGTCATTGAGCTTGTCCTGTCATGCCGTATGATTCCTGGCGTCCTGAAAGCTTGTTCTGCTAGTTAGTTGTTGCGCCCTAAACCTTGGGAAATTTTTTTTTTAAAAAAAAAAACCTGTTTCCGTCCTTTGACTCTATCAGTTATCACGACCCAGAGTAGCTCAGACTGACCTGATCCTGCGTCCTGTCCCGTGTCCTGTCCTGTCCTGTCATCGCCAGCTCGAATTATTATATTAGCTCTCGTCCTAGTCTCGTCATAACTCTCGTCATACCTCTTGCCCCACCTAGTCATAACCGCGCCCAACGTTGGTTCATAACAGTATATTAAATATTAGAAAGCAGTAGCTAAGAAAGCAACTGATAATGACTGGATAGCAAGAAGTGCATGATCTGGTGTATCCAATCTTGCACCAGATGCAGCATATTTCGATCCAGTATTTCTTCCTCCGTGGCTCTCGCTCAGGTCTCATTTCATCATCTACAGGAACCAGTACAGTTTCCTTCTGCACTATCTCTTCTCCATCACCGCAGAAACTTCTAAACGCCCCTCTAACCTTATCCTGGGACTTCACTGCCCCCCAAAATATCCACAAGCCTCTACACTGCCGCTCCATGATGCTGAAACAGGGTGAATGAGCCTAGACCTGCTCGGCGCCCCAGTCGTTGTCTCTCATATTTTCTGGTGGTTCGATGGATGGGACGAATTCCAAAGCAGCTGTAAGAAGACTTGAATCAGCCATGGTTTCCCCTACCCTGGGGGGTGTCCTTTACTCACCATATGCGGCACCGATAAGGATAATCGCACCTCCGGCAATGTAGCTAAGAGTAAAGCCGTGCATAATGATGGAACCGATGAAGATGTAGACTGCAATCCGGAGGGTACATAGTTAGTTTCCAACCTCTGTCACTATTGAGACATATCCTCCTTCTCTCCCCACCCTCAAAGGGGGGGAGTCTTGCTGTGCGGCGAAGAGGTATTATAGCTTACAAATACCACGACCGAGGAAGCTGAATAAGAAGGACCCATAACGGGTTGCGGCGGGGGGGATCTGGTATTCGAGGAGACCGACGGCTAGACGGCTCAGTGAGTAAGACTCTTGAGCAGACTGGGGAATGCGTACCGGCACCAAATAGAAGGACGTAGGAACCGACAATAGCGCTCTGGATACCAATAGGGAAGAACTGCGCGATGCCACCAAAGATCATAAGCCCCGCGACGGCCAAGTTAGAAAGGCGGCTATCATATTGAGAACGGATTAGCAGTGAATATACTATCTCATGGGCTGTCCATAGCCAGTTCTCCGTGCGGTGAAGAAGGGCAGCATAGCGCATCCAAGTGGGCACGTACAAGATATTTGTGGTATCCATGATGATATTAGAATCGCGTATAGTCGAGCGCAAGCAAGGTGGCTAAAGGACCGGAGTCGAAATGGAGGAGGATGAAGTTGAAAAGCAATTGATTTTCGAAATGCGGGCCGATACCTATTGGGCGGATTTAAAGCCTGGGACTGCCAAGACTCGGTATGTAGCCGCGTGGAATCGGTGTGCTGCAACCGCTAGGTAAGTAGTCATCGTATATAGCGTAAAAAAATGAGAAAAGGTTTGAAATAGGCATCACTTCACACCTACAGTACTCGAGAGCCTCTCCACAAAAAGCACGAGATAGTCTAGCGAGTACCAGCCTCTCGTAGGGAGGCACGAGGTTACTGGTGACCGGCAGTCCAGGGACTCATGATCATCGGCTGCACAGTGGCTATGGGGTGCTGGTGTGGGTCCGCATGGCGTGGCCAGCACCAGCAATGTGTGAACTGTCAACATACGCAGCAGCATATTCCCTCAGCGTATACTTCTACTTCGCTGCTCGAATATCCAGCGAGCTCTTTGATTTATACCCTCTAGTACTTGATAGTGTTCCCTGCATGGTAGAGTATTGGTTTTGGAGGATTCAGGACCATCACCCCACAAACTCCAGCAGAAACCCAAGAAAGCTGTGGATACTCAATTAGTGGCTAGTATGCCTACTATTCCGACTACCAACGGGTCAAGCAATAACCCAGATACCGAGACCGAGCAACATGAACTGAAACATATTAGAGTTTACCTCACAGGTTACGGTGTGCGTGATTGCTTTCATTACCCCTCCTTTCCCCCACTCTACTAATATATCCACCAATTCTCGCAATCCCGCCAGTTTCACTATATTACTGACTCCGTCCAATGTAGCCCTTCCGTGGCATAGCTGAAAACCCCTCAGGTCAAATCGCTAACTCCCTCCTCCCTGAAACCTCCATCTACATCCACCCCAATCCCAATCTTACCCTGAAAATCACCATTCATCCCCACTCGACCCCGATTCGTGTGGCCTATGCCGACGTTGGACGCACCGTTTCTGAAATTTACAATACCGAGTCCTTTGATTACATCCTCCACGTTGGCGTTGGTCTTGCCGGTGGGTTTGAGCTCGAGAAGATTGCCTACGGAGATGGATACTACATGGGTGATGTAGATGGACTAGTTCCTAATGGGGAAAAAGCAAAATCTGACGAGCAGCTCAAGAGCGAGGGTTTGCTGAAGCATTGGGGTGGTGATGGATCTACAGGGCCAAAACAGGACGTGCCGATGGGGACGGGGTTAGATGTGGATTGGATTGTGAGGCTGGTACTGGATGGGAAGATAAAACTATCTGAAGTTGCAGATGGTGGATATACTGCTGTACTTGGTGAAGAGACTGTAACAGGCAGTGCTACAGCCGCCCCTAAGAAAGCCCCCAATAGCAACAAGAAGCCACCGACTCCAAAAGGTTACAAAATCCGCTCCAGTAAGGACGCAGGTCGATACCTTTGTGAATATATTTACCGAAAATCCCTCGAACAAGCAATCTCCCACCAGAAAAAAGGGGCACGGAAGCCATGGAACTGGCATCATGATACTCCCGCAGAAGAGATCCCAGCAAGAAAGACACGCTCAGAGGATAGTATCTCGAAAAGAGTGCTGTTTATGCATGTACCACCTGCAGGGAACATATATACCATTGCAGAAGATATTGACTGTCTAAAGCAAGTTGTGGTTGGAATGGTATTGGATGGAGAAGGACTGAGAAAAACACTAGGCGATATCTTCTTATAGATCTGGTGATGGTGGCGACGGCGGAGGGTGGTAGTAGGGGAAGATGTGCAGTAGTGTTGCCAAGGTAGTGTGAGCTGGGAAGCTTTTCTTCTTCTTCTTTTTTTTTTTTTTGGGGGGGGGGGATTTACATGATGGTATATATTTTGCAAATGTTTTAGGATGGTGTCATATAGCTTGGAATTAGAAGCGAGATAATATTGATGACTGCTACTTTGTCTGATAGTCTTGTTGCAGAGCCCCTCGTAGGTCTGGTTTGAACATTGCCTTGAAAGGAATTTTTCTGGTCTGTGAATTGCATGAATCAACACACAAGATTACCTGATTCTAGACAATTCACTACAGTAAGAAGAAACTGTATCATCTTCAGGTTCTGGGGGCGAGAAGCTATATATTGGGCTTATATTAGTGTTCTGCGAGACAGGGGAGATGAGGGTAACTCTATAGGGGCTATGATATAAATTTATTAGACCCTGAAAATAGGGCCCACATCAGTCTAACCAAGAATGAGGGGCAGACTTGCTGGCGAAAGAGGTGAATGGGGAGGGTACAAGGGATAGGAGAATGGAAGCCATGTGGCTCTGGTGTGATTTGGAGGGGAGAAAACCAGGAGATAATTCGAGAATTGGCAGCAGATGAATGACCTGAAGAGAGTCTTTCAAGTGGGGAGACAAGTGGGTCACAGTTGACCTGGCGGAGAGCTTACGCCTGCTTAGGGAATCTTTAAGGGGGACGCTCTATGCTATATGGCTTTTAAATTCTTTTTTTAAAAAGGCATAAATTTCGAGATGATTGTTAACCACGTGAGGACAGCGCTGAGTACCATACTATATACAGTATATACGTTTTATGCGAAGACTAGTCGTCCTACTGATCAAACTATTCCCGAACAGGGACATCCGCCAGCGGATTTAATAGGTTCGAGTTCGGTTAGCTGTCAGATTATAAACCACATCGTGTGTCTTTCCCCTTCCATTGTTGCTGACGCTACCTCCCACAGAGAGCAGTCTGCCTTACACAGTGCTAGTTCACAGGCACGCACGGTAATTAATCAGCTCCCTTTTGCTTCTTGGTTGATGGCATAGCTGTGGAGAATCTGTAAGTCATAAAGAAAGATATGAAAACGAGTAGTAGTTCAACGATGAAGGCCGAGGATGTACTGTCATCCTATTGGTTAGTATAGTACTATACTTGCCTCCTCCCCCCCCCAAAAAAATACACACATATCCACACATAAATATCTAATTGCTTGATACGTTGTTAATAATTACCTCCATTTGTTTTTCCCTCTGCTTACTTCTCAGTCACATACAAATCAACGTATTTATCTACCTCCATATCCTCAATGACTTCCTTGGTGGAAGCACCCTCGATCTTCGCTGCCTTAGCCTCATCGAACCTGCCCCTCAAGTGCCTGGCAAACTTCTCCATTAACAAAGGAATGCCCTCTCCTCGCCGGAGCTTGTGTCCAACGGGGTACTCGACCTCAACTTCAGGCAAAGTAGTGTCATCATTGAAAGTGATAAGAATCGCATTTCCAATAGATCGCTTATCAGGGTGATGGTACTCCGCTGAGAACTTATGGTCCTCAAAACACTCCATCTTCTCCCTGAGGGTATCTATGCGTGGATCGGAGGCGACAGCATCGCTGTAATCCGTAGTGGTGAGACGGCCAAAGATGAGGGGGACTGCGACCATATATTGGATGCAGTGGTCCCGGTCAGCGTAGTTGTGTAGTGGTCCCTTCTTGTCGATAATTCGGATAGCGGCCTCCTGGGTTCGGATACGGATATGTTTAATGTCCTCAAGGGTCTTTCCGGCCTCCTTGAGCTTGTGGTGCAGGGTCATGGCAGCCTCACAGGCAGTCTGGGAGTGGAATTCGGCTGGGTATGAGATCTTGAAGAGGACGTTCTCCATGACGTAGCTTCCGTATGGGCGCTGGAACTTGAACTCCTTGCCCTTGAAAAGGACATCATAAAAACCCCAGATCTTAGCAGTGAGGACAGAGTTGATGGCTCCAACACCACCATTCTTCACCATAAGAGCGAGGTTGACTGCTCGGGAGCAGGCATCTCCAGCAGCCCAGGACTTGCGGGACATGGTGTTTGGTGCATGACGGTAAGTCCGGAGGGATTGGCCATCAACCCAGGCCTGGGAGACGGCAGCAATGGTCTGCTCTCGGGTGAGACAGAGGAGCTTGCTAACGACGGCGGTGGTGGCAACCTTGACGAGAACGACGTGGTCGAGCCCGACACGATTGAAGGAGTTCTCGAGGGCAAGGCAGCCCTGGATTTCGTGAGCCTTGATCATGGCCTCAAGAACATCTTTAATTGTGGGGACCTTGATGCCCTTGGAGGGGTCGGCTTTGGCAGTACGAGCGAGCCAGTCAGCGACGGCAAGGATACCACCAAGGTTATCAGAGGGGTGACCCCACTCGGCAGCAAGCCAGCAGTCATTGTAGTCAAGCCATCGAATAGCGGTACCAATGTTGAAGGCTCCACGGATGGGGTCGAGTTGGTAAGGGGTACCTGGGACCTTGGTGCCATTGGGAACGATTGTGCCTGTGCAATTGGAATCAGCGGTGCTCTTTACAGAACTTTATGTGGGCGTTCCATTTCTTACCTGGAACAACAGGCCCCAGAAGTTTGGTGCATTGTTCAAAATTCAATGCCTCAAGCCCACATCCCAGAGTATCTATCAAACACAATCTGGCAGTTTCCCACTATTGATTCGCAATATTAGTCCTCTCTTCCATTCCTTCCTCACCCAGATGGTAGAGACATACGGCCAATGGGCTCTCAATCTTATAATCCTGAACATAATCCGCAATATCCTTCAACACTTGGTCCACATCCGCAGCCTTATTATCGTGAACAGCCTCTATAGGCGTCTCTTTTATCTGAGCAGCGCTCACTTTCGACATTGAGCTAAATCTAGCTATTCTGTGTTCGAGTGTAGGTGGTGTAGTATTCCTGGTCACTGGGGTAGCCACTCGAACAGCAAAGGAGGCAGTTCGCAGAGATGGGACTACAGAAGAGGGTGTGATTCTGGTGGAGAGGTTTAGTCGGGAGGCAGAGCGGGGAACGTTTCGGCTGAGGAAAGACATGGTGGTATAACTAATGGGGGAGGGAAGAGTAAGAGAAAGGGAAAACCTTTGAAATAGACATCAAACCTTTCAAATAGCAATTGATGTGCCCGGCAGACTAGCAATTGATATTTCACCTTCCTCTCAGACTATACTATGCCATAGTATGCTGTGTGATCGCTGCCAAGGCACTGTACTATATATATAGCATATAACTCGCGGCGCGCAGCAGCATTCCACAAGGGTGGAATATGATAAATGTTCAAATTTCCCTGCTCCAGGAGCGGAATAGGTATGTGATCGAGCGGCAGCTCTAAATTAAAGGTGCCAGACTGACCAAGGGTTAATGTGGAATGGCAAAGCCAGCTTTTGCCATAATAAAACACTGATATATTATTTATTCTTGCGCCAACAGGTAAATATATATTTCTAGTCCATTACTGACCAAAGGCATTGTTCTTTGGTGCAGCTAAAGCTGGCCCCTCGGGGGTCACATACGCCCTGGTCATCCCACCATCAACCACCATCTCCTGCCCATTGTAATAACCACTGTCCTCGCTGGCCAACCAAACCACAGCTCTCGCTTGCTCAATTGCCTCTCCAAATCTTCCAGATGGGAAGTGAACCTCCCTCCTGTGCCTCTTGGCCTTGTCGTCTCCCAGCCAGTCCTGTAGTAGAGGAGTATTGAGAGGGGCGGGGCAGAGGGAGTTGAAGCGATATCCGTCACGAGCGTGGACAATAGCCAATTCCCTGGTCATGGCTAAGACAGCCCCCTTGGAGGCAGTGTACGCAAGTTGGGGTGTGGCAGATCCCACAAGGGCTACCACGGAAGCAGTGTTGATGACGGAGGTGTTCTTCTTGTTGTTTCGGCGGAAGGAGAGAACAGCATGCTTGCATCCAAACCAAACACCCTTCACGTTGATGTTTTGGGTGAGGTCCCAGATGGCTTCAGGAGTGTTGACGGCATCATCATCCTGTCAAAGGTATTAGCACTTTATTTTCTGAATAGTCTCGCCTTCAGCTCTGCTTCATACCAACCCTTCATGGTAGTATCGCCCGGGATAAATTTGCTTCAAAGTTTCTCAAACTGGAGGGGGGCTACTCAAGTACGCACCTTAGCATGCATGATCCCCGCATTGTTGAAAATCACATCCAATCCTCCCCAACCGTCGACATGCTTCACCATAGCCTCAACCTGATCTTCCTTGCTCACATCACACAAGAAGGTCTCTGACTTCCCGGGAACTTGTCCTACAACTTCCCTCGCCTTGGACAAAGCATTCACGAGAGCATCCCCATTGACATCTGCCAGCAACACGTTGGCCCCTTCTTGGAGGAAGAGGATGGATGTCTCGAGACCGATACCACTGTGATATGGTGTGTCATTAGCTATAGCGGTTATGGTGTACTGTTGTGGCAGGGAAATTCACCCAGCGGCCCCGGTGACGATACAGTTCTTTCCTGACAAGCGACCCATGTAATGGAAGCTTCCTAGGTGATGGGATCTGGGAGATCAATGAAAGTAGAAGTTTGTGCTACGAACACTGTTACTCTCGTGCCCAGATATCACTGTTAGAGATAAAGATGTTGGGAATTAAACTAAAACCAGGAAGGATTGCGGGGTCGATGTTGACATGGAGGTTAACTCCGAACTCGCACCCATATACGGGTATGCACCCGAGCCCCCAAACCTCACCGCAAGCAAGCTGCTGGTGCTACCTCTACAGAGACCCACACTGTCGTTTTGCGAACAAGAATCAAGCATGGCTCAGATAGAACGAGGTCTAGAGATGCTCTGTCTCCCACGATTCTGAAGTACTCAGTAGGTAACCACCAGGCCTAGGGACCAGACTGATCACTTTTACAAAATTTGAATAAATATCTATAATCTACTCTTTGTCGGTGACGACTGGTGTGTTGTTTAGTTAAGGGTTAAGCAAATTTAACATTAGGCGATCAACAGCCGTGGCAGACAATGGACAAGATTAAATCAGAAATCATATACGATGACAAGATCAAAGTGGCCGGATTCGATGTCGATGGTATCTTGCGGGGTATGTATAAACCAAATCTCTCCTACCTTGGAGAATACCATGTTAATGTGACCTCGTCCTCTGCCAGGAAAGATAATATCCCACAAGAAGTTTCTTTCCATCCTCGAAGGTGGCTTCGGCTTCTGCTCAGTCATTTTTGGCTGGGATATGCACGATAAGACCTACTTCAAGGAACTCACCGTCTCTAATGCTGGCAATGGATATCGAGACATCATCGCCAAAGTTGACGTTACAAGCTACCGAAGAATACCATGGGAGGCAGAGAGCCTCTCATCCAACAACAAGGCTGAGAGGCAACATATCCCTTTCTTTTTGGTAGATTTCCTCGACCCAGACACCATGGAGCCCATAGCCCCATGCCCGAGGGGGTTCTTGAAAAAGGCTTTAAAACAAGTAACAAGCAAGGGGTGGAGAGCTATGGCTGGAGGTTCGTTCTTATAAATCTCAAGCCGATACAAAGTCTGGAGCGGCTGATTTTTACCCCACAGCGGAATATGAATTCTACAACTTCTCCAGTGCACCCGCTCCCAGCGACGGCATCCCATACAATCCCCACCCTGTACCACCCAACCCAGCACAAATGCCCCACCTCACTCCCGGAATGTTTGGCTATTCCGTAACCCGCCCCGTACATAACCAAGCTTGGTACTACGCCGTGTGGGAAAACTGCAAGAAATTCCGAGTTGACATCGAGGGCTGGCACACAGAGTCCGGACCAGGGGTATACGAGGCAGCTCTTGAATACCAAGAAGTTGGCGAGATGGCGGATCGAGCTGGGCTCTTCAAGTATGTGGTAAAGAGCACCTCGACAAAATTCGGCATTACTCCATGTTTCATGGCAAAGCCCCGGGAGGGATTACCTGGTAACTCAGGGCATATGCATAGTTGGTATCTCCCCTCCAAATCTCGAAGCCTACTAACCTAGGACTATCTCAGTCTCCCTCATTGATGCTGAAACATCCCAAAACCTCTTCGCCGCCGACGAGCCTAACCCCGACCCGGTATACCCCGACCTCGCCTACCTTACTCCCCTAGCAATACACTTCCTCGCAGGTATGCTGCATGGACTCCCTGATATCATGCCCCTCCTAGCGCCCACAATCAATTCCTACAAACGCCTAGTCGAAAACTTCTGGGCCCCCGTTACCGTCTCATGGGGGCTCGAGCACCGGTCTGCTTCTATCCGTCTTATATCTCCACCTGTTTCTCCACCAAAGGCTACCAGGTTCGAGATCCGCACCCCTGGGGCAGACGCAAACCCACATTTTGTTCTGGGAGCCATACTGGCTCTAGGGATGTACGGAGTAGAGAATAAGCTTGAATTACTAGTACCACCGTTGAAGAGAGGAGAGAGTACTAGTAATGCTAGCCCTGGAGAGAGATTGCCAGCTTCGCTGAAGGAGGCTACGGCAAGGTTTATGGCGGAAGGAAGTATGGCGAGGAAGGTTTTCGGCAATGAGTTTGTCGACCATTTTGCAGGGACGAGGATACACGAGGTTAAGTTGTGGGATGAAGCCGTAACGGAATGGTGAGCTCTTGGGAAGATGTGAGCGTGGCGTATAATCCGTCTTTACTAATGTATGGTATAGGGAAATAAAACGCTACATTGAGACTGTATGAGTGGGAGTTTAGTTCTCTTGTAGACACCTTGAGAAGGGAACGAACTTCCCTCATTTTGGGGGGAATCCTTAAATATAACACAGCTTGTTTGGTCGGAATTTTGATACCGCACTTGGGCTATTTTTCTGGTATACCCTAGGTCATGAACTATCTCCCAATAGTTTCCGAATACATGGTACCAGGCTCCAATTTTTGTACTTAAAGTACTGGTAAATCAAATTGAATAATACTGTGTAAATGATATGTAACTCCTATCACTCAACAATGGTAATATTCAAAAGGACACCAATCTCTCACCACCATATTAGCTCCTCTGCCTGTGAAACATATAGTATACGATGTATAAATGCAGGCCGAATTGTAGGGTTTTGAAAAAGTAAAAAACTGGGGTGGTTGTGAAAGGTGTCTTAAGAAAATAGGTTAATTGAATGGATGATTCGAGACTTACCCTGAACCATTCAATGGGGCATAGAATCCAACACTCAACTCTATCCCTGGGGTTTTATCCCAAATCCAGCTCTGCTACTTGCCCTAGTGAACCGGCATAAGGCTTTTTCTGAAGGGACTTGTGCAGAGCTGCGGGTCACCTCATAGCCTAAGGCCCCCTTCGGGGGAAAGGCGTATAGATTCCAAAAAAAAGTTGTGCAGAGCTGCGG
>Ga0307514_10001552_pt1 | contig 27212 bp, 39 predicted proteins | sample 16_EM_MG_FD_203088 | JGI IMG/M metagenome (GOLD analysis project Ga0307514, IMG submission 203088) | Populus trichocarpa ectomycorrhiza microbial communities from riparian zone in the Pacific Northwest, United States - 16_EM | ecosystem: Host-associated > Plants > Roots > Unclassified | place... | reverse complement strand
TTGCGCCTACTAGCTGTTGCATATGCTAGTGCCATATTCGCATGTGTGCATATATGCCGCATATATGCTGCCAAGGCCCTATTCCCAAATAGGAAGGAGGAAAAGACTTTTGTTGTGAGCCTCCGTAGTAATAGGGATTTGCAAGGTAATTTCATCGAGACAGTGCAGTGACCCTTCCCACACCTCTACCAGTCCCTATTCTACGATTCCCACCTCCCTTATCCCAGGGTCCCTCCCTTATGTACCAGTATGCCAGGCCTCCATTCCCACCTCCAATTCTCACCTCCGTTCTCACTTCCAATTCCCACCTCCATTCCCACCTACAACATGCTCAGGGTCGCTCTGATTCTAACGTTTTGGATTGAGATACTGATTTTAAAGCTGATTTGGACACTAATTTGGATGCTGATTCTAGGTTGATTTAGACACTAATTTGGATGCTGATTCTAGGTTGATTTGGACACTAATTTGGATACTGATTCTAGGCCGATTCGGATGCTGAGATTTGGATGCTGATTCCAGGTTGATTTTGATGCTGATTTCTGGGTTGATTAGGATTAGGTCCAGGGGATTTGGATTGGGTTGATATGGATGCCGCTGATTTTGAAGTTGATTTTGATGCTAATTTCCGGGTTAATTAAGTCTATGCGATTTGGATTAGGTTGATTCTGAGGTTGAGTTTGACGCTGATTTTTAGGTTGATTTGGACGCCGATTCTAGGTTGATTAACTCTAAGGGATTTGGCTGATATCTAGCTTGACTTGGATGGTGATTTTTAGGTTGATTTCGAGGTTGATTTGGTTGTTGATTTGGATGCCGACTTTAGGTTAATTTGGATGCTGATGCTAGGTTGATTTGGATGAGGTTCATTGGGGTGCCGATTTCGAGGTTGATTTTGACGCTGCTTTCGAAGTTGATTTAGATGGTGATTCTAGATTGATTTTGACGCTGATTTCCAGGTTGATTAGGTCTAGGGGGTTTTGATTTGGATGGTGGTTCTGGGTGGATTTGGACGCTGATTTCCAGGTTGATTAGGTCCAGAGGATTTGGATTCAGTTGATTTGGGGCTGATTTCTAGGCTGATCTGGGTGGTGGTGTCTGAAGTGAATTGAGCGGTGATTTCTCCACGGTTGTGAGGTGCTATGAATTAGATACGCACTTCTCATCTAATGCTTATTCTTTTATGCTGATGATCCCGTCAGTGGTTTTGACAGTTAACTTATATTCCCAGCTAGATTTGAGCAATATCACCACCAACACTGTCACCAATACCTGCACCCTGATCTTTGCAGTGATTTCTAGCGGTGGTGATTGCTAGCCGGGCTATTCTGGAGGTATATGAGATCACTGTCATTATTATATAGTTAGGATTTAGGTGTGTATATCTAGCGGTGCAGCAATGATAAGTTGAACATTTAACATTGCACGCTTGAGAGGATATAGTGACATTGAACATCACTCTGAACAATTCCTATTCACTTATTTTGAAAATCATTACTCACATTCAGACTATCTACTAGCCTATGGTAAGGGGACGCCCGACCTGGAAAACAAAAGCCTTGCTCATCCGAGTCGCCCCACTTATCTTACTCGAAACCACTCAAAATATCCCACCTCATATCAACACTTAGGGCAATCCGCTGACAAAATATTCGAGCCCCTCCCCCACAGTTATCGTACTCAGTGAATAGAGCTTCCCTTGCTATCCCCCCCAACCCTCCTACAGGCAACAAATCCTACTCAAGAACTCTTTACCAATTGCCATTCAGCATTGAAAGCAATCATTATTGTGACATTAATTAGGCCAATTCCTGTCCTGATTTAACAGTGAGCTTGGATGGCGAGTCGTCATAGTGAAATTATGCTTAGTTGAGGCCTGCGCAGCCTTCCGGTGGAGCCTGGCGCGAAGCGACAGTGCGGAACAGGAAGCGCGTAGCGCAGGCATTGCGTGCAAGTCAAGATTTTACAGAGGTGATAAATAATGCTCTAGGGATATCTTATAACTTAAGGTTCCGTAGACGAATAGGCGAACAAAAAAATAGGTAGTCCCAGCAGAGGCGGTGGTTGAGCAGTGATGGCAGTAGTTAGCAGTGGGGGTTGCATCTGGATCGGGCATTTCAGGACTTGCATACTGTTGCACTTCATTCATGGCTGTGGCGATGGGCTTTAGTAGTACATAGGCCTCTGATTTAATTTATTCTGCTATGATAGCTAGATAGAGCGAATTAATTACAAACTCAACCATGTGATTTTGGTAGGCATATCGCTCTTGCCCCCAGGGCTTCCGCGAGCGTAGCGAGCGGCAAAACGTCTCGTATCAATATACTCTTGGTAGAGAAATATATCAACTGTGATATACAAGTGCATGAAGTATGCCTCTCGGCACCTACCGACCGCCAAGACTTCGAGAACGCTAGAACTTCCAACGCCCCCCCACAATCCCCGCGACCTCCAACACCATTAGACCCATCCTATCCAATTGGGCTCCACGAATAGTCTTCTTCCTGTTTGGAGGAACTGCCGATGCGACTCTCACTATTCCGAGGAGTGCTGGGTTTCTCACTCTCACCACATCGCTAGTTTCGGCTGCGACCTTCATCCCCCCCCCAGGTCTTCAAAAATAACAGTCTCCTCCGCACAGTAGACCTGTCAAGACCATATGTCAGGGAAACGACTGCTGTGATTGTTGAGAATGTCTCGAAGCAGCCGCAAACAGAATACTATGTTCGATTTGCGAAGGATGTCCCTCAAGCCCTCAGAAACCTACACCCTCCAAATTGTCACCACCCTAATCTCCATTCTCTTCCCCGCCCCTAAAGAAATTGCCCAAGTCGACCCCCAATACCTCCGGCCCACGATACGCTCCCTGCCTACCCCACTGACAAGCAAAAAACCAAATTCCGCTTCCCCTCCGTCGAAATCGCCTCCTTCACTCAATTCCCAAACTCTCCCGATGGCACCATCGACCCCCAAAAGACCGGAAACTCCCTCACCTACGGCCCCTACAGCGCCCCCATCTCAGATGAGAATAAGAACACAATCTCCTCAGATATGACTACACCTAGCCAATCATCCAAGTCAACAGACTAGAACGGGACATTGAAGTCTCCCACTGGGGTGGGAAGAACGCTACACTATGACCAACGCAGGCGCAAAGCTCAAACTGCAGTCGTCAAACAGCTTACATATCCCCTTCACCCTGGTACCTCAGATGTATACCACACCGATGAACTTGGCAACGTGACGACATCCCGTTTCCGCTCAAACCGCGATTCCCGTTGATGGGTGGATGGAACTATACTTTCACTGTTGGATGGAATAACAACCTTGGGAGGCATCTTAAGCAGAGAGTTGCTGGTGGGGAGCACTATATCCTCAAAACCCCATTTATGCAAGGGCCAATTGAATATATTACTTATGAGGACATTGAATTCAGGGTAATCCTCCCCGAGGGCGCTTTGTAAATTCTCCCCCAACCTAAACCTCTTGACGGAATTAACGCTTGCTACAGTGATGTCACTATCTCTCACCCTGCGGACATTACCGTCGAGGAATCTCGCTACCTCCACCAAACTTACATGGACACCATCGGCCACCCAACTATCGTGCTCCACTCCAAAAACTTCGTCGACGATACAGCAAGAGGGAAGGAGGTCATCGTGACTTATACATACCCCAAGGCTGCCCTTCTACGAAAACCACTGATTGTTGCTGCAAGTGTAGGAGCGTTGTTTATAGCAAGTTTTTTACTGGGGCAGGTCGATGTAAGGATTAGAAAATAGCGGCTGTTAGTAGAGAGAAAGGAAAAGAAGAGAACGTGGAGAGGAGAACGTGGAGAGGAGAAACATGAAAGATGCTAATGTAGGGGCACGCTCCTCTTTTATTTTTATTTTGGGGCTCATGCAGATAATTGTACTGCAACACCAATATCCTCTGACAATCCCACCTCATAGCCTAAGGCTCCCTTAGAGCGAAAGGCGTATAGACTCAAAAAAAAAAAAAAACTTTCTGACAATCCAATGTGAGGATTCATGCTTAGATTTCTTAAGCACAATTAGCATAAGTGAAGGCACAATTTAATCACGTGATATAGATACCAATACTTAAGCCATCAGGAACCCACCATGCAATCCCAGACCCTATTCTCCACTTTCTATCCACAATTTTCTATTCACCATAAGCTACCTCTAACAAAACGGTATTTCGTCTACATATTCCCCCTAGCTTACCCTTTGTTAGAATGGGTAACCTGATTGGTGTGAAAATTGCAAGGAAGGATTGTGGGAGGCGCTAAGGATATATATATATTGGGTCATGATTGTTTTCTTTTGGTCTTTCCTCTTCAGCATTTTTATTCTGGAGGGTACAGTCAGAAGCTCAATATATTTTCTCTTTCCACTTGCGAATTCAAGTGAGTCTTCAAGTGCCGTGCACCATTCGCAGTAAGAATCGTAATTCTTACACCCTTTACTCTAGTTCTATTGCAATATGGAACTCGTGACCCTTCATTTGTATCCAAGGATAAGACATCAGTACCAAAGCAGCCGGCAATGATAACGAGGTTATGTAGTCTAGGAGGAGGTCTTAGGTGCAAATAAGAAATCTGGGTCGACTTACCAGCCAGGGTGTTGGCTGTCCGCTACTGGGATGAGCGACTTCACATTGGCACCAGCGTGGATTACTTGTTTGATACACTGAATGAAGTGCGAGTACTTGTTAAAGACAGAACCGTCAGCTCCGATATGACCTGAACTATAACCCTTCTTCTTGCAAATGGCGAGGCAGACAAGCAGACAGACAAGCGGACAGACAAGCGGACAGACAAGCGGGCAGACAAGCGGGCAGACAAGCAAGCGGGTAGCATATAACGGGGGTTCCGTTATGTAGGTAGAAGTAATAGCCTAGATAAATTATACGGAAATAACTTTAAGGTAGTGCGCATATACTAAAGGGTGCCTGTACAAGTGCCAACATCCAGACCTCATGGCGAGCTATAACTATGCTGAGTGATTTCTAATCCCAACTATAAGTTGTCAATAGACGAACTGAATGAACAATAACACGGGGATGGACTGGACCCTGATGCTTAGTTTGAGGCCAAGATTGATCACCATGCTCAACAGTCATCAGTTACGATGTCATCTACTGAGCAGTATGATTCGTACACACTACGGGCTCATAGGATCTACCGAGCGTGAGCAAATCACAACCAAGCTACACAATTCAATGCGGGCTCTAAATGCTCTTCAGAGTCCCTAGGACCGTCGCCCATGGTAACCTGTAACTGGGCTGATCAATTGATGTGAGTGTGTGTGTGGTGGGGGAGGGGCATGGTGTGTCGATCACTAATATCAAGTACCTATGGAAATCCATTGGACGAATCTCGGATTTGGCAGTCTGAGGTGAGGCGTGAGGATCTGGCCTAACTATCCATCACCCAATGCCTCGGATCCTCACAACCATCTCCGCCGATGCTAAGTCGGCGGGCACCTAAGTCTCCACCGCGACTCATGAACAAAAGGACTAGATCGAGGACTCCTTTCGATTGCAATGCCCCCCAACTACTTACGTTACAGAGTTTTTCGCCGAGAATTGACCAGAGAACAGTGCACGAACCAAACGGTCTAATTACCGCTGTCCGCCCCATAGACTGGGTCAGTTTTGTTTACAAACAATGACAAAAAGCAACTCGTCATTGTAGTAGGTAGTGATGAGAATACCTCCTATATAGCCACACCTCACCTTCCCCCTACTGGTACTGGCGTCATGCTAAGACAGAGATGCGAGATAGGAATATAATGTATTACCGCATCCACTGGGAAAGAAGACTCCATGAAATTTTTCTTCAAGGTCTTCTTGCTTTTTTCCCCTCTATGGCAACGATAACCACCACCAGAAATTCGACTCCACGCGTTTCAAACAATCTACGAGTTACCGACCTTCCCGAATGCCTCAACCTCCTTTCAACCTCCCCATGGCCTTTTGGATGAATACCAGGATCTGGGACCAAGCCGACACCTTACATGGATTATGGAAGACTGCTAGAATGTTCATGGAACAGCCTCGCCGTTCAATGTTTTGGCCGAAGTCGTAAATTGGATTAATGTCTTGTAGAGGAACACTAGCTAGGCTATCCAAGCTAGGAAGGAGCGAGGAGCTAGGAGACTTGGCAATATAGATAGATAGGTAGGAGTAGACGGTGATGGGAGATCAGTAGCAATAGGTATACCTATGTATCGTATTACATGTCTGCTCTACATAAGTGGAGGTGCAGTGGCGTAGTTGAGTTATTATCATGAACAACACGGTATGGTACCAGGATTGATAGCAGAGTGATAGTCAAGTTGCATGCTGAGTTATAAATCTAGAACGGGCCTGAGGCCTATACCATCTGTTCTTTATGTACTGCACATATCTACACTGCACATAGTGTCCGTTTTCAGAGTTCTCTCCCAACTTATAGATCCTGGATGTAATGCAGACCCTAGCATTCCTTCCCCATACCCGAGTTGCTGGCGCAAGTCGCAGCATCAAGCGCACGCGGGGCCACATGGCGTCGGTCAAAATTACACGGACCCGAGCTTTGGCATGTCAAGCAATGCAACAACGAGGCGCCTATGCACATGTAAACACGGTAGGAGCATCGCATGTGTGTACCTACTATAATCTTGGTTCCAATCAGAGATCTCGATCGAAAAGGAACGGTGAAGATGAGAAACTGTGGGGGAGCCCCACGGAGTTAAGTACTAATTCAGTGAAAGACGGAAATTCAATATGCCCAATGCTAGGTGCACGGTGCATTGTTGCAACTTTACAGCTTCAATGCGTGCTTGGTTTGTTTAATGAGGTGACCAGGGATTACGGCAGCAGCTCCTTGTCGTTACCGAACCAGTCTGGCGGCATCTTTCTGTTAACACTGTGGGAAACACTACCCACATTGTTTCAATTGCTAATTTCCCTAACAGCCCTCTTGAGATCTGTTCTGCCGGGCTGACTTTCCTTTCTTTTCCTAATTTTTTATCTACATACGTTCGAGCCTATGGGTGTATTGTCGTTATGCACGGGGACTTTATACATTGCGGGTATATAAGATTGTACACACCCCATCCTTCTCTCTGTTCCTGAGAAATCAAGATACCCACCCTGAAAGCCTCTGAAAAAGTTACTCAGCTTTTACCTCGCTTTCAACTACCGTGTCTCTCGGGTCATCATCAGTCATATTTTCGGAACTTCTCGAAACTCCTCGACATTACATCTACAATGTCACCAAGAATGGTCAAGGCTCGCGCTGCTCCCGCTCCTCTCCGCATCATCGCCGTGAATGGCAATAAGCCATTCCCACCAGCCCCACCTCCATCTCCGGCAGATGCCCAGTTCCCTCCAATCAACTTCCCTTCGATCATCGCCGGGTCATCATAGGCATTGAATCGCGGAGGAGGAAGGTGTATCTAGTTTATGACTAGTCTATAATGTAAGCACACTCCTTACGATCTAGCTTTCATAAGTACTAACGGACGCCATAGTTTCTATGAAAGCATTTGAGTAGCCTGGCTTTCACTTCGTCTTATCTCTCAACCCCACGCCCACACAACGCAAATGTTTCTTTCAAAGTTTCCGTCTACATATATCGGCGCAATTGTCATAAATCGGTCCTGGGAGTTCTTTGATTTTTTCCGATACATCGACAAAAAAAAATACAGCAATATGGATCTGTTCACAGTCTGGGCCTCATTTCCGTCTTTTTTGTGCTTTGGGAGGTTCTCACTTGGTCTTTGGGAAAAAATCAATAGTTCATTGTAGTCCTTTCTATGTATTTGCTTTGCTTTTTCTTTGCTAGATATCATGAGCGGGAGTTTTAGATACCATTGTCACTCGTTTACAGTCCGGGTATACTATATTCCCGTAATTCGTTCTATTACATACTTGTTTTTTGTTTTTGTTTTTGTTTCCTTTTTGGGAGGTGTTGGCATGTAATGGACCCACCACATGCGGCGGGCCATGATGCCATGAAGGTAACTGGTCGAATTGAAAATAAAACTGCTTCCGCTACATTTCTTTTTTACTTCGAGATGCCAGATTGCTTCATCGCGATCGGGCTTGTAGATGTTTGATCGTAGATTTGATGTTACACTTATATTTTTCATTTCCGGAAGAGGAAGTATCAACATAGCCTCGTTTCTAGTATTGTCACCGCAGGGCTGAGAGACGTCACTAAGTCAGCCCCTAGCACTACCCTTACCAACCAACCATCGTCTGATATTATGATTTTCTGGAATAGGTACACCGGGCTAACTATGCCAGACTGGTAAATGCAGGATGGAGTGTGGGGTGCATAGGTAGTGTACCTAAATGTTTCAGTGCCTGCCGATCGCAAATTCTCAACAAGGCTTTCCCCATATATACCATACCTACCATACCCCTGTGGTTGAGTCTTCCACCTGGAGCTCCGCGGAGTCGCACCCTAGTGGCCTGAGTACATGGGGTGCATATACCCACCTACCAATGGATCCGGGGCACTAACCAGCGGGTTCCTTCTACCTACGGGACGATATTTTGGATTTCCGAGGATGGCCTGAGCCTAAGATGGTGCAATGAGCACAAACAGCAAGTCCTCCGTACCTATCAAAAGCAATTCCGGATCCACCCCCCAAAAAGTAGTCTCCTCAACTCCGTCTCAAGTAGCAGCTTCCGGTAGAAAGAACCCACTCCTCCATTCCAAGTGTGGGATATGCAACTGCAGGAGCGGTTAATTACTTATTACAGATAGCCGTTATCTGACTGGGGGAAGACAATCTTGGCTTCAGATCTGAGCCGCCATGTCGATTGGGAAGATGGATGCTTACATGTGGTTATCCGGTACTAATGTATTTGATCGGGATATTATTTGGTGGGGAAAGTGGGGAAAGCGGGTGGTGGTATATGTGTACATTTTAGTGGAAGGGTAGAGTTACCGCTACTAGCAACATGTTTATAAAAGAATATCGCTGTATGTACGCATGAATCAGCTGAAGGAGAGGTGGGTTCAGATAGGTAAATCAAGGTCCCCTTTCGTCGTTTTACATTGGTTGCTAATAAACTGAACAATGAGAGAAAGAACTAGTAGCAAGAAGAGGTAAGGATAACTAGCGTAAGTCATAGAGTTAAGAAGGAGTAGGGTAAGAAGTATGTATGCCTTATTGCACGAAGTTGGACATTGCACCCTATCATCACACACCGTTACACCAAGCGATCGATAAGCTAAATAATCGTAAAAGAAAAAGGGCAAACGACAAGAACAAACTTCTGCCTTGCCTGACCGCCTGCACGATACTGATTTTGGTTCCGCTGACCCACCCAACGCGAAGCACTCCCCGCTCCAGTGGGGCCCGGTGATCCGCCAACCCCCGACCCCCACGAACTCCCCCGTTATGGGATTGCTTAATCGATACCGTGTTGCTTTTTCAGCTTTTCTAGATTCTCTTGTCGCTGGGCTAGATCTTGCTCTTGTCGGGCCATCTTTTCTGGTTGGTGGTATAACACTACACGTATAAAAACAAAGTTGTTAGCTCAAGATCATATCTCCCAGAAGTAAAATCAAGCCTTCCCAATGACAATTTCATCCCTCAACAATCTCTTCCAAGTATAACTCACCAACTAGGTAGCGGTTCTGAAAGTTAAACCCATTCAACTTATCACACGCAGTCTTCGCATCCATAACATCCTCGTAGACCACAAACGCCGTGCCCTTTGTGTTATTCGCTATCCCTTGACGGATTTGTCTAGTTTCACCATCAGCAAACACTTGGAGAGCTTATACCCCTCCGCTTGCCCAAACAAAGAAGATGCACACGCCAGACCATCTCCGCTACGGCCCGTCGCACGGGTGATTATCGAGATATTACCCGCCTCGATCTTCTGGATGCTGAGCTCGAAGGGCCCGGGAACGTGGGACGGGAAACACGAGGGGTAATTACCGGATGGGCCCAAACTTCCCAAATAGGTCAAAGAGTTCCTCTGAGGAGACGTTGTAGCTACATGGTCACATCACCAGTTAGCAGAAGTTCAATCCAGGACAAATAAAACAAAGGGACCAACCACGCGGGTGGGTGAGAAAGATCAATCAGATATGGGAGGGCAATGGAATAGGAAAGGGGCAGATAGAATCTCCGGCAGATCGAAGCTCCAAACCAACCTCAGGTTCTTCACAAACAAAGCTCTCTGGACTTCTGGGGCAAGCTTGCCGCCGCGGTTCATATCTTGATCAGAAAGGCCGGGACTATTTTCTCGTTTCTTGGGAGATGGGTTTTCGGATGAAGTATGGGGTCGCAAGTTGTAGCTATGTGTACCTGAAGTCACAGGTCCGGAACGGAATGAACCGCTCGTCGCGCCAAGCATTCCCCCTTTGACGTGATACAGTCCTTGGCGATTAGCAGTTTATCTTATCAATCCCGAACACTCAGGCATATATAAAATGTGGTTTTGTACTCTGCTTTATAAAATATGGTACAGGTAGACCTAATTGCATTATGTAGTCAAAATCCTATTACCTTCTCATGGCAAGACCTCCCAACACGCTGTTTTCACTACAACGCCAATAACCAATCCCAATGATGCTGCTGAATAGGGAAACAAAATACCTACATGCGGTCTGGACCTTGAGTACAGAGGCTTAAATGAACAGGGCTATGGTGAAAATATTAACGAGCAAGTTTAAGCCTTGATACGCAGCACCAGTTAGTCGAATACTGGAAATATGCCTTTGACCGGTTAGACTCACCAAGTATCGATAGGTTTGACGTTCTCCATCCACTCTCTCTAGATACTCCCTCTCCATCAAACTCTCTATCCGCTTCTTAATCATCGTGGGGTCCGGCTTGAATCTATTACTCAGCAGGTTTATGACCTCTAGCATCAAATCGCCATGCACAGCTTGCTTTCGTTGTCTATCACCAATTATGAGAACCAACTGATGGATTTATGTAGAGCTTGGACTTACTTCATGATTCTCACGACAGCTGCTTCGATCTGGTGTGCTCTTGTCTCATCAACCTTGTTCCCCGTCTCCTTCCTCTCTTTTTCCGTCTCTGCGCGGTTGGCGACAACGCCGATTTTTATCCGGAGATACTTGGATTGGAAATTCTCGTTGTAGTAGAAGCGATCAGCGGGGCGGACATCCTTCGACATGGGTTCCTTTTTTAGCAGACGGGATTTAGGAGCAACAGCAAGTGATTGAAGATTTCGGATGAGGTCATTTTCGGGAATAGACGTTATTGTTTGCAGTTCCTGATGGACATGAGCATTAGAGTTCGATTGTAATAAATGCTGGACATACCTCGAATGTCAATGACCCCCCAGGTGGGACATCATTGAAAGCAAGCAGTATGACCATACCATACGTCGACACATTGACCTCGAGCTTTTTGCCACTATAAACTGCCTTGACGTCCGCCGTTCCCTAGTCTCGGGTAAGCCGTATTTCCTATAAAGAGGATGAAGGCCACCTACCATATTTGCTTGCCACTGTAGTTTCCTCCCAGAGTGCCGGTTTAGGTAGAACTTGGTGAAAGCTTCTCTGAGTTCTTCAATTTCTTGCGGGAAAGTGCATGTATTTTGCTGCTCTTCCTGTCCTCCCATGGCTTGTAGCGGCCAGAATGTGGGGGTAAGAACATGTACACCGAGTTCCATTTGGCTCTGGATGGTCCTGTCAGTTGCTCTGTGGCCAGGATAAATATACATGTGCTCGTGCTTACCGCTTCTCCACCTTCACTGGCTCTAGGCCGTTGTTTCTTAAACTCAGACGTCAGATCTTCTGAGATGTTCATATCCTTGAACATACCCTCCATTCGGCTGGTAAATGCAACACCAACTTCTAACTTCAGCTTGCCGATCATCTGCTTCTCAACGTCATGGCTGACGGAACGCCCCATCAGCAGCCTTCGAGACAAGTGCTTCTTGTAGTATCTCTCGAAAATGTCCTTGTCTGCAATATATCGGAATAGAGTGATAGCCTTGTCCAATACCTGGTCTACCTCTTCTTCCGTTTTGCCCTTCAACCCCTTCTTCAGGTTGTCATCAATGAACAATGACATGTATTCGGGTGACCTTGGGAAATCATTAATGAAATTTGAGAAAGCTCGGCTGAGAGCGGTGTTCATTCCCTTGTCTCCTTCGAAACTTAACTGCCATATGCAGTCGTACTTGTCCTTCAGAGCTAAAACTTCGTCCACCCACTTGATAGCCAATGTTGTCGCACTTGTTGCCTCCTTATCCTCCTTTGCCACGGCTGCACTCTTTGACGGCCCTTCACCGGCTCCTTCACCTTCAACTGAACCTGCTTCTGTGGCAGCTGTCGACGATATACTTCGGTTAATCTCCTTTCCTAGATCTATTAAGCGTGCAGAGGTCTTCTCTTTAAGGATAACTTTGTCGTTATCCACTCGAGCTATGAGCTGGTATAATAACTTCAACTCCTCATATCGGTCATGATCTAGCATCACGTTTATTCCTGAACCTTCCATTTCCATGACTTCCTTAATACTATCGGTGATCAAGCACTTTTCAACCACCCCTCGTATCTTAACCTCCGTTAGTGGTGACAAAGTATTGTGTGACCGAGCATACTCCTCTTCCAGTCGCCGATTCGTTCGTTGGAGGTACGTCCCGGCATCGCACTCGCGGAGAAGCCTCTCGGCTTCATGCTTGTAAAACACAGTACTGGCCTGTAAGAATTCCCCTACATCATAGGTCAATATAGCTCGAGTTGAACATAAAAAACACTTACCTTCAAAACTCGTCAAGTAAAGCTTCTCGTTCTCATTCTCCTCATCAGTCTCATAAAGCCCTTCTAGCATATAGACACATGACCTTATTGTACCCCTGTCGATACTGTCGCCGTCCCTTTCCATCTGTATCTGGTCTAATATGATGTTGTTGAGGTGCCTCCCGATCTCATTTTCCCGGCCCCGAAGGATATAATCCCTGAACAACCCCATACCAGCAATATATATTGAAGGCTCCTTGTTATCCACACAATATACTCGGTCCTAGCTATTCAGTTAGCCATAGAACCAGCAACAAACGTGCTGTCGGCGCACGGAAACGTACAAGGTACATGAGGACATCCCTCATCATTCCTAGACACAGCTGGTGATCTTCCCATGCGTTCTTGAGCCCCATCAGAAATCTATTTCCTCCATCTCGTCTCTCGATTGCTGCCGTCCCTAGTGATGCTGCAACCTGTGATCCACCGCCTGGGCATAAGGGTTTCACCTCATCCTGTCCCACCTGCCCGAGATGATCGGCAAGAAGTCGCTTGACCTCTTTATAAAGCTTGTCTCCGTACTTCTTAAGTACAAGTTTGTATGCGTTTCGGTAAAGCTCCTCAAACGACAGTGATGAGGCATTCTTGTGGTGAATCTCCCGAAGAGACTGCGACAGCACTGCCCAGATATCGTCGAATTCGAAGTTGTCATTAATGATCCCCTGGATACAAAAAGCAAAATTAGCATGCCGACGTTAGACCCAAGGCTGCGTCCTTTGGATCTAGCTTTAATTCATGGAGGCGAGTGTCTGCAACATATAAAGCATACACGAATAAACTCACCCTCCTCGGAGCCCTGATCTTCCCACGGCCTCGTAGTGACATGTCTGGTATTGAAACTGCTTGTAGCCGAATAAACAGAATTGAGTCGTGACAGCTGGCGTATGGTTTTGTTTTTTTGCGCCGTCGTATAGCGCTGTATTTCAGATATGCTGGTGTCTGAACCTCCGCTTTCGTAGGTGGGGCAGATGCCGCTGGAGAGCTTCTATGGGCTAACGGTCGGAGGAAATGTTTTGGTAAGTGGAATCAGCTACAACAACAGCCTAGACGTGGGGCTGGATACCTTGCAGTCACGTGGTGATAATCTGGAAGCTGGCAGAGAACATTTGACGTTCCACACGAAATAAATACACGGCTAGCACAGGCACATATACCACGCCTGGGTGAGGCATCAAGTATGACTGCTCGACAAACACATACAGTCTGGCGCCTCTTGTGCTGCCACCCCCCCCCGCCTCTGCGTTGTCCTAGCATAGTACTTGGAGTCGCGGCACCTCGGCCCATCTTGACACTCCAATCACGGCCACCTCCTAGGGCACCATGCATCTTCCCCTTGATCGCTGTTTCCACGGCTTCTCCTCGCAGCTTTGCACGTCATTCCAGCACTGGTTCTGCCCCGCCTGGGGCCTCGTTTGTCAAGAATCCCACAAGCTTGAGAGACCAAGACGCCCCTCAGACTCTCACAGCTCCGCCAACCACGCCTCCGCACCGTCAAGCTTCTCCTCAACAAGAACAAGTCTACAAACAGCCTTCGTATGAACTGACCTTTACCTGCAAGCCATGTGGGCATCGGTCGTCTCATACAGTCACGAAACAGGCATACCACTATGGGACGACATTGATTAGGTGCCCTGGATGTAAGGATAGACATGTCATCTCTGATCACTTGCAGGTAGGCGAGGGGCTGTTGGTGGATCTGTGGATACGGAGTTGACACACCGCGTAGATCTTCAACGAAATACCTATGAGTTTTGAAGATATTCTCGAAGGAAGGGGCCAAAAGATAAAAAAGGCAATTCGAACTGAAGAAGACACAATTGAGTTCCTGGAGTAGGTGGCCACTAATGTTTGGTGACTAGGCTAGCTATTCAGACGTGGAACATCACCATTGGGGTCCCTAGGAGAGGTGTTGGAAATTCTAGTCCAGCGACGATGTATAATATATATTCTACAACTAGGCCCCGTTTATTAAGGTGTCCTGGGCGAATTTTGGCGCAACAGTAGGACAATGAAATTAATTACGGAAAGACGGATTATTCTTTCCCGTACTTCTCCGTGGCGATTTTACTCACCAGCTCCGCATTGTTCTTGTCACCCTTTTTTGGTCCTTTCGGCCCTCGTTTCCGCTTTTTACCACCTTTACTACCTTCCACAAATTCCTCTTCGTCATCACCCCAATCCCGACTTCCACCAAAGCTCATGTCCATATCCATTGCATCTCTGTCAACGTTTTCCAGCATGGCCTTTCTTCTCTTCTCCTTCTCCAGCTCCTCCACAGAGGCACTTAAAGTGCCACCACGCTCAGCGAGTTTAGCTGCCCTAGCGAGAGCAACCGCTAGGTCCGGATTTTGTGCCAAAAGTGCTGACGTAGATGTTGGTGGCTCGTATCTTCCTTCCTTGTCATCTTCAGGCTCGAGAAAATAATTGGGTTTTGGGCGGGGCGGTGGAGGCATAGAGGAGGGTATAGTAGTATCTCCTGTAGCAGTTGCCTTCTTTTGGCCCTCTGTCTGTTTGGCTTTCGACTCCACGGTCTTCCTATTTGGTGAGGAGTGGGAATCGCTGTCATCATCTTCCAAGCCTGCCAGTGGGTCATAATCCCTCCCAACATCGTCAAATATGTCCATATCCTCATCCTTGGCCTCTGGTACCACCTTTGCACTAGGTAATGGTGGCGGAAGCATACCAAGTGGAGCACTGGACCTGTTCTTCTCGCCATCAGTACCCCCCTTTGTCTTCTTTTTCAGCCTCTTCCCGTCTTTGCCCTCCTTCTTTGTCTTAGGTTGTCCGATCTTCTTAAATCTCGAGTCAAGGACAGGTCCAGGTGGAAACGCTACAGCCTTGCATGCGGCAGCAGCGGCTTTCTGGCGTTTCAGCTCAGCAAGCATTTCCTCCCTTGTGACCTTCGGCTTCTTCACCTTCTCTACTGGCACTACAGCCCTATCCAAGGCCTTATCTAATTCATCCTCCAGCCGCTCCTCATCCTTCCCCGGTGAGCCCGAACCGGAGCCTATGCCCAACACATCCTCACCCCTCTTGACCCTTTCCAGCAATGCAAAATCCAAGCCCTTGACCAAGTGGGTGCTTTTCACATCCCCTCCCATTGCCTTGCTTTGTTGGATGACCAACTCCATGTCAACCTCCCCCGTTTCCGGATTCCGTGCAAGCTCCTTGAGTGCCTCAAGCCGACGCTCCCGTTCCGCAATTTCCGCATCAACTTCAGCGCTCTCCCGGGCTTTAGCCCGGTCCACATAACCTTCCCCCAATTTCAAGCCCTTCGGGACGCTCGATCTGAATTTCTTTGTGGGTGGTGCATTATGGGCTGCAAGTTGTCGAGAGAAGTCACTTTTGGTGAAAACCGACCGCCTGGGAGCTCTCCTGTTAGGATATCCAAGCCAAAGGGGCTAACTTGCGGAAACTCACGGAGTCATCGGAATGAAGGACCGCTGCTTCGAGCCAAGAGAAGGGGTGGCTGACGGGCCAGAAGTGGCCTTACCAGTGTTTGATGAGGAGCCATCGGCGGGCTCCACTCGGGGTGTATCGAGAACTAATTTTCGAAATTGTTGGTTGTTCATTGGGGTGTTTGCTCGCAGGGTTTACTTGAAGGTTGCGCCTAAAAAGACTGTATGCCAAGCCTTCAACCAGCCCATTCTAGACTAAGTAGTCTTGTGATGGCACCACTAGTTGCAGGGATCGGGGATGATACTCTACTCTAGGACGATACTTATGTATAGACGACCTATTATAGACTGTTAGAATACGAAATACATGAAGTCTAGCCCCTCGTATAAAGTAACATGTCCTATATCACGTTCTATGTTGTCCGAATGACTCACCATAGGTAGCTTGTTCCTGTTCTCGTACCCAACCTCTATATTAGATACTGCACCTTTGGTAAAGTGCTTGTTCCACAGTTTCATATGCATGTAACATTTTTTTTTTGAGTCTATACACCTTTCCCCCGAAGGGAGCCTTAGTCTATGAGACGGCCCCGTTCCCGCACCTTTGAAGGATTGGGTTTACACACGGAACAACATGCTGCTTAAACGCCCTGCCTCCCGAACAAGAAACCCTGAAAGATAGAAGTGTGTGTCCGTACTCCACCTCTCCGGCTCATCCATCTGCTCCCACGTGCCCCACCTCCGCCCAATGTCCTCTCCATGTATGCAGACCAGGGCTACATGCTTCCCTGTTGCTGCGTACCGTCCGCATTTCCGGCATTGGTCTGGTGTATCTTCATCCAGAATATGTCGCCAGGCCTGAAGATTGCCTTTTCCGGTACGACAATGAACGTAGTTGACTCTTGCCTTGCGGCTCCACCTCACCACCCTTCCCATTCCCGTCCCCTTAACTTTTCGCTCCTCTGCCCTCCTCCTCTTCCACTCCCGCCAGCTTCCCTTGTCGACTTTGGTGCTCGTCCTGGGGTGGAGGAGCGCGAGTCGAGCTCCGTGATCCTCTTGGACCCTCCGACCTTCTGGAATCTGTCATCGTCATTCTCAACTTCCTTCTTCCCCTTCCTCTTTCCCTTCTCCATCCGATCAATCTTTTGCGCAGCCTTCCTGGCTGCCGACGAGCACACCTTCGCCATATGTCCGTCCGTATCCCTGGCAGTTGAAGTACTGCACTGCACTCTTTCCTCTCCATCCTGCTGCTGCTAGTGTAGGGGCCCTCCAGTTCTGGCTTCTGGCTGCTTGGGTCCCTGGTCTTGGTCCATTGATAAGCACTCTCGCTGGAGTCTTGTCTGTAGCGTTGGTGACGACCCCGACTCTCCGGTAGTGGCTATTCCACTTCATCCCCTTGAATGCCAGCCTCTTCGCTTCCGTTACATCTTTGACCGAGAATTCGATCCCAGTCATTTTCGGCTTTCCCCATGGCTCCGGAAGTCTTCCTTCCAGCTTAATCCCGGGGTTCTCCTTCCGCAACATCTCATACATCTCCTTCCTTCCCATCGCTCCCGGTGGAGGACCTTGTGGAATCCTCACCGTGGTCCTCTCCTTGTCATCCCATCCGTCTGCCTTGATTCCCTCCCACACCTTCTTTGCCACTTCCTGCCCTGGCACTTCCTCTGGCACTCTTTCCACTGTCCATACCGACTCATCCTTCCTTTCCCTTCCTGGCACTACCGACAAAATCCACATCCTCTCCCCTGAGGTCGTCGCCTCCTCTTTCCATAGTCTCGCGATGACTGATGTAGTCTTCGTGACCTTCCTCCTGATCTTCTCGTCTACTGGCTTTGCGTGAATGGCAATCACCCTCACTGTCTTGGTGATTTTTCCGCCAACTGCCCACACACCCTTTCCTCCGCTCACTTCTTTCTCCACCTTTTTCTGCTTCTCCAACTTTTTCCTCAACGCCTTAGTCTGCAAAAAGGGAATCACTAGGTGCAGCGATGGGTCAGTGTCTACTGGCTATGAAGGATCTGGACAACGGCACCAGACCTGACGGCACTTTTTGGTACCTTCACAGGAAATAAGCGGGGGGGTACATCCTGGCGCACATGTACTGCTGGACAGCACTAAGGGGGGAATCATAACCACTCAGTGTCCTGAAAACCAGCGTTGTGTCCAACATAAAATGCAATACTGGCTTTCGCCATGCAGTAATTAAATACTACTTCTCCTCCCGCGAAACTTAATACTCGCTCTCTTCACACTGGGCTCCACCTCCCCATAAATGGGCCCCCCCGATATCATAAATAAATTCATCGCCAACTCTGAAGCGACCCGCGCACTCCTTTCCATCCAAGACTAAACCACTAATAAAAAAATAATCCTTTTCCCTAATCCTTCATAAAAAAAAATATTAAAAAAAATACCCGTCACCTCATACAGCAGTACCTTCCTTCACTTTACCTCCATCGCTCAATGCCGCATACACACAATCCACTATAACCGAGAAGTCCCTCATCCATTTCTTCTCATCTCTACCCATCGTATCAAATACTACCTCAATCCTGTTTGTCACCAGGAACGATCCATCACTAACATCATAACATAACATCCTCTAATTATCCCTGGTAGTTATAAACCCATACACAACATCTCCGTGATTTTGGTCACCCATATCCTTCATAGCCAATAGACACTGACACATCCTGCACCTAGTGAATCTCTTTTTGCCTCAATAATTAAAATATACCTCTCCTCCGTAATCTCAATCCGATCAACAACCACGAACTCTTCATATCCACCTGTCTCTTCATCCTCAGCCATCAGTTACTTTTCTCGGAATAATTGTATAGTTTTGCAACCGGTTCCGGTTCTTTGCATAAAGTCGTTAATCGTCGGATGGATGATAAGCACAACCAAGTCATTGACATTCGCCTCCATGAGTGTCTCATGACCTTCGATTCTAAGACATCGCGCAAGTCCCTTATACACTTCCTCCTTAGATCCAAGGTAGAGGGAGTCGGAGCCCAGAAGCCCTTAAGTGATGCCTGATCTGTTGATAATACTTAAGTCCTTCTTGCACCTGACCAATAGTATCAACCAAGTCTTGAATAGAGAGTTGAGTTGGACATCCTTTTCCCTGCATTAATCTACTTCTCCCGCTCCAGACAGATCTCATAATTTTCTCTCAGAGAGAATGCTCGCTTAACCATCCTATAGTTGTATTATTAGTAACGTCCTCCTACTGTCAGAGCATTATAGATCTTACTCATCGGGTGTGAGACTAACTTATCGGTAACTGCGATATCCTTCTGTCCTTTAGTATACTTGCGTTCTGGTGCTCTTGTTATCCCGCCCGCAAATTGGTTATACCGGACGCTAGTCTAAACCGGACGGGACCCTTGGGATTTATGCAGTCCGGTATAGCAAGGTTTAACTGTATAACCTCCTTGTCAGGGTTATATCCCGCTAACGCTAACATCTCCTCAACTGTTATCGCTGTAGAATGGAGATCTCTCAACATCATCCCTATTCAGTTTTCTACTTCTTTTCGCGTATGGCTTCTTCTGCGGAGACTTTCTCTTCTTTTGCTGCGGCTCATCCATCGTAAACCTACTAACCAGTTAGTATCCCGACGCATAAATTCAAATTTCACTTAACTTGAACTCGTAGGATTTATCCTTATCTGACTCGTTGCTTTGCGCCCGTGGTTATTGTTTTCACTAAGTCGGATGTTGCGGTGATGGAGGTTTTTTTTTTTTTTTTTTGAGTCTATACGCCTTTCCCCCGAAGGGAGACTTAGGCTATGAGGCGGCCCCGTATATATGCAATAATTTAGCGTGGATTAGTCAGGATCACCACTACTTAGTTAGGTTAGGCTACTTTATTACTACCTTATTGGGTTAGTATGTCACAGGTGTCATGGGTATTAAAACGGCGGGGCGTTTTGCTTTTTGCGGAGCCGCCTGGACAACGGCACCATGGAGATATCTGGGTCATAACTACTCCGTTGATTCCTGCCATTTTCGTTGCTTAGTGCACCCGGCGTGGAGTGATATTCCACTTGTAACCGGACTAATTGACGAGTGTAAAGTTAGAAACTTACGAGTCGTTAGCGTAAAGTTTTCGTGATTGACGGGGTGCATTTGCAACGAAAATGGCAGGAATCAACGGAGTATATCGGAGTAGTTATGACCCTGACCCAGATATCTTTCCATACAAACAACAGTTGAAGAGTGGCAAAAGCGAATATTCATAGATGAAATCCATGTTGAATTGTCTCCTCGTGGTGAGTTGTATGCCAAGATTATTCACGTGATAGAAACTAAGATACTATTACTCGAGTTCGTCAACCACCAAACTCAGAATATGATGAAAGATTTCTATGAAAGGTGAACGAACGGGAGCTGTTGGATACAACTCCCATTCTCAGTTCGGCGACGAGATCCATCAGAGCGTACAGGTGATAAAGATCGACTTGGTCTGAATTCTAAGCAGTATTGTGATGAAATTTTACATCAATATTTGCTTCCACTACTCTCAGCAGACTCAGAGGTTATTGAAGATGGTGCTTCAAGTCATACTTCTAAAGAAACTCGATTATATCGGCTGCAACATGGGATTTACAGAATTCCTTGGCCAGCAAGCTCACCTGATCTCAATTTGATTGAGAACGTATGGGCTCTATTGAAGCAGAAGCTCCGGAGGCAATGGCGCAACCCAGATAAACGCCCCCATAATAGAGAAGAGCTTATTAATGCTGTGCAGGCTGCATGGGAGGAGCTACCTTGGACACGGATATATAGGTGGTTTGAAGGTATGCCAATTCGTGTATTGACAGTCATTCGCCGTGGAGGGCGCTCTACTCGCTGGTAATTTTTTTTCTTCCAACTCTCTCCACCTATATGTATATATGGAACAGCTCCACTAAGCTCTTCTATCGTTGGTGTTGCTCTCGGGGGGTCCTCAAATTTCATGTGTCGCTTGTTACCAAGCGCCATTCTCAAGGGTGTCCTGTCACTTTTGTCGGCCATCTGTAACTGTAATCTCTCGGCACTTTTTTTTTGCTGCATAAGCACTTAAGTACATTTTGCGATCAGAACGCGGATAATTGATCTCGTGCCAAGACTCTTTTTATCCGTCACATAATTACGGAGTATTTCAGTGTGTGCCAGCGAACGCGGATAATGATGCTTTGGCATAATTATTTTAGTGTAGGTAGGTAAGAGTCTGGGCACGAGAACAAGTATATCCGCCAACTGACTATATCTCAACATCTCCAGAGACAGCTGCTATATCACAATGGATATTGAACCAGTCACTTAGTAGTTTCAGCTGACGAGGTCAGGTTTTCATTCATGATTCATGATCCTCGGCTAGGTAGATCCCGTATGGCGATCCCGGCCAGATGCCCTCCTACACCGGCATCCTCATTTCTATTATCTTAAAATAAACTTCCTTCGCTTTATCCGTAGGTGCTGCCCTGGCAACTCACCACGCGAGTCTCGTATCAAATGCAGGATGCGATCTCGCGGATCGCCACAAAAAGAAGGTGTAGCGACTTGAATCCCTGGCCAAACCTCAACGGCGACGGAAATGATGTCTTATTTGGTCTTTCTAGGTCACCGCGGGTATCACACAACCCACAGGGGTGGCACGCTAGACAGTTGCAACTTTCGAGATCGAATTCCCAATAACAAATTCAAATTAGGTATTACGGGGTGGGGATCTATAATACGGTGCTAGGTGGTACCTGACGGCCTGTCTGGTATATAAGGAAGCTCCAGGGCGCGAGCTGGTACTTCTACCTCTCGTCTCAAGTGACTGCCCGACGCTTCCTACAGTTTTCGAAGGTGCCACAAGCACTGTTCTCGAATTGCAGTTTTATCCTGGCCAAAATGATTTTCTTGAAAGTTTCGCTTGTGGCGTCGTTAGTATTCGCCAATTTTGCCGTAGCCATATGGCCGATTCCAGCGAGTTATGAGCACGGTTCAGAAGTTGTTTGGATAGATAGAACGACAAAGTGGGAATTCGATTGCCCAAATGGCCTAGTGGGTAACTATGTGTTTCTAAGGCTATTGCGACAACTAACATTTGTCTCAGGACCCTCTGATTGAACGAAGGGTTCGTCGAGCGATTGACCGTGCAAAGAAAATCACAGTGAAGAACCAGCTCGTACCGTGGAAGTTCAAGCCCCATGGAGTTGATTTTGATCCACCAAAGGATGGCAGACACTACTCCACCATCAGGAAGGTTATAATTCAGCAGCTGTCATCCAATGAGACCAGAGCTCCGGCCTATGAGCAGATGGATGAAAGCTATGAGCTTTATCTCCCTGGACCTAAGGGCATCCAGTCTACTAATTCCGGGCTCTTGAGGGCGTTAGTCCAGAAACATGGAAGGATGTCAACCGCCTATATCATTGCACCAAAGTCTGCCGGTGTTATTCAAGCCTTGACCACGCTCTCTCAGCTATTCTATGCTCATACTAAGGGTGGGGTATATTCGCCACTGGCTCCCGTGGCAATCAAGGATAAGCCAAAGTTTGTTCATCGTGGTGTAAATCTTGACACCTCTAGGCAATGGTACCCCAAGGCGGCAATCCTGAAGTTGATTGATGGTATGGCGTGGAACAAGTTCAACAGATTTCACTTTCACGTTACGGATTCCCAGTCATGGCCATTGGAAGTTCCTTCTATGCCAGAGCTGGCCCATAAAGGGGCATACTATAAGGGTCTCTACTACAGCACTAGTGACGTCCAGGATATTTACATGTATGCTGAGGATCGCGGTATTCAGGTTGTTATGGAAATTGATATGCCTGGTCACACTTCCGCTATTGGTCTTGCCTATCCTTCTCTGATTACTGGACAAAACATCCAACCACTGTGGACAAATGTTGCTGCTCAACCGCCAAGTGTAAGTCCTTGAAACAGCGTTAACTGTGGTTAGAATTTTCCTGACTTCTCTCAATAGGGTCACCTGAAACTCAATAACACAAAAGTTGAAGACTTCTTGACTAACTTATTCGACGACGTCGTACCCCGCTTGACCCCATACTGCAAGTACTTCCATACAGGAGGGGATGAAGTCAACAAGAACATCTACCTCCTAGACGAAGGCATCAAGGCAGCTGACCAAGCTGTCATCAAGCCCTACCTGGAGAGATTCTTGAAGCACGCTCATGGCGCCGTACGAAAGAACGGAGCTACTCCATTTGTTTGGGAGGAGATGGTTCTTGAGTGGGGCGTGGACTTGCCTAAGGATGTCATTGTTCAAACCTGGCTTGGGGATGAATCCGTAAAGGGCGCTGTAGCAAAGGGATACAGGGTTATTGCGGGGAATTATCAAAATTGGGTGAGCCTCTTGCATATCAGCCCGGGTCATATTAATATTGTAGCTAATGTGGATCATCCAGTACTTGGACTGCGGTAATGGGCAATGGCTCGACTTCCATGGGAACTCATTCTACCCATACAACGACTGGTGCGGGCCTAAGAAGAGCTGGCGTACGAGTGCGTTCCTACTTTCCTCACACATTCACTGGCTTTTCAGCGCTAACACCACCGCCCAGTGTACTCATACGACCCAGTTATGGATCTTCCAGCAGACCAAGCCAAGCTTGTCCTTGGCGGCGAAGTCCATATTTGGTCTGAGCAAATTGACGCTTACTCCATTGAAAGCACTGTATGGCCTCGCGCGGGTGCTGCTGGGGAAGTATTATGGAGCGGGAGACAGGATGCACAGGGGAAGAACAGGACATTCGCTGATGCGTCCCCACGCTTGGCGGAGCTGAGAGAGAGAATGGTGAATTGGGGTATTGCAGGTGCCCCGATTATGCAGCTTTGGTGTCATCAACATGATGGGGACTGCCAGTTCCCGAACACGGCATAGTAAGCAATGAGTGAGGGTGGGGTATATTGGGGTGGTGTTTTTAGGATTGACAGTAGTGCCGGTTGGTATGGGCTATGCAAAATTGGAGGGGCAGGAGGAATTAATGTTTGTGAAAAGATACCCACTGCATACTTTTTTGGGAGGGGCTTTAATGGACTCAGCATTGGCCAATGGGGTCACAGGTAGGAGGAACAATGATGCTGAAATGGGTATGTGAAGGTCTTGGTTTTGCAATAGTATTACCAAAATGGAAGTCATTAGGAACGCTATGACAAATGATCAAGTGTTACCTAGCTACAACGGGAAGTTTCTAGCCTTTTGGGGAAGTCGAAGGATGAGAGGGTGTGGAATCTTGTACATACAACGTTGACATTGCCCTGGTCTGTGCGAATCAGTTGTCGATAGCGCCTGATTGGGTAGTTGGGTTAGTAACAGAGGTCACGTGCTTTATTTCAAGGCAAGGAATATGTAGATCTCGGACAGGAACACGACGCCACAGCGTCGCCGTAACCCCAGGAGTCAACTATTCACTCTTCTTACTACAGCCCCCCTGATATGCAACATACGTATGAGAATACTAGCCATATCACGCATTGCAAAAATATGAATAGCATGATGTTTGTTGTAGCACTCCGAGCTACCTGTCCACGACACTCTAGGTACTGTACATCCAGTCTATATCTTACATCAGATTGGTAGTGTATCCCACGTTAGATTTATTTACAAATTGAGCAATCAAACAAATTGCCCGCGGGGGACCCGTGGGTGGCCCTGAACATATGTGTGGAGGGGGAGCAGAGAGGATGCTGGGGGTGGTGGGGGTTGGTAAGAGAGTGGGCACCAAGGGTTGGTGAGGTCTGCTGGTGGTTGGTAGCCCGGGCTTACTCGGAATCTTCGTCCTCAGGAAAAGTCTGTGTGTCTTCTAGCATCTATGAGTAGAAATGGGAGTTAGTTTATGCGAGTCTGAAAATGGAGGTATATCTACCCTTTCCAACCTCCTCTTCAACTCTGGTATCTTCGTTTCCTTGACAAGAAGCGTGTTATCATCCAGATCCTAATATATATCACACTACTTTAGCATCCGCCCTTCATTCTGTCTCTAGGGATTGGTGGCAGGTGGTACTTCGATGATGAAGTCATTGTGGTCGCCGTCGATTTTCAGTATGATGGCCTTGATTGAGGGATCACTGCGCGCAGTGGTTAGTTGAGTTGCGGTCAAGCCGGTGGTGAGTGAGGGTGGGAAGTGGAAGCTGGGGCAGACCATTCAACTAGGATGCCTGTGGGTGGGAGGGGAGTATGTTAGTAATAGCAATGATTATGGTAGTGGTGGTAGTGGTGAGGCGGGAATTGTAGGAGATACCTTTAATAGCACGAGGCATTGTGGGGGTAATGCTCAGCACAGCTTTGGTGTATTAAGTAGTATGCTATATGTCGAAGAAACTTGGACGACACTCAAGGCGAACACCTGTTGGGTTTTGGACGGGTTGTAGTTACGAGGGTGCTTCAGGGCCGCAGGTTATCGTGGATAGAATGTCCATCTGGAAAAGGGCCTAAAAGGGTCTTGGCATGAGACTACCTAGTTACAATCTCGTGACTTCAGAATAAAGTTATGACTCATATATGCTGTACATACTAACTATGCATATGTTTGCACCCTATTACATATGTCAATCTGGATATAAAATTGCTGCTGCGAAGGGAGAGCAAAGGTGCGCTGTAGCTGTATCGAAGGCCCTCCCAAGATGGTGGATGGGTGCTGACCTGAACTCGGAGATAAAAAGATTGTAAACCAATCATTGCCAGTGAAGGTATGTAACTATATACTTAGGGAACGTATATGATACGGTATATATATGTCCGATAAGATCCTGGCTCATCTGTTTGTATTGCTTATTACAATATTTCGTACCTACCGTATCTGTCTTTGTTGGCAAGGCTGATGATGATATCAAATTCCGTAATCTTTACTCTCCGAACCCTCCAATCGAATCTACAACCGTTTTGATGTATAAATTTTCAGCTTGAGTATACTTAACTGTGCACAGCCCCTATTGATGCCTAAAAAGCAAAAAAGCGGTGAAGGAATGTATGTCTGGCAAGGTACGGATACGGAGTACCACTCGATGCACTCATGAATTATATAGGTATCTCACGCTCCATGCGTGCCGCAGTTATTGCAGATGATCAATTGCTCACAACCTGGCTCCCTTCGGGGGAAAGGCGTATAGACTTCCCCAAAAAAAAAAAAAAAATTTGCTCACAACCTGTCTCACCTTCTACTGCAAGCGCGCCTATCGTTGCGGAACAAATTAAATCCAATATTAAGATTCCGATGTGCAGCGTGCAGCGTGCAGCGTGTGATAATCTGAGTATGTACCTAGTGCCATCTGAGTAGGGGTGATCAGGAATAGGTACAGTACATGATTATGTTTGAAATTACTCTAGAGTACCGTATGTGTGGTTCAGCGTGAATATGCAAATCGAGCTGCATGTGAGTTGGGGTTAAAAATTCATCTTTATTGTCTTGCATCAGCATATCAATTTCACGAGACGCCTAAAATTAGTCTCGTCCTAAAATCTATATCTGCTGGGGGAGTGGCCGGAGCGAGGGCGTGGCGGTGGGAGCGGTACCTGGGTGTGAGACGGGCAGATGGACGCTTCTATCTTTTGGGGTTTCTTGTTTCCTAGGTTCGGGAGGCTGGGCGTTTAAGCAGCATCTTATTCCGTGTGTAAACCCAATCCTTGAAAGGTGCGGGAAGCCTAAGGCTCCCTTCGGGGGAAAGGCGTATAGGCTCAAAAAAAGAAAGAAAAAAAGCTCAGAAGGGGCACTGTCCCGTTGCATGACAGAGGCATACAGCATCCGACGATGGATAACGAGGGCTGGTTAGAGTGGGTATGGAAGTCTGGATTTTGATATGTTGGAACAAACCTGGCAATGCTCAGTGCACAAAAGCACGATAGAGTACAAAGTAACTAAACTGACAAACCGCAACAGGGGGTAGGCAAGAGCAGTGCAATTCTTGATGAATTGTGCCACTTGGTAGGGATGATGGTATTGTTAAAAGAATTTCCCCCAGGATACAGGTATACCCTATAAGTCCATGAAGCGTAGTAAGAACTCCAAAACTCCTTTA
>Ga0307514_10001551_pt1 | contig 27218 bp, 28 predicted proteins | sample 16_EM_MG_FD_203088 | JGI IMG/M metagenome (GOLD analysis project Ga0307514, IMG submission 203088) | Populus trichocarpa ectomycorrhiza microbial communities from riparian zone in the Pacific Northwest, United States - 16_EM | ecosystem: Host-associated > Plants > Roots > Unclassified | place... | reverse complement strand
TCATCGGGGCGGTTCCATCAACTGCTGCGCGTCGATCATCACGTCACGGGTGCGCAGCCGGGGTGAACCGAGATGATAGTGAAGCAGGCCGCGCAAGGTGGTCTTGAGGGCCGGCAGGTTGTCGGCACACAGGCGCTGCAGCTGGCCCATCTCGCCGGCATCCAGCGCCTGCTGCAAGGCCATCAATTGGCGGCCGGCCAGTGGCGCCTCGCCCTGCGCGTGGGCAATCAGGCCCAACTCGGGTCGCAGCTGGTAGGCCGAGTCGGCAGTCAGCGTGGTGCCGTTGCTCGTCAGCCGGTCCAGTTGCGGCAGCAGGCCGATCTCGCGCAGCAGCACGATTTCGAAGGCCCGCAAAGCCGCCTGGGTCAGCGTGTCGTCGGCCGCGGCAAGCGCGGGCATGGACGCGGCATAGGCGTCGAACAGCACCGGGTGCGGGTCGTGCCGGGCGAGCAGCTTCATCAGCAGCTCGTTGAGGTAGAAGCCGGAGAACAGCGCGGCGCCGGACAGCATCGGGCCGCCGCCGGCCCATTCGGCGCTGCGCAGCGTCAGCACGTCGGCGGTCTCGTCACGCGAGGGCCGGCTGGCGGCGACCAGCAGGCGCTGGAACGGCAGCAGCACCGGGCGCAGCTGCGAATAGGGCCGCTTGGCGCCCTTGGCGGCGACGGTGATGCGACCCTGCTCGCGGCTGAAGATGTCCAGGATCAGGCTGGTCTCGCTCCAGTCGTAGCGGTGCAGCACGTAGGCCGGCGCGGGTGCGCTGCGGCTGCGTGGCAGCGCAGCGGTCTTGGCACGGCTGCGCGCACCGGCCGCAGACCGCGGCTTGGCCTTGACCGGGTCGCCAGCGTCCGCCGGCACGGTCATTCGTAGCCGTAGCTGCGCAGGTGTTCCTCGGTCGCTGCCCAGCCCGAGCGCACCTTGACGAACAGCTCCAGGAAGACCTTCGCCTCCATCAGGCGCTCCAGCTCCTGGCGCGCCTCGCTGCCAATGCGCTTCAGGCGCTCGCCACCTTCGCCAATGATCATGCCCTTGTGCGCATCGCGCTCGACGACGATGGTTGCCGCGATGCGGCGCAGGTTGCCCTCTTCCTTCCACTGGTCGATCACGACGGTGGAGGTGTAGGGCAACTCGTCGCCAGTCAGGCGGAACAGCTTTTCGCGGATGATCTCGCTGGCGAGGAATTTCTCGCTGCGGTCGGTCAGCGCGTCTTCGTCGTAAAACCAGCCCTGCTCGGGCAGGTAGGGCTTCAGGATCGCAAACAGCCGGTCCACGTCGCTCTGCTTCTGGGCCGACATCGGCACGAACTCGGCGAAGGCATGCCGGTCCTGCATGCTCTTGAGCCAGGGCAGCATGTCGTTGCGGCGCTGGACTGCATCGAGCTTGTTGGCGATCAGCACCGTCGGCTTGCCCTCGGGGACCAGCGCCAGCACCTTGGCGTCTGCCATGCCAAAGCGGCCGGCCTCGACCAGGAACAGCACCAGGTCCACGTCGCCCAGCGTTGACTGCACCGTGCGATTCAGCGTGCGATTCAGCGCGTTGGCATGCTGCATCTGGAAGCCGGGCGTGTCGACGAAGACAAACTGCGCCTCGTCCACCGTGCGCACGCCGGTGATACGGTGCCGTGTGGTCTGCGCCTTCTTCGACGTGATGCTGATCTTCTGGCCGACCAGCGCGTTCATCAGCGTGGATTTGCCGACGTTCGGCCGGCCGACGATGGCGATCAGGCCGCAGCGCTGGCCGTCCGGGTTTGCGCCAAGCTCAGCGCTTTGTGCGGTGGCTGCGGGTGCGCCGTCGTCAGCGGCGGCTTCATCCAGCGCGGGCGACTGGGGAATGGGGGGCATGTCTGGGTCCACGGCGGGATTCTGAGGGCAAAGGGCCGGCGACGCAAAAGACGCGCAAGCAGGAACAAGAAAAGGAAAGCGCCGTTTTCAGGCGCAGGTGGGCTTCAGCCGCGCGGTGGCCGCTGCTGTGCGGCGTCATCGGCCTGCAAACGAGCCAGTACCTTGTGCGCAGCGTCTTGCTCGGCAGCGCGGCGCGAACGCCCTTCGCCGGTTTCCAGCACCTGCAGGCTGGGCACTGCGCACTCGACCTCGAAGGTCTGCGCATGCGCCTGGCCACGGGTGCCGGAGATGCGGTAGCTGGGCACCGGCACGCGCCGGCCCTGCAGCCATTCCTGCAATTCGGTCTTGGCGTCCTTGCGCCAGCTGTCGGCCGTGGTCGAGACAATGATCTCGCCGAACAATTGCTCGACCAGGCCATGCGCAGCCTCATAGCCGCCGTCCAGATAGACCGCGCCAATCACCGCTTCGGCCGCATCGGCCAGGATGGACGCACGCTGCGCGCCACCGCCGCGGGCTTCGCCGTCGGACATGCGCAACTCTTCGGGCAGGCGCAGTTGCAGCGCCACCTTGTGCAGGCTTTCCTCGCGTACCAGGTGGGCTCGCACACGGGTCAGGTCGCCTTCGTCGGACTCGCCGAAGCGGTCGAACAGCAGGCGCGAGACGGCCAGGTTCAGCATGGCGTCACCGAGGAACTCCAGCCGCTCGTTGTGTTCGGCACCGAAGCTGCGATGGGTCAGCGCGCGGTGCAGCAGCTCGGGCCGGTTGAACCGGTGACCGAGTCGCTTTTGCAGGGCGTCGTGGCGGGAATCCATCGTGTCTGGGTGCTTGCGCTGGCTCAGCGGTTGCCGCCCCGGTATTTGATCAGCAGGAAGACAGGATCCATGATCTCCACTTCCTTGTCATAGGCGAAACGGATCTTCACCTTGTCACCCGTGGTGTCGATCTCCAGGTCACCGCCGCCAATGTCGCTGATCGAATATTCGATCTGCTTCTGCGTCTCGAAGGCCCGGCGGATTTCCGGCACGCTCGATGCCCCGCTGTCGGCGATCTTCTGAACCGCGCGGCGGATCGTGAAGTACTCGTTCAGCGTGGGCAGGACCTTGATGGCCACCACGCCGACAAAGGCAATGATGATCGCCAGGAACACCATGCCCAGGAAGGAGATGCCGCGCTGGCGGACAGCGCCAGCGGCGCGAGGGGCTCGGATCATGCTAGCTGTGGCCATGTCACCCTTGGTCAAACGCCGTCAATCAATGGAAACTGCCGATGCGGCCGAGGTTCCCGAAGTTCATCCAGATGAAGAACGCCTTGCCAACGACGTTCTCGTCCGGCACGAAACCCCAGTAACGCGAGTCCAGCGAGTTGTCGCGGTTGTCGCCCATCATGAAGTAATGGCCGGGCGGCACCTTGCAGACAAAACCTTCGATGCTGTAGCGGCACAGTTCGCGCTGCGGGAAGCGGCTGACCTGCATCTCGTTGAACGGCGCGATCTGCGGCCGACGCTGGATGCGGTGCTCCACAGGCCCCAGCTGCTCGCTGAACTGGGCCATGTAGTGGATGCTTTCGTCATCGTAGGCTTCGCCCAGCGACGTCAGAGGGGCAGGCTGGCCGTTGATCTTCAGCTGTGCGTTCAGGTACGAGACCTCGTCGCCCGGCAGGCCGACCACACGCTTGATGTAGTCCATGCGCGGGTCCACCGGATAGCGGAACACCACCACGTCGCCGCGCTGCAGCTCATGGTTGTCGATGATCTTCTTGTTGATCACCGGCAGGCGGATGCCGTAGTGGAATTTGTTCACCAGGATCAGGTCACCGATCTGCAAGGTGGGGATCATCGAGCCTGACGGGATCTTGAAAGGCTCGAAGAGGAAAGAGCGCATCACGAACACGACGATGATCACCGGGAACAAGCCCGCCGTCCAGTCCAGCCACCAGGGCTGTTGCAGCACCTTGTCGCGGGCTTCGGCCACGTCGCCATCGACCTTGTCGATGCCCAGCCGGGCCAGCTCGGCGCGGCGGGCCGCGTCGCCGGCTTCCAGCTGGCGGGCCGCCTTCTCGCGCGCTGGCCGGAAGCGGAAACGCTCGGCCAGCCAGAAGGCGCAGGTCACTGCGGAAAGGATGAACAGCAGCAGCGAGAAATTGCCGTACCAGTAATCCAGGTACCAACCGCCAAGGTAGACGATCAGGGCGCCATACAAGGCGGCGGTGAGAGCACTCATCGGTTTGTTGTTGTCAGTCATCCACTTGAAGAATGGCCAAGAAGGCTTCCTGCGGCACCTCGACGGAGCCGATCTGTTTCATGCGCTTCTTGCCGGCTTTCTGCTTTTCGAGCAGCTTGCGCTTGCGGGAGATGTCGCCGCCATAGCATTTTGCCAGCACGTTCTTGCGCAGCGCCTTGATGTTCTCGCGCGAGATGATGTTGGCACCGATCGCCGCCTGGATGGCCACGTCGTACATCTGGCGCGGGATGTGTTCGCGCATCTTCGCCGCCACGCCGCGGCCGCGGAACTGGCTCTGCGCGCGGTGCACGATGATGGACAGCGCGTCGACCCGGTCGCCGTTGATCAGGATGTCGACCTTCACGACGTCGGAGGCGCGGTATTCCTTGAACTCGTAGTCCATCGACGCATAGCCGCGTGACACGCTCTTGAGCTTGTCGAAGAAGTCCAGCACGATCTCCGCCAGCGGCATCTCGTAGGTCAGCATGACCTGCCGGCCGTGATAGGCCATGTTCAGCTGCACGCCGCGCTTCTGGTTGGCCAGCGTCATCACCACGCCAACATGGTCCTGCGGCATGTAAAGGTGCATCGTCACGATGGGCTCGCGGATCTCGCGGATGCGGCCCAGGTCCGGCATCTTCGACGGGTTCTCGACGTCGATCACTGTGCCGTCGTTCAGCTCGACCTGGTAAACCACGCTGGGCGCAGTCGTGATCAGGTCCTGGTCGAACTCGCGCTCCAGCCGCTCCTGCACGATCTCCATGTGCAGCAACCCCAGGAAGCCGCAGCGGAAGCCGAAACCCAGCGCCTGGCTGACTTCGGGCTCGTAGCGCAGCGAACTGTCATTGAGCTTGAGCTTCTCCAGCGCGTCGCGCAACTGGTCGTACTCGCTCGCCTCGGTCGGATACAAACCGGCAAAGACCTGCGGCTGGATTTCCTTGAAGCCGGGCAGCGCTTCTTCCGCAGGCCCGAGATTGTTGGGCAGCTTTTTCTCGAGCGTGACGGTGTCGCCGACCTTGGCCGCCTGAAGCTCCTTGATACCGGCAATGATGAACCCGACCTCGCCCGCATTGAGCTGCTCGCGCGGCGTCGACTTCGGTGCGAACACCCCCAGATGGTCGGCGGGGTAGACCGCGTTCGACGCCATCATGCGGATGCGCTCGCCCTTCTTGAGCGTGCCGTCGACCACACGCACCAGCATCACGACGCCGACGTAGTTGTCGAACCAGCTGTCGATGATCATCGCGCGCAGCGGCGCCTCGACCACGCCCTTGGGCGGCGGCATGCGGGCGATCACCGCCTCGATGATCTCGTCGATGCCCATGCCGGTTTTGGCCGAGCAGGGGATCGCGTCGGTCGCGTCAATGCCGATCACGTCCTCGATCTCGGCCTTGGCGTTGTCGGGATCCGCCGAAGGCAGGTCCATCTTGTTCAACACCGGCACCACTTCAACACCGAGCTCCAGCGCCGTGTAGCAGTTCGCCACCGTCTGCGCCTCCACGCCCTGGCTGGCATCGACCACCAGCAGCGCGCCTTCGCAGGCCGACAGCGAGCGGCTGACTTCGTACGAGAAGTCCACGTGCCCGGGCGTGTCGATCAGGTTCAGGTTGTAGGTCCTGCCGTCCTTGGCCGTGTACTGCAACGCGGCCGTCTGCGCCTTGATCGTGATCCCGCGCTCCCGCTCGAGGTCCATCGAGTCCAGCACCTGCGCCTCCATCTCGCGATCACTCAGACCGCCGCAGCGCTGGATGATGCGGTCGGCCAACGTGCTCTTGCCGTGGTCGATGTGGGCAATGATCGAGAAATTTCTGATGTGGTCCATGGGTCGGCAAAGGCCGGCGCAGCGCCGGAGAAAAACAGCGTGGCCAGTGACGGCTCACGCCTGCCGCGTCAGATGCACACGCAGCAAAAACAGCCGAAAGCAGCTGAACAAGCGCCAAAAGCTCGCCCTGGCGACGCACTGGAATGCGACGGCGAGGGGCGAGCCGCATCAAGGCGGGGAAGCGGGCAAAGAGTCAAAAAAAAGGCACGTCCAATTGAAGACGCGCCTTCCAACAAAACGTATGGCAACTGCTTGTTGGGCCTTCATTGTAGCCAAAAGGGCCCGAGTCCAAAGGCCGTCTTGGATGGAACCGGGGTCGTTGCAGACCACCAACAAGGGCCGCAGCCGATAATTATTCACACCTTATTCACAGGCCTTGAGCACCCGCCCAGCCGTGGCGGCAGCGCCACGGAGAGATTGCGGCAACGCATCGAATGACCCGCAACAAGCCTGGATTGTATCGCCCGGTCATCACAATCGTCGCGACCCAGCGCCATGTCAGCACTCACTCACAGACTGGACAGAATAACCATCAAGCTATTAAAACATGGTTAGCAATTACAAACATCGCGGCGACTTCTCATCCAATGAAAAGACCCGCCATCCCAGTAGGTTGGCGGGTCTTTGAACATGGAGACCGGCTGCGGGAAGCCGGCCGTCCACCCCGGCTCAGCGCGCGGGCTGGATCACCACATAGTTGACCCACTCGCCGCGGCGCACCAGCACCGTGACCCGCTTGGCCTTGTCAAGCTTGGCGACAACGCCGCCGAACTGCTTGGCATCGCTGATCTGCACGTTGTCGACCGACAGGATCACATCGCCCTCGCGCAGGCCGGCACGGGCCGCGGCGCCTTCCACACTGTCGACCTTCACACCGCCCTTGACGCGCAAGTCGCGCTTCTCCGCCTCGGTCAAGTCCACCACGTTCAGGCCCAGCGAAGCTTTCACAGGCGCTGCAGGCACGGCCGGCTTTTCAGCTTCGAACTCGCCCACGGTCACCGCGACATCCTTGTAGCTGCCACGGCGGAACAGTTGCAGCGTGACCTTGCTGCCCGGTTTCACGGCACTGATCATGCGCGGCAGATCGGTGGCGCGCTCCACGGCCTTGCCATCGACCTTGACGATGATGTCGCCCGCTTCCAGCCCAGCCTTCTCGGCAGGTTGGCCGGCTTCGACCGACTGCACCATCGCACCGCTGGCCTTGCCCAAGCCGATCGATTCCGCGACCTCCTTGGTCACCGGTGCGATTGCCACGCCAATGCGGCCACGGATCACCCGGCCGGTGGCACGCAATTGATCGGCCACGCGGATCGCTTCGTCGATGGGGATGGAGAACGAGATGCCGGCATAGCCGCCAGACGGGCTGTAGATCTGCGAATTGATGCCGACGACTTCGCCGCGCATGTTGATCAGCGGCCCCCCAGAGTTGCCCGGGTTGATCGCCACATCGGTCTGGATGAAGGGCAGCAGTTCGCCGGTGTCGCGCTGCTTGGCACTGACGATGCCAGCGGTCACCGAGTTGTCCAGGCCGAACGGCGAGCCGATCGCCATGACCCATTCGCCGACCTTCAGCTTGCCGACATCGCCGACCTTGACGAACGGCAGGCCAGCCGCTTCGATCTTCACGATGGCCACGTCGCTGCGCTTGTCTGCGCCAATGACCTTGCCCTTGAACTCGCGCTTGTCGGTCAGCGTCACCAGCAGTTCGTCGGCACCATCGACCACGTGCGCGTTGGTCATCACGAGGCCATCGGCGCTGAGGATGAAGCCTGAGCCGATGCCGCGCCGCGTCGGCTCGTCGTCATCGTCGCCATTGCCACCGCCGCGCGGCGTGTTGCGCGGCATCGGAATGCCGAAGCGCTTGAAGAACTCTTCCAGGCCCGGGTCCATCTGCGGGCCAGTGCCCGCGCCACCGCGGCCCAGATGCACCTTCTCGCTGGTACGGATGTTCACCACTGCCGGGCCGACCTGTTCGACCAGGTCGGTGAAATCGGGCAGCACCCGGTTCTGCGCCAATGCGGACGCCGGCAGCAAACCCACCGCGGAAACGCTCAGCAGCGCAACGGCCACACCAGCGCGCGCACGCTCGCGCACGGACGAAACAACACCCCCAAACATGCCTTCTCCTTCTTGGGAACCACCGCCTCTGGTGGGCGGACTGCAAAACCTCAGGGTCTCAACGCTTGTGGTCCAGCGCGGCCGCGATCTTCTTCAGCGTGTCCATGGGCACGTCGCCCATCACGGTCACCCACTGATCATCGCGCCTGGCCATCAAGGTGTGAGTTGCCCCGATGGCCGCGTGGACTTCGCGTTGGTGCCGCTCGGGCTGGAAAGGTTCAATGAACACCGACACATGGGTCAGCCCATCGGAATAGATGGCTTGCAGCACGATGGGGGCATCCGCGGCGCCCGTCGGGTCCAGCGAGCGCTTGGCGCAATGCACTTCGCGAAAACCGGCAGGCAACGCAGCCAGCGTCCAGCCTTCGGCGTCCAGCGATGTCGGCAGCACGGCGGGTCGCAGCACGCGATACCCGTCGCGCTTTTTCATGCCGGCCAGCACCTGGTCGGGCTGAGGCTTCACGCCAATGACCAACTCCGAGAACGCGGCCGACTCCAAGGTCTGCCCGCTGCTGCCAATCACCTCAGCGCGCAGCAGCAAACCGGTCTGATGCTCGGCCCACAGGCGCTGGCTGAAGCGGGCGTTGTCCTTGGCCTTCAGCAAGACCACGTCGGCGTCCAGGCCAGCCACGCGGTCACGGCCGAGCGAACGCAGCTCATACCACTCCAGCACGCGGCGCTCCGAGCCTGACAGCAGCGACGGGAACGTGGCGCGGGGGTCGCGCCGCTCAATCAGCGCAACGCGGGCGCGCGGCCACAGCGTCTGCACCTCGTCGTTGTGGCGCCAGATGCTGCGCGGCTCGCCGTCCAGTGCTTCGACACGCTCGTATTGCTGGGTGCCATCGAAATAGTGCGCGACGCGCGAACTGCTGACCGAGCCGCCACCACTGACCACCAGCGTGCCCTGGTAGTTCCGCGAAGCTGCGGCTTCGCTGCTTCGCATCAGCCATGCACGCGCATCCAGCGTGCCGGCTGCATCACTCGCCGCCTGCGCAAGCGCAGCCGCCGACCCGCTGGCAAGCAGACAAGACATCAATACACCGGGCCAGACGCGCCATGGCGCCAGCGAGGCGCCGATCCAAGCCGCACCCGCCATCCGCCTTGCGACCCAAGGCCTGCTCTCCGCTGTCATCTTGCGGTCAGCGGCCTTCCGGCGTGAGCGCGACCTGGCGCACACCACCGGGCGCGGCCAGCGAAGGCCCTTGCGCGAACTGGCGGTGTGCCGCAAGGTAGCGGTCCAGGTCCTGGCTGCGTTCCATCGCGTTGCCCGATTCGGTCAACGAAGCCGGCGTCGAGGCACTTTCATCCGCCTGCGCCAGCTCTGCAGCGACCGGCGCCTCCGAAGATGGACCAGCGCGCCAGACCAGCGACACACCGGCCACGACCATGAAGCTGGCAGCAACCGCCGCCGTCGTCGTCCAGCCCCGCCGCGCCCGCCCGATGGCAGCCACCCGGCCGCTCCCGCCCGCCGCGGCTACTACCGCCGGCTTCGCCGGCTGCACCACCAGCGCCGCCGGCGCAAGCACCACCGGCTCCTGGGCCAGCTTGCTACGCAAGGCAGTCAGGAAACTGGCGTCCTGCTTCGGTGCCGACGCGAGGTCGTCCGAGCGCAGCACGTCCCCGATCAGCGCATAGCAGTGCCAGCTCGCGCGCAGCTCGGGGTCTTGGCGCCAGGCATCCACCGACAGGCGCAGTTCGCGCCCATCGGCCTCGCCATCGCTCAGTGCCGAAAGGCCCTGCAGCATGCGCTCATGATCGTTCGACGGCTCCAACATCATCTCAGCTCCAGACAGCGGTCAGGCTCGACAAAATCCAGGTCACCAACGTTCACCGTTTTGGGTATCCAACAGCGGTTTCAAGCGCAGTGCGATCGCTTCACGGGCGCGAAAAATCCGCGATCGAACGGTCCCGATCGGGCAATTCATCACGTCAGCAATCTCTTCGTAACTCAGTCCTTCGATCTCGCGCAGCGTAATGGCCTGCCGCAAGTCCTCGGACAAGGCCTCGATCGCCGCGTTCACCGTGGATGCAATTTCCTTGCTCGCCAACAGGGCCTCAGGCGTGGCCATGTCGATTTGTTCCATTTGCGGCCGGGAAGTTTCGTCATCGTCATCCCCTGTTGCCATTGCGGCTTCGGTGATCACGGGATCCCGCTTCAAATCGACCAGCGCCTTCTTCGCAGTGTTGACCGCGATCCGGTAAAGCCAGGTGTAAAACGCACTCTCGCCACGGAACTGCGGCAACGCACGATAAGCGCGGATGAAGGTCTCCTGGGCAATGTCGAACACCAGGTCGCTGTCGCGCACCATGCGGCCGATCAGCCGCTCGATGCGACGCTGGTACTTGACCACCAGCATTTCGAAAGCCTTGACGTCGCCCTGCTTGACGCGCTCGACCAGCGCGGCGTCGACATCGGGTTGCAGGCTGCTCATGCGACGGGCGCTCCCGCACCCGAAACGGGCTCCTGCATGCGAACCTGCACGTTCACCGGCGGCGTGCGCACCGCGATGCGCAGCGCATGCCAAGCCATCGCTCCCGCGGCGCCGCGGGACATTGGCAAGTGGCGAACTGGCCGGCCGGCGATGCCGTGCCAACGCAGCAGCATCCAATCGCCCCAGTCCAGCACCAGCGTCGGCGTGCCAGCAGTGTCCAGCGTGCGACCGTCAGCGGCGAGCAGGCTCCAGCCCGCGCCATCCCAGCGCAGGCGCATGACCGGCCATGTTGCCAGGTATCGATAAAATCCAGCGGCCAGCAAGGCTCCGGCCGCCAGCAGTTCGAACATGCCACCCGCACCTGGCAGCGCGCCAGTGACAGGCCAACCGGCCCGCTGGCGCAAGTGCATCCACAACCAGCCCGCGAAGGCGCTCACCGCCAGGCCACCGATGGCCGCAACCAGCGCGGACCAAAGACCACGCCTTGCAAGCGCACAGTCAGAGGGAGGCGGCGTGCGGCGCATCAGGCCCGCCTCGACAGCATGGGGCGACGCAACAACTTGGCTCGCGTGGCGGCGCTCAAATGCGCCTGAACACCAGCGTGCCGTTGGTGCCGCCGAAGCCGAAGTTGTTTTTCACCGCGATGTCGATCTTCATCTCGCGCGCCGTGTTGGCGCAGTAGTCCAGGTCGCACTCGGGATCCTGGTTGAAGATGTTGATGGTCGGCGGTGAAATCTGGTGATGCAGCGCCATCACGGTGAACACCGATTCGATGCCACCCGCGCCACCCAGCAGGTGGCCGGTCATCGACTTGGTCGAGTTCACGACCAGGCGCCTGGCGTGGTCGCCAAAGGCCAGCTTGATCGCGTTGGTCTCGTTCAGGTCACCCAGCGGCGTCGAGGTGCCATGGGCATTCAGGTACTGCACCGCGTCGGCATTGAGGCCGGCGTCTCGCAGCGCAGCCTTCATCGAGCGCTTGGGGCCATCCACACTGGGCGCAGTCATGTGATACGCGTCGGCACCCATGCCGAAGCCGATCACTTCGGCGTAAATCCTGGCGCCACGCTTCTTCGCGTATTCGTATTCTTCCAGCACCACCACGCCACCGCCCTCGCCCAGCACGAAGCCGTCTCGGTCACGGTCCCAGGGCCGCGAAGCGGTCGCCGGGTCATCATTGCGGGTGGACAGCGCGCGCGCAGCCGCAAAGCCGCCAACCCCGAGCATCGACACCGTGGCCTCGGCACCGCCGGCGACCATGACGTCCGCATCGCCGTAGCCGATCATGCGTGCCGACTGGCCAATGCAATGCAAGCCAGTGGTACAAGCGGTGACCACGGCCAGGTTCGGGCCGGTGAAACCGAAGCGGATCGAGACATGGCCGGAGATCATGTTGATGATCGAGGCCGGGACGAAAAATGGGGAGATGCGGCGCGGGCCACGATCAACGACCATGCGCGCGGTCTGCTCGATCTCCGGCAGACCGCCGATGCCCGAGCCGATCATGCAGCCGATGCGCTCGGCCGTCTCCTCGGTCAGCGCGTCGCCAGTGGGCAGCCCGGCATCCTGCACGGCCTGGATGGCAGCGGCCACGCCAAAGTGGATGAAGCTGTCCATGTGCTTGGCTTCCTTGCCGGGAACGTACTCCTCGACATTGAAGCCCTTGACCTCGCCTGCAAACTGGCAGGCGATGCCGGAGGCATCGAACTTGGTGATGGGCGCGATGCCGGAACGACCTGCAAGCAGGTTGCTCCAGCCCTCGGAAACCGTGTTGCCGACCGGGCTGATCAGCCCCAGGCCGGTGATGACGACACGTCGACGGGTCATGCGTTCAGATCAGATCGTTGCGGGGGCGGAACTGCAAGGCCTTGTCAGGCCTTGGCGTTGCCCTTGGCATAGTCGATCGCCAACTGAACAGTGGTGATCTTCTCGGCTTCCTCATCAGGAATCTCAATGCCGAATTCATCTTCCAGGGCCATCACCAGTTCGACGGTGTCGAGCGAGTCGGCACCCAGGTCGGCCACGAAGGCTTTTTCGTTGGTGACGTCGGCTTCGGGAACACCCAGTTGCTCGGCGATGATTTTCTTGACGCGTGCTTCGATGTCGCTCATGACTCCTCCAGGAGGGATTGCGTAAAACGGGCCGGATTCTACGCTGGCAAGCGCAGAGCCCGGCGGGGGGATCAGTTCATGAACATGCCGCCATTGACGTGCAGCTCTGTTCCAGTGATGTAAGCCGCTTCCGGGCTGGCGAGGAAGGCAACCGCATGCGCGATCTCCTCCGGCTGGCCCAGGCGCTGCAACGGGATCTGCTGCAGCAGCGCAGCTTTCTGCGCCTCGGGCAGAGTGTCGGTCATGTCGGTGGCAATGAAGCCGGGCGCGACGCAATTGACCGTGATGTTTCGGCTGCCGAGCTCGCGCGCCAGCGCGCGCGTCATGCCGGCCACACCGGCCTTGGCGGCTGCGTAGTTGGCCTGGCCCGGATTGCCGGAAGCGCCAACCACCGAGGTGATGCTGATGATGCGGCCGAAGCGCTGCTTCATCATCGGGCGGATCGCCGCCCGCGCAAGCCGGAAGACGGCGCGCAGGTTGGTGTCCAGCACGGCATCCCAGTCGTCGTCCTTCATGCGCATGGCCAACTGGTCGCGCGTGATGCCGGCATTGTTGACCAGCACATGCAGGCCACCCTGATCCTTGACCAGCTGGTCCATGCAGGCGTCCACCGCGGCGGCGTCGGTCACATCCAGCTTCAGGCCGTCGCAGCCAGGGAATTCGGCCAGCGCGTCGCGAATCGCCTGCGCGCCGGCATCGGTGGTCGCGGTGCCCAGCACGCGAAAACCGCGTGCGGCCAAGGTCAGCGCAATCGCCCGGCCGATGCCGCGCGTCGCGCCAGTCACCAGCGCAACCTGCGCTGGTGCCACTGAGGTGTTTGCAACCGTGCTCATGCCAATGCCTCCTTGGCCAGGGCCAGGCTGGCCGGGTCGAACACGCAGACCGCATTCAGTTCAGGTTCGATGCGCTTGACCATGCCGGTCAGCGCACGGCCAGGGCCGCACTCGATCACGTCCGTCAGGCCTTGCGCACGCAAGGCATGCACGACCTCAACCCAGCGCACCGGGCCAAAGGCCTGGCGGTACAGCGCGTCGCGGATCGCTTCAGCGCTGCTTTCGACCTTCACGTCGATGTTGTTGACCACCGGCACACTGGGTGCTGCAAAGGTGGTTTCCGCCAGCTTCACCTTCAGCGCTTCGGCGGCAGGCTTCATCAGCGTGGAATGGAATGGCGCCGAGACCGACAGCAGCAAGGCACGCTTGGCGCCCATGCCCTTCAGCGTGGCGCAGGCTGTTTCCACGCCCAGCTTGGTGCCGGCGATCACGGTCTGCTTCGGGTCGTTGAAATTGACTGCCTCCACCATCTCGCCGCAAGACTGCACGGCCTCGGCGCAACCGGCCCGGACCATCTGCGCGTCCAGCCCGAGGATGGCCGCCATGCCGCCCTGGCCAACCGGCACCGCATCCTGCATGGCCTGAGAGCGCAGCCGCACCAACACCAGCGCATCGGCCAGCGTCAGGCTGCCGGACGCCACCAGCGCGGTGTATTCGCCCAGCGAATGACCAGCCATGGCCGCCGGCACGAAACCCGTCTCGGCAGACCATGCGCGGTAGCAGGCCAAACCCGCCACCAGCATCACCAACTGGGTGTTGACGGTCAGGTCCAGCTGCTCTTTCGGGCCTTGCTGGATCAGCGTGCGCAGGTCGCGGTCGAGCACGCTGCTGGACTCATCCAGCGTCTGCTGCACGGCGGGGTGCCCGCCCCATGCGTCAAGCATGCCGACGGATTGGGAACCCTGTCCGGGAAAGACAACAGCGAATCGTTTCATGGGATCACACCAGCTTGGGTCGAATCTTCAGAAATCCAGCAGCACCGCGCCCCAGGTGAAGCCACCGCCCACCCCTTCGAGCAGGACGGTCTGGCCACGTTGCACGCGGCCGGAGCGCACGGCATGGTCCAGGGCCAGCGGAATGGACGCAGCAGAAGTGTTGCCATGTTCGTCCACCGTGACGATCAGCTTGTCGGCGCCAAGCTTCAGCTTGCGCGCCGTGCCCTGCATGATGCGGATGTTGGCCTGATGCGGAATCAGCCAGTCGATGTCGGCCTCGGTGCGCCCAGCTGCAGCCAGGGTTTCCCGCGCCACGCTCTCCAGCACCGACACCGCCAGCTTGAACACCGCCTGACCATCCATCTTCAGCAATGGATCGCCCAGCACCTGGCCGCCCGCGACTGTACCCGGCACGCACAGGATCTCGCGGTAGCGGCCATCCGCATGCATGCGACTGGCCAGGATGCCAGGCTCGTCCGAGGCTTCCAGCACCACGGCGCCGGCGCCGTCACCAAACAGCACGCAAGTCGTGCGGTCGTTGAAGTCCAGGATGCGCGAGAACACTTCGGCACCGATCACCAGTGCGCAACGCGCAGCACCTGTGCGGATCATCGAGTCCGCCACCGAGAGCGCGTAGACAAAGCCGGAGCACACCGCTTGCAGGTCGAAGACCGGGCAACCGTGCACGCCAAGCTTGCGCTGAATGATGCTGGCGGTCGACGGGAAGACCATGTCCGGCGTGGACGTGGCGACGATGATCAGGTCGACCTCGTCGGCGCGCCGGCCGGCGGCTTCCAGCGCATTCAGCGCCGCGCCCAGGCCCAGGTCGCTGGCGCATTGTTCGGCGGCGGCAAAGTGACGCGCCCGGATGCCGGTGCGCTCGACGATCCAGGTGTCCGAAGTCTCCAGGCCACGCTCGGCCAGTTCAGCGGCCAGCTCTTCGTTGCTCACACGGCGCGTCGGCAACATGCTGCCGGTGCCGGTGATGCGGGCGTGACGAGCAGGTGGCATCACCGCGGGAAACTGGGGGCTGGGCAGCGATGCGCTGGCGGCAGCACCCGAAGAGGCAGAAGAAAGCGTCATGCAGCGGGTCGGACCGGCTGATCACCGGGAAGCGCAGGCATGGCCTGCAGGGTCTCGACGATGCGGTCATGGACCTGGTCGAGCAAGCGGTTGTGCGCCGCATCATAAGCCCGCGACAGGGCACGGCCAAAGGCGTACGCATCGGCAGAACCATGGCTCTTGAACACCAGGCCCTGCAAACCCAGCAACGCAGCGCCGTTGTAGCTGCGCGGGTCCACCCGCGCCCTAAAGCGCTTGAGCACCGGCATCGCCACCAGGGCAGCCAGCTTGGTCAGCCAGTTGCGGGTGAATTCTTCGCGAATGAACTGACTCAGCGCGTGCGCCAGACCTTCGGTGGTCTTCAGCGCGACATTGCCGACGAAGCCGTCGCAAACCACGATGTCCGCCGTGCCTTCGAAGATGTCGTTGCCTTCGACATTGCCGTGGTAATTCAGGTGCCCGCTGGCGGCTGCAGCGCGCAGCAGGTCGCCGGCACGCTTGATGGTTTCGCTGCCCTTGATCACCTCGGAGCCGATGTTCAGCAGGCCCACGGTTGGATTGGGCTTGCCCTCGACCGCCGCAACCAGCGCGCTGCCCATGATGGCGAACTGCAGCAGGTGCTCCGCCGAGCAGTCCACATTGGCACCCAGGTCCAGCATGGTGGTGAACTCGCCGCGCACGTTCGGGATGACCGAAGCGATGGCCGGACGGTCAATGCCCTCCAGCGTCTTCAGCAGGTAACGCGCCAATGCCATCAAGGCACCGGTGTTGCCAGCCGAAATGCAGGCATCGGCCTTGGCCACGCCGTCACGCAGCTTGAGCTGCGAGATGGCGATGCGCATTGAAGAATCCTTCTTGCGGCGCAAGGCCACTTCGACCGGATCGTCCATGGCCACCACCTCAGTAGCGGTGACCAGCGTGCAGCGTGGCCATTGCGCGGCAGGCACCAGCGCATCGGCCGTGCCCACCAGCAGCAATTCCACGTCAGGATGCGAGTCCAGGAAAGCCCGGCAGGCCGGCAGCGTGACCGAGGGTCCATGGTCGCCACCCATGCAGTCCACCGCCAGGCGGACGCGGCTCAGCGGCGTCAAGGAAACAGATTCGGACACGGCAATCTCAGGCCAGGACGGCCCAACTCACAACGAAGCAGCCACGACAAAACCCGCGCGAACTGGCTTCAGAACAGCGAGGCGGCGCGGGATTTGAATTGGGGTGCAGAACTGCCACCCTGAATACGGGCGGCATGCACTCGGGGCAGGCAAAGTGCCAACCCATGAGCCCAACGGGCAGGTCAGGCGTCTGCCTTGGTCTTCAGGACCTTGCGGCCACGGTAGAAGCCGGTCGGGCTGATGTGGTGGCGCAGGTGGATTTCGCCGGTGGTCGACTCGACCGCCGTGCCCGGCTGGGTCAGCGCGTTGTGCGAACGGTGCATGCCACGCTTGGAGGGCGACTTCTTGTTTTGCTGAACGGCCATGGAATTCTCCTGGGACGCCGGGGCCCCGGCGAATAACGACGCTGCTGCAGCGAGCCAGCCCTACAGAGCGGCCGCGCAAAGCGCCAAAGTCAATGAAATCGGTGAGACCTGAGGCCACCGAACCGCATGAGCCAAGGCCAATGACCGCCCATCAGGGCATGCCAAAACGCTCGGGACCTTGACCAGAACCTTGGCCAGAAACTGGCTGTGGCGCCTGGCCCATCCGGCCCGCTCGACCCCCGCTCGATCGCCAGTCAGCTGGTAGCTGAAGGGCAATGCGGAAAAGCCGCGGATCATAGCACGGATCAATTGGCCGGAACAGCCATGAGGCACGGCTTGACCCACTGTGCCCCCAGCATGACCCAACCCATCAATCCGTCTTTTTCTTCAGCTGCGCGAGCACCGCAAACGGATTGGGCTGAGCCTCGTCGGCCTCGATTTCATCGTCCGGCAAAGGCAGCGGCTCGGGGCACACCTCATGGCGCGGCACCAGCGGCAAGGCCAGCAACAGTTCGTCCTCCACCAGCTCGCGCAAATCGGTCCAGCGCTGCAAGGCCAGCACATCATCCTCGCTGTCGGCGTCCATCTCTGCGGCAGAAGCCTCGTCCGACACGAAACGCAGCGAGCAATCCACGGCCACATCACTGGCCACCGGCCCTAGGCAGCGCTGGCAGCAAAGACTCAACTCAACCTCGGCCTGCAAGTGCAACCAGACCTCGGGCGAACCACCCGTCACTGGGCGCTGCTCGCCTTCAGCCTGCCAGCGCACCACGGCAGGGTCGGCATCGCCCGTCAACAGCTGGGCCTCGTCCAGCCGAGACATTTCGCTGACCGGCCACTGCCCGGAAATCAAACGCCCCTGCTCAGCCAGGGCAGCCACATCCAGACGCAGCGGGTCAGGTGCGGAAGAAGACGCGGAAACACTCATGGCGCCAGTGTACGGCGGTGGCCGATGGGAGAATCCCACGATGACCGAGTTGTCCGCCACCCTGCCCCCTTCACACACAGCGCCTCGCCTGATCCTGGCGTCCACTTCGCGCTATCGGCGCCAGCTGCTGGAACGCCTGCGCCTGCCATTCGACACGGTTTCGCCGGAGGTCGACGAAACGCCGCAACCCGGCGAAGCGCCAGCAGCGCTGGCCCGGCGCCTGGCGCTGGCCAAGGCGCAAGCGGTAGCCACCCGGCACCCGGACGCGATCGTCATCGGCTCGGACCAGGTGGCGGACGTAGACGGTCAGCCAATCGGCAAACCCGGCACGCACGAGCGCGCGGCGCAGCAGTTGCGCCAGATGAGCGGGCGCCGCATCGTGTTCCAGACCGCACTTGCCGTGGTGCGCGCCAGCACTGGTTTCGCAGAGGTCCGGCTGGCGCCGGTGAACGTGCAGTTCCGCACCCTGAGCGAGGCCGAGATCGAGTTCTACCTCCGGCTCGAACAACCCTATGACTGCGCCGGCAGCGCCAAGTGCGAAACGCTTGGCATTGCGCTGCTGTCAGCCATCGAGTCCGACGATCCGACCGCGCTGATCGGCCTGCCGTTGATGCGCACCTGCGAGCTGCTGCGCAACGCCGGGCTGGACCCGTTGAAAGCAAACCCATGAGCATCACCCACACCACCGGTCGCCTGCTGCTGATCCCGAACACGCTGGACCTCGGCACCGAGCCGGAGGCCATCGAGACCGTGCTGAGCCCGGCCATCCTGGCCATTGCTGCCCGGCTGGACCATTGGGTGGTGGAAAACGCAAAGAGCGCACGCGCATTCCTCAAGCGCGTCGATGTTTGCGCGCCATTGCACGCGCCACTGCAAAGTCTGCAGATCGTCGAGCTGCCGCGGCCGCGCAAAGGCGACCCGAATGCACAGATCGACGCGCAGGCCTGGCGCGCACTGCTCGCGCCCGCGCTGGCGGGCCATGACCTGGGCCTGCTGTCAGAAGCGGGCCTGCCTGCAGTGGCCGACCCCGGCGCAGCGCTGGTGCAAGCGGCGCACGCCGCAGGCGTGACAGTGCAACCCCTTCCCGGCGCCAGTTCGCTGACGCTGGCCCTGGCCGCCAGCGGACTCAACGGCCAGCGCTTTGCATTCGAAGGATATTTGCCGCAGGAAGCCAGCAGCCGCGCGCAGCGGGTGCGTGAGCTGGAACAGCGCTCACGCCGCGAAGGCCAGACCCAGCTGGTCATTGAAACGCCTTACCGCAACCAGGCCTTGATGACGGCGCTGCTGCAGCTACTGCAAGCCGAGACCATGCTCAGCGTGGCATGCGGCCTGACGTCGCCCGCGGGCTGGTGCAAGACCCAGTCGGTGGCGAATTGGCGCGCAGCCAAACCGGAACTGCCAGACAAGCTGCCCGCTGTCTTCATGTGGCAGGGCTGAAGGCCTCGAACCAAGTTGCGACCCACCAGCAAAACGGCGCCCCGCAGGGCGCCGTTCACGGTGGCAGCAAGCGTCAGCTCTTTGCGCCACCCAGCAAGGCTGCAAGCTTGCGCTTGGGTCGAATGTTGGGCGAGAGGCGTGCCGCCGAAGGCACGGCCGGTGCCGACTTCTCCCAGGCCGCCGGGCCATCCAGGCTGGCCGTCGGCTCGTAGGGACGATCGAAGAACGGATCACGGGGCGCGGAGCGCGACTCGCTGCGGCGCGGCGGGAAAGGCCGACGGGACTCGGCACCCTCGCCAACCGAAGCACCAGTGCGTGATTCAGTCCGCGACTCCCCGCGGTACTCAGCACGCGGCTCGGCTGCACGACCCTCGTCGCGCTGCCAACTGCTGCGGCGCGGGCGCTCCTCGTCCAGTTCCACCGCGTCCAGTTCGATCTTCTTCTTGATCAACTTTTCGATGTCACCGATCAGACGCGTGTCATCACGCGTCACCAGCGTGATCGCCACGCCCGAAGCGCCCGCGCGACCCGTGCGGCCGATGCGATGCACATAGTCTTCCGCATTGAACGGCACGTCGAAATTGAAAACTGCCGGCAGGTCGGCAATGTCCAGCCCGCGCGCCGCGACGTCAGTCGCGACCAGGATGTCCACCTCACCTGCCTTGAACGCAGCAAGGGACTTCAGTCGCTCATCCTGCGACTTATCCCCGTGCAAGGCCGCCGTGCGCAGGCCGTCCCGCTCGAACGAGCGCGCCAGCCGAGCTGCGCCGAGCTTGGAGTTCACGAAGATGATGGCTTGCTTGATGCCGCGCTCGCGCAGCACCTTCAGCACGGTGGCACGCTTGTCGTCATCGGTCACGCTGATGAAGCGCTGCTCCACATTGGTCGCCGTGGCATTCGCGCGCGCCACTTCCACCAGGATGGGATCCTGCAGGTAACTGTTGGCCAAGCGCTTGATCTCGGGCGAGAAAGTCGCCGAGAACAGCAGCGTCTGGCGCTGCTTGGGCAGGTAGCTCAGGATGCGCTGCAGGTCCGGCAGGAAGCCGATGTCCAGCATGCGGTCAGCCTCGTCCAGCACCACGTACTCAACCTGGTTCAGCACGCAGTTCTTGGCCTCGATGTGGTCCAGCAAGCGGCCCGGCGTGGCGATCAACACCTCGACGCCGCCCTTGAGCTCAAGCGTCTGCGGCTTCATGTCCACACCGCCAAACACCACCGCTGCACGCAGGTTGCTGTGCTTGGCGTAGGCCTTCACATTGTTCGCGACCTGGTCGGCGAGCTCCCGCGTCGGCGCCAGCACCAGCGCCCGCACCGGATGCCGGGCCGGCGACACACTGCTGGTCTCATGCCGCATCATCTTCTGCAGCAGCGGAATAGAGAAGGCGGCCGTCTTGCCGGTGCCGGTTTGCGCCGCCCCCATCACATCCTTGCCTTCCAGCACGATGGGAATGGCCTTCGCCTGGATGGGCGTCATGAACGCATAGCCCTGATCCGCCACGGCCCGCAGCAGCTTGGGGTCCAGCGGCAGGGTGTCAAAACGAGCGGGAGGGGTCGGCGCCTCGATGGCGTCCGGCGGCACGAGGGCGGCGGTTTCGTTGGTCATTGCCCTCCATTATCGCCCGGAAAGGCTTGACACGCACGAAGGAAGGCGGCATGAGGCATCGTGACGAAGGGACTTCGGGGAATTTTCGCCTCTGGCGACCTCAGGTTTCACCGGACGGGATGCCCGCTAGAATCGCTGGCTGTGCAGCCACTCATCAGAGCGCGCTGCGAAATCAAAACGACCTCGCTGTCATCAATGCATTCCTCGCACACCTCCGGCACCTCGCCGGTGAAGCATCTGGCTCGTTGCGGCTTGATGCTGCTGGCCTTTCAAGGCCTGCTCTCTTCGGCAGTCGCGCAGCAGCAGCAAAACAGTGACCGCGACTCGTCCAACAACAGCACAACCTCGTCCGCCGACCAGCAGGACCAAAGCTCGACACAACTCCGGCCTTCGACAGCGGAGCAGACCGCCGGCCGACAAAACGCCGACCGGAATCGGCGCGACGCACAGATCGTGGTGCAACGCGTGCCCTACGTGCCGAACGAGTTCGAGCGCTATGTGCAGGCGCAGGCATTGCGGCTGAATGTGCTGTCGCCCAACAGTACGCCAAGCCCTGGCAACAACGTCAAGCTCGACGAAGTACGTCGGCTGGGTGCGGAGTTGATGACAGACCTGCCGGATGGCATCGGCAGCCAAGATCCCCTGCCTCAGGTACCAGATGATTACGTTGTCAAGCCCGGTGACGAAATTGCGTTGACGATATGGGGATCCGCCGACGCCAATCTGCGCTTGGCGGTGGACCGCGCCGGCCAGATCGCGGTACCGCGTGTTGGAGCGATCACGGTAGGTGGCCTGCGCCAGTCGGACCTCAGCACCGCGATCAGCCGCCGGGTGGCTCAGGTTTTTCGCAACTTCCAGTTGTCGGCCAGTGTGAGCCAGCTCCGTTCGGTGCGCGTATTCGTCACCGGCTTCGCCCAACGCCCAGGGAGCGTCAGCATCAGTGCGCTTTCCTCGGTTCTCCATGCAGTGATGCGTGCTGGCGGACCGTCGGCCGCAGGCAGCTTCCGCAACATCACCCTTCGTCGAGGCGGCAAGGTCGTGGCCCAGTTGGACCTGTACGACCTGATCGTTCGTGGTGATCGCAACGGCGATCAATGGATCCAATCCGATGACGTCATTCACATCGGTGCCGTCGGTCCCCAGGTCGGTGTCATAGGCAGTGTGAACCAACCAGCCGTCGTCGAACTGAAGCCGGGCGAAACACTCGAGGATGCCATTGCCATGGTGGGTGGATTCAATGCAGTGGCAGACCGCTCAAGGGTTGCGGTAGAACGTCTCAGCGATCGAGCCGCCGGCCGCGTGAGCGAGGTATCGCTGCTCAAGCCAGAAGGCATCAAGAGCCCGCTGGGATCTGGCGACTTGGTGCGCGTTTTCAGTGCCATCAGCGCAGCACTGCCACACGAGAAGCAAAACAAGCGGGTGCGCGTGGAGGGCGAAGTAGCCCGCCCCGGGGACTACGTGCTGCCGCCAGGCAGCAGCTTGGCAGATGCCGTATTGGCAGCCGGCGGATTCACGACAGACGCTTATCTCTACGGCACTGAATTCACCCGCGAAAGCGTCCGGCAGGTTCAGCAATCCAATTTTGACCGTGCACTTCGTGATCTTGAAACGGATTTGGCCAAGGCAGCGTCCAGTCGCAGAGTCTCGACAACAGAAGAAGTGGCCAGTCTTGCAGCAGCCGACACCGCCAACGCTCGCTTGGTCGACCGTCTGCGTCAGGTGCGGCCAACAGGCCGTGTCGTGCTCCAATTGCCGCCCAACGCAACGTCCCTGCCGGCTCTTGCACTGGAGGATGGTGACCGCATCAGCATTCCAGCGCGTGGCACCTCCGTCGGCGTGTTTGGCAGCGTCTTCAACTCCGGCAGCTTTGTCTACAGCGATGACAAGAAAGTCGCGTACTACCTCTCGCAAGCTGGCGGTGCAACGCGAGGCGCGGACACTGCCAGCACATTTGTCGTTCGTGCCAACGGAACCGTTGTGAGTGCTCGCCAGGACGGCGATCTCATCTCGCAGCCGGTCCTGCCCGGCGACACCGTGTTCGTTCCGGAAGAGACCAACAAGACAACGTTCATCCAGGATGCCAAGGACTGGACTCAGATCCTTTACCAATTCGGCCTGGGCGTGGCAGGAATCAAGTCGTTGGGGTTGTAAGACATGCAGACGGAAAATTGGACCGCTGCCCCAGAAGCCGGCGAACAAGAGGGACCGGACTTTGGAAAGCTGGCCCGCACCCTACTGCCTCGCTGGCGGACCATCTCCATGGTTGCGCTGCTAGCTGGGGCTGCCGGCTATGGGGCCAGCTACTTGGTCACACCGACCTACCTGTCCCGCACCCTGTTCATGCCCCCGCAACAGCAGCAATCATCCGCCACGGCCGCCCTGTCATCGCTCGGCGCCCTGGCGGGGCTGGCTGGGGGTGCTCTGCGGACCTCGGGTGACCAGTACGTGGCCATGATGCAGAGCGTCACCGTCAGTGATCGCATCATCGACAAGTTTGATCTCAAGAAGGTCTACGAGGTCGAATACATGCAAGACGCCCGCAAGTCGCTGACAAAACGCAGCCAAATCAGCCTGGGCAAGAAGGACGGACTGATCACCGTCGAAGTAGAAGACAGTTCCCAGGAGCGAGCCGCAGCCATCGCCAACCAGTATGTCGACGAACTGCGCTGGCTCACGTCGCGACTGGCAGTCACGGAAGCTCAACAGCGTCGGCTGTTCTTTGAACGTCGACTGGAAGAGGCGAAGAACAACTTGACGGCTGCGCAACAGGCGTTGGAAGACAGCGGCTTCTCCGGTGGCGCGCTCAAGACCGAGCCGCGAACCGCGGCAGACAGCTATGCCAAGCTCAAAGCCGAGTTAACCCTTGCAGAGGTCAAAGTGCAGACGCTGCGAGGAAGCCTCGCGGATGCCTCGCCTCAGGTCGTTCAGCAACTCGCCACGGTTTCGGCACTGCGAGAACAAGTGGCGCGCCTGGAAAAAGCTAGCGCCCCAGTCGGAGAGGCATCCGCTGGCTATGTCAGTAAATACAGGGATTTCAAATACCAAGAAACGCTTTTTGATCTTTTTGCCAAGCAATATGAGCTTGCGCGCGTCGACGAGAGTCGCGAAGGCAGCCTGATTCAAGTTGTCGACGCGGCCAAGCCAGCAGAACGCAAACATGCGCCTCGCCGCAGTGTCTTTGCGGCAATCGCATTCTTTGTCGGCCTTTTTATCTCGGCGTCCTGGATTCAGATGCGACGTGTCCCGTCCGCATAAATTGCCTTTTGTGCCATTTGTTAATTGAATTTCATCATGCAAGCGAATTCCTCGGCCTTGATCGCACTCAAGGCGGGCATTGAAGCCTCCATTCAGGCCAAACAACGCCTTTTGCAAGACTCGACCCTGCTAAACAAAATCGTTGCTGTTGGCGACTTGATGTCCGAGACAGTCCGACGGGGCAATCGTGTCATTTTTGCCGGCAATGGTGGCAGCGCGGCTGACGCCCAGCACTTGGCAGCGGAATTTGTGAGCCGCTTTGAATTTGACCGTCCGGGTTTGCCTTCGCTCTCTCTGGCCACCGACACGTCCATGATCACAGCCATCGGCAACGACTACGGCTACGACAAGTTGTTCCGGCGGCAATTGGAGGCCCAAGCCCGGTCCGGGGACGTGTTCGTGGGCATCACCACATCCGGGCGCTCCAAGAACATCCTGGCGGCTTTCGAGGTTTGCGGGGCACTGGAAGTCTCGTCCGTTGCACTTTGTGGCGAAGGCGGCGACTTGGCCGGCGTGGACCACGTGCTACGGGCGCCGTCCAATCACACACCGCGAATCCAGGAGTGCCACATCCTGATCGGCCACATGCTGTGCGCACAGGTCGAAATGGCGATGTTTGCCCACCTTGCGCCGAAATGAACAAGGCACCCGCGAAATCCACTTGCGTGATCCTTGCGGGGGGCCTGGGTACCAGGCTGCGCAGTGTTGTGGCCGATGTGCCAAAGTGCTTGGCACCCATCGGCAGCCGCCCCTTCATCGACATTCAAATTCGTGCGCTGGCGAACGCCGGCGTTGACTGTGTCGTACTGTCGCTTGGCCATCTTGCCGAGTTGGTTGTCGCGGCAATCCCCCCGGACCATGCCGGCGTCCATGTGCGCCACGTGATCGAACGCGAGTTGCTCGGAACTGGTGGGGCAATTGCCTACGCCCTGGACACGTTGAATCTCGACGAGGTACTGGTTGCCAACGGCGACACCTATCTTGAAGGCAATCTCTCTGCGATGCTGTTGCCACTGGATCGCGCCAAGGGTGAGTTGTTTCGCATGGCGGTAGTCCAAGTGCCTGACCGCGCCCGCTTTGGCGGCGTCGCGACAGACGCCACGCACCACGTCACACGCTTCATCGAGAAAGGTCAGGCAGGTCCTGGAATGATCAACGCCGGTCTGTATCGCCTGTGTCGCGAAGCCTTGCCTACCGCGCGAAAAGGCGCCTATTCTCTGGAGGCGGACGTTCTGCCGAGCCTCGCAACAGAGGGCCACGTGCGCACGGCGCTGATCAATGGCGAATTCATTGACATCGGTGTTCCCGATGACTATCGCCGATTCTGCGACAGGCATGGATGAAGCTCGGCGTGCGGCTTTCATCGACCGCGACGGCGTTATCAATGCCGAACTGAACTATGTCCATCGGATCGAGGACTTTCATGTCCTTCCTGGTGTGTACGACGGCCTGCGCAAACTCGTACGCGCGGGTTTTGCGCTGGTTGTCGTCACGAATCAAGCAGGAATCGCAAAGGGTTTTTACGACGCGAGGGCCTTCGAGCAACTCACCGAACACATGCGGGCAACGTTGGCGGCCGAGGGAATCACCTTGGAAGCTGTCTACCACTGCCCACACCACCTTGCGGGCAGCGTTGCAGCCTATGCGGTCGATTGCGATTGCCGCAAACCTGCGCCCGGCATGTTGCTGCGCGCCGCACGAGAACACAAGCTCGACCTCGCGCGATCCGTGATGATCGGCGACAAGGTATCTGACACCCAGGCTGGCCGCTCGGCTGGCGTCGCATTGACGGTGCTTGTGGCGTCCGGGCATGACTTACCGGCAGATGCGCTGGCCCATGCCGACCACACTTGTACCGACTTGGCCGCGGCCGCGGATTGGGTCACCCACCAACCTATTTTCCGGGATTCCACAACATGAGCGCCAAGATCATCCGCGCCCGCGCGCCGCTGCGACTGGGCCTAGCAGGCGGCGGCACCGACGTCAGCCCTTTCAGCGACGAACACGGCGGCTGCGTGCTCAACGCCAGCATCGATCTGTACGCGCAAGCCATTCTGGAACCGCGCAGCGATGGGCGTGTTGTCTTCTGTGCCGAGGACCGAGATGAGATCGTCGACCTTCCTGCTGAGGCCGAACTGCCTGACGCAGAACCCTTGCGGCTGCATCGCGGCATATATCGTCGCATCGTGCGCCAGTTCAACGGCGGCAAGCCCCTGTCTCTCAAACTGACCACGTTTGCCGATGCACCTGCCGGTTCCGGCTTGGGCACCTCATCGACCATGGTGGTGTGCATGCTTCAAGCCTATTCGGAATGGCTGCAACTTGGCCTAGGTGAGTATGAGATCGCGCACTTGGCTTTCGAAATTGAGCGCCTCGAACTGGGTTTGGCCGGTGGCAAGCAAGACCAGTACGCAGCAGCCTTCGGTGGATTCAACTTCATCGAATTTGGCGCAAATGATCGTGTGCTCGTGAATCCATTGCGAGTAAAGGACTGGGTGATCAACGAGCTTGAGGCGTCCACGGTGCTGTACTACACCGGCCAATCACGCGAGTCCGCGCACATCATCCAGCAGCAGATCGACAACACAAAGGCCAAGAAGAGCAGTTCTATCGAAGCCATGTTCGCGCTCAAGCAGGACGCGTTTGCCATGAAAGAGGCCATCTTGCGTGGTGACCTGAGCCGATACGCTGCCATTCTCGGGCGCTCCTGGATCGCAAAGAAGCAGATGGCTCAGGGCATCACCAATCCAGAAATTGACGCGGTCTTCGACAGCGCAATTGCTGCAGGCGCTGTCGCAGGCAAGATCTCTGGTGCGGGTGGTGGTGGCTTCATGATGTTTTTCGTGCCGCCCGAGCGCCGCATGCGCATCTTGCGCGAACTGCAGCGCTTTCCGGGGACCGTGATGAACTTCCACTTCACCGGCGAAGGCGCACAGAGCTGGACGCGCCAGGACTGAACCTAAATCCGGGAGTTGCCCGGTCGCCGGCAGCGCTGTGGCTGGCCTGGGTGGCCCGATGACGGCGCGATGCGATCGCTGACGTAGTCGGCCCTGAAAATCTCCCAAGTCGTTGTCCTGAAACGACTTTCGGGTGATATCCGATGGTCAGATCTCCCGAGAATCAATCCAATGGAGATCGGTTTCTGGGAGTTCTG
>Ga0307514_10001550_pt1 | contig 27227 bp, 30 predicted proteins | sample 16_EM_MG_FD_203088 | JGI IMG/M metagenome (GOLD analysis project Ga0307514, IMG submission 203088) | Populus trichocarpa ectomycorrhiza microbial communities from riparian zone in the Pacific Northwest, United States - 16_EM | ecosystem: Host-associated > Plants > Roots > Unclassified | place... | reverse complement strand
ATTGCCCAGTGGGAAAACAGAACTCGGATATAGTAAAAATAAAAAAGCTTAAGAAAGAATAGACGGTCTGGAAACACGAATAGTACTATAGAGATCTTGTTCTTTTGAAGACCGATTAGGGGTCTGGAGTTGGACAAGATTTGTATGGCAGCAGGTAGTGAGTGCATTATGAGCCCAAACGTTTACAAGATCACCGTTGGTTTAGCAAGAATTGTAATAAGCGATGTAGAGGAATTGGTAGTCTAAGTAGAGTCGGTACAGTAATAAATTGAGACGGGTCACCGATAGTAATAGTGAACGATATGGTGAAGGCTTACTGAATTAAAAATAAGAGCAAATATCCAGAGTGGAGCAGCCGCGATCTAATATATATTCACATTAAAGAGAGAAGGACAAGCTCGCGGAAGAGAGAGCCCCCGTGCGCCATCGCCATAATCTAGATAGCCTAAACGCAATTAATGACTCGTTAAAAAAAAATTAAAAAAAGAAGCATCAGCCGAGCTAACTATCCCAATGTCGCACCGTTAGGCCAAAATGAGACCGCTGTGGCAATGGAAGATTGTGGGGTGGCGATACGTACTAAATCGGCGATAATTTCTAAAGTGGCGATAATTCCTAAAGTGGCGATAATCACTGAGTGGCAGTAACCTCGGCTTGGTAAACACCTATATCCGAGATGGTAAGTGATAAACCGCTAGAGTGATTCGGAGTACCTATCAGCCATAGATGGAACACTTGTAGAACGCTACCAGTAGGAGAAGGCAGTTCTGAGTTGTGCGAAGTGCGCATGCTAGAAGTTTTTCATCAGGATAATGTAGAGACACTTAAAGTTATTTCCCTATAATTTACTTTGGCTTTTCTATATACTTATTTAATCAAGTTAACCAAATGTAATACCGAAACAAGCTGTTACCCGATTCTCCCATATTTTATTATTATTATTTACTCTGTAATCGCTTGCTGATTCTCTTGTTCCGATACGTTTTTTGCCATAGCTCTTGTTCCGATACGTTTTTGCCATACTTGCGGGGGGCCCGGCTATTCCGCAGTCTCCCGGGTGGACCAGGCCACCCACGAATCGTGTGGGCTCGCGGGGGCCCCGGGCCACTCGCGGAGGGCCCGGTCCTCTCGCGAATCTGAATTTCTCGCCGGGGCCCGGGAACAGTAACAATTGATTCTGGCGCGACATTGAATCCAACTATCTCATGGAATGACAGCGTCTATAGGCTAATTAGAGTCGCTGAATTCGATTATGGCATCGGCAGACCGCTCAGAGTTGCCCCAAACTCACTATAGCACTTATAACCTTTGTAGAGTCTAAAAAACACCCCTCTATTCCGAATGCCGCCTCCGCCTCGACCACTCTTCCCTCCACCTGGCTGTTAATAGCACGAATAGTCTCCTTATGGGTCCCTTATATAATTATCATAAGCATAAAGCATAGGCTAACTTCATGGATATACTGCATGCATCATAAAGTGTCAAAACTACCATCCTATACTTACACATCTAACTCGGTATGGTATTTTCTACGTTGTAAGAGCCTTGGCCGAGCTTTTCTCATGCAGCAACGTTCCTGAGGCTTCCAAGTACCCCTGCGCATGGTTCTTTAGCAGTCCCAACAGCATTTACCACCCTCGGCTCTTTGGTCAAACTTAATGACAACTCCTTAACCCCCTACAGCAACAACATCTGCAATTCAACCTCTTTCATGGCCCATATAGGCTTGATAGGTAGCTGGCGATGTCTTTAAATGCGATGAGTTTATGTATGACATATCCCCTACTTCAAACCCACTCCAATCTTTTGCAATAGCCAAGCTATATTGCAGCCCTGCCCCCCTCCTGCAGACCCAGCACAAGCAATCTCATGGCTCATATATGTTTGATTGAGGGCTCAAGACACTTTGGAAGGGTTCCGCAGTCCCGCTTTACATGCGCTTGTGGGGCATCCCTGCTGTGAGCACCTGGATACTGTGAAGAAATCGCTATATATATTCAATGTCGCGATCGTTACCTAGTAATCGATCGTTACCCAGTTAGGTATAGTAACCTACTTCATATTTACTTCATGCCTTCATTCTGTGAATTTTTCTTGTAATTATCCTGTGTTTTCACCTGTTGTCCATAAAGCCCTTCATCCACAATTTATGAAATAGTGATGTTCAGGGTAACTCCCTGATTGCAAATCCCTACATAGTCACCTTCCGCACACCCTGCTTACTACCTACTTACTCCACCTCACAGTCAAAAAAAACCCATTCTCATAACATGCCATGACATAATCTAGAATTCATTAGATTCTAAGCACAGCACATACAGATACATATCCCAACCTAGCCCTTCCTTCCTTCCCTAGTAAACAAACTATGATAGATACAAACATGAGTCTGAAATAATGAAACAGCGGTATAGAATAAATTGGGTGCAAACCTTCCACTTACCCACTGCCCCGGATAGATAAATAAAGTAAAAATAAAAAAATACTAGGACAGACTTTATTCATTCCCAACTCCCCGAAATAACTTCTCCAATCCCTCAGGATGAGCCTCACTTTCAAGGCTCTCTCACCAAGGTGGAGTCGCGGCGCGATATACTCAACAGAGTTGCAAAAATTTAACGCAAGAGCTGACGCTATACTTGTGTTCATACACCCAAGCACTGGAATAAGAAATAAAAAAGCCGGGATAAACTGGATAAAAACCAAGTAATTCCCCCCAAACCGCACCTTTCAAATCTGCAAACTACCAATTTGGAATATACCCACAGCTACACCTAATCCCCGCCAGCGAATCCCCACCCCACGGCTGCTTGCACACCTTCGGTGCATAGGCCCGCCTACGTATCCACCATCCAGCGTTAGTCTCATTCATTCTACCCCGACCCAGAAAAGAATTTAGGAAAAAGAAATACTCACTCAAGAAACGCCCCGCCGCTCTTTGACTTCCCCAACAAAAATATCAACTCCACATTCACATCACAATCACTCGTAAATGATCCATTGTGCTGCTCATAGTTGACAGTAAACGTCCAAAACGGTGACTTGCCGTCTTTGACCTCTGTTCCTGTAGGAGGATCACCCCGTACCCCACGCACGCGGGCTGGTGAATCCATGTCGAGGTAATACACGTAATCAGTTGAGGAGAGATCTTTGATGACGATTGTTGCAGTTTTGTTCTCAGGGCAGTACCAGACTTCCTTGTAGTCGGTCTTGCTAGGGTCAACGATGCAGGAGCCGGTGGCAAGGGATAGGGCGCCGCTGATGGTCCAGGTGCCGGTGGGGATGGGGTAGACGACGGTGGGGTTGGTGGTGGTGGTGGTGGTGGTGGTGGTAGTGGTTGTGGTACTGATTGCGGATGTGGTTGAGGTTATAATGAAGGGAGTAGATGTTGATGTGGATATGACATTGAGATCAGGGCGAGCGCTGGACCTTGGTGTTAGCCCATGATATTGTTTGATAGCAGAAGGTGTAGGGCAGAGTTAGGGAGGATTGATGGGACGAACTCATTGTTATTCTTCTCATCCTTCTTCAACATCCCGCTTCCAAAAACTCCGCCAAGGACGGCACCCGCTATTATCAAAAACAGAATCACACAGAGAAGCAAGAAGACAGTCACCTTCATCCCGCAGACCCCTTTCTTCTTACCCCCACTCGCAACAGCCGCCACCGCTCCTGCCGGTGGTTGGGGTGCCCCCACATCAGATGAGTATTCGGTTTTTACTGGGGGTGGCGATTGAGCCTGGGGGTATGGAGCCCCTGGTACCCCATACGACTGATCTGGGTTATACTGCACCCCCGGCGTATAATATCCCGTTACAGGAGCACTATAACGCGGCGCAGCCAGTGAGGTATAGTTATTTCCATAACTTGATTCTGACCCGGTATTGTTTGCTAGTGCGGAATCTGGCTGTGTCTGGTAGCTTGAACGGTATTGGTCAATAGGGGAGATAGCTGAAAGAGCTGCTAGACTCTGATGTCTTCCCGCTGACGAGGTCTCCTGGGAAGGTGCATATCCTACGGAGGGGTTTGGAGAGTGAGAGGTCCTTGTTGGTGATTCTGGGATCGAGGCTATAGGGGAATGATGTTGTTGCTCTTGTTGTTCCTGTTCACCAAGTGTTTGTGGGGCATACCCTGATGGTGATCGATCAGGAGAGCTTTCAACCTGCTGCTGGTATTGCTGTTGACCGTCATGCGCATAAACAGTAACATTCGCTTGTGTAACTGGGCTCGCCTCGGATTCTTTTGGTGGAATCGGGGGCTATGGCTGTAGTTAGACTCGAGGGCATAATAATTTGTAGCAGTGGGAGAAAAGGTATCAAAATTTCACAACCTACCAATTTGCCGTCCAACTCATACACTATACTCACAGGCCCTGCTTTGGAAGAGAGGGTTTGAGCTGCCATATCGATATATGTACTACCTTGCCTGAAAGTTGTAAGAGGTACAAGTAGGTGCTGAGGGAGCTTGCTCAATTGTTTCCTGCCCCGTCGTTCCTTCCAAAATTCCAATTTGCAACGACGAAAGCAAATTGAGGGGGGGCGACTCGCAAAACTTGAAAAGAAAGCAACACTGAACATTATAAAATGGCAGGGCTCTAATAGTACCTAGACTGATTTATTTTTTGAGTGTGTGTAAACCAGCACCTGCAGGAAGAAAGCACATGTGGTGATGTGTGTAACCCCAGATGCACAAAGACATCGTGAAGGCGAAGAGGGACATCGCGTAACTCCAGGCTCTGAGTGCTAACTACCTATGGAGTGTATTACACCTGGACAAAGTACCTATATCAGTTATTCTGGAGAAGTAAAGTCACGAAACCGAAACCGGTGTCAAAGTCATCGATTCGAAGGCCAGAATATGCTCATTTTGGGCGTCTCTTCAGCCGTACGCATTCACGCCACATTTTGGTCATTGGATTTCCCATAAGCGAATGCAGTTATGGGGTTGTACATGTGTATATAAACCCTTGTCTCTGGTTTCCCCACCAACCCCTTATGAGCCGTAGTACCCGCTGCCCATGCCTAAAACCCTCACTCGACCCATGCCAAGTTGAAGGGAGGCTGTACCTAGATTTGTCTCCCAGTGCTCAATATCGGAAGGATCGTCAACTGTCCCGATATGATGGTAATAGAATTCACCATTGGCCAGTAAGATGTAATCGTGAGGCACCACCACTCTCATATTAGTCTGTCACTCTGGTGTTCGTAGATTTGCATCTATAATTGCCTTGCCCCAACACGCGGTTACATATCGCAACTCTAACTCTAAATAAATCAATTACACATATCCGTACGAGCCAGAATACCTATCAACAGCAAGTACTGTACTTGAGCTTACGGCGGAATCACTCCTTCCAATACATCCCATGAGTCAAGGACATGAAGGTATGCGCCGCCTGTAGGTAGTAGGTGCACAACATGAGAACCTAGCACAATTGTCAAGCACCAAGTTATCAGCCCCGCACACACTAGGTATATCTTTACTTTAAATGCAATGTTTTAATAAACTTTCACTTTTATTCTATATAGTGCCGCTATATTTTTGACAGCAAAAACATTCTAATGCAAGAGGGGTCACCAGTTCAAGGGATATATGTACTCTCATGTGGGCAGTGCTAAACAATGTCCCTATTACTGCAAGCTAGAATCAATATGGACAATTTTCATGGGTTAGAGTTGTAGTCTGGTTGGCACTTACCTTATAGTAGGTAGTACGGATAGGTACCCTTGGTTACTCTGCAGTCGTGCTCTGATAGCGCTAAACACGCCACAATGGCAGGGGTGCATCGATGGAAGAGTGATTGATCAATAAATTGAACTGATTTGAAATAATTAACACGTCGCTCAGGGGTAAGCAAGCAAAAATTAAGGGAAAAAAGATCGTCTCCTTCCTATTTTGGAAGAGAGGGCTTGGCAGCATATGCACAACATCCTGTATGTAGGCCTACTGAATACGTACCAACAGGAGTCTTAAGGTATGTTATACTTCCAGCGGTTGAACATTAGCAGAGCAATCATGCCTCTGCATGGAGCCTATTAGTTTTCTGAATACTGAGGAGCCGTTTACGACGGATTACTGCCCATCTTTGTCTTCTTTCACAGCAGGGTGTCCTTCATTATACTCATTCCCACCATCAAGCCTGAAGACCTCCTGGATATGGTAGGGAATACGTTCAATCCAATGCTGGATCCTCCATTGCTCACATGGCAAGCTGGGCAAATGTCTTCTCCGACCATACCGATCTTTGATAACGGCATCTACTACAGCCCCTCCTCCTCCTCCATTTTGGTGATCTTTTTTTTCCTTCCCGAGCGGACCTTTTGCTCCTTGGAAGGTTAAGGGCTCCCACACCTGCTCCTGTGCTTCATTATGGAGATTCCGAATGTGTCTTTGAGTGATTCCGGCTTGCTGCTGGGTAACAGCAAGAGCTTCTCCGAGCGATCGCGAAATTATCGCCTGGGCACGAGCTATAATGTCGAATATCCTTGGAGGATATCTAGACACTTGTGCAGGATCCTGGGCTCAACAGATATATCGAGAATTGCCGCTGGCGGTGCAGGAGCGTTTTGCATATGGCAAGATGATATGTATGAAGCACCTTCATAAGCTTTTTGGATAGCCTCGGTAGTATGGCAAGTAAAAATACCAAATCTCACAAGTCGTTGAGGTTGGAGGTAGCCAATCACGGTCTGAAGTTATGAGTACGGATACCTAGACTATCTACAGTACATCTGTAGCTAGTCTTGAATCAACTTTTAGCGTGGCAAGGATGTTATCCTAAATTTCTTTTTTTTTCGAGAGTCTATTTCTACTACGGCAACTACTGCACCTACCTACATACCTAGGTGATGTGGCTACGGTACATTCCAGCCCTTTTTTTGCGGTACTTAGCTCGTCTGATTGGGGGATATTTCAATTCAGGTATGTACTAGTAAAATGTGGGTACCTATATAGGTAGGTAAGGGTATACAGACTTGCAGATTCCATCCTCATATTTTCTTTTTTTTTGGACAATCATTCCTCGCATTCAGACTATTAGGTAGCCTATAGCGAGGGAGCACATTGACTTGGTGGATTATACAACCTCTGGGCCGTTCCGCGCCCGTACCGTATCTACACTACGTAGGTGATCAGGCAGTGGCGCTTGCCCTCAGCGAAGGAGTGTACCTACTTGAGTATCGCACCCCTGCCAATGTGGCTGCCCAATCACTAAGTAAAGAGCATCCTTCCACCGAAATGCCCTGCTGGTGTGGTAGTATCCCCGTTCTCCTCTATATGAATCCCCAGAATTCCCGAATGTATTCCTGTGGTATTCCTATGGTTATTCCCCTGCCTTATATCTTGAGGCTGACCAACGCCACCCCCCCCATTCGTAGGTCCACCTTCTTGCAAGTATTCAAGTGAATAACAACAGAAGACTTTCTCTTTCCTCTCCTTCTTTCCTCCTTCACTGGTATCTATCCCGACTCCAATAGGTACTGGGAAAACTATGAACCAAGATTCCTTTGTCTGTAGTGAGACATTTGTAGCGCTAATACTAATACAACATACAGTACATACATTTTTTTTTTACTTTTTGCGTGTATGTATACGTCTGTGGAGTTATGAGGCGGATACATACATACTTGCGAGACATGCAAGCTAGCATCTGGACATGACAAGTTTGCAATACCGTGCCGTAGGTAGAGGACTTGATTGGATTAAGATTCAATGCTAATAGGACTACGTCGATATTTACTAATTCAATTCGAGTGGGGCGGAAGGGTAAAGCTACTGTCTTATAACCCTGAAGTATCAATTCCCTGAATCGCAAGTACACTCTACCAGAAACTAACATGAAAGCCATCGACATTGAGTATGCTTCATCCTTAACAAGCAGATATTTTGGAGCAAAGCAGGAGATGCAGATAATAGTGTTGGCTGTCGTCGTATACTTATAACTCAAGTATAGCTTGGGTTATATACAGAGAAAAACGATAGTATCATTAAGTAGGTGAGTATTTTTATATATTCTCATGGGACCGAAGATACGAAGCTTCATGTGTGTGGCTTGCCAGATGGGAACAGTGTTGCTAACCGGCCAGGCCAGCCTTCAGTCCGCCGGTGGCCTAGCCTGAGGGCTGAGGCCCGTGCTGGCCTGAAACAGCCTGGACCGGCCCCGGCGAGCAATCATCCGGACTGGGCGGCCTGGCTACACATGCAGGACGGTCCAGTCGGCCCAGTCGGGTCCAGTCTGGCCCAGTCCGACCAGTCCCGACCAGTCCGACCAGTCCGACCAGTCCCGACCAGTCCGACCAGTCCCGACCAGTCCGGACCAGTCCGGCCCAGTCCGACCAGTCCCGACCAGTCCGGTCCAGTCCGACCAGTCCGGTCCAGTCCGGCCCAGTCCGACCAGTCTAGTCCAGTCTGGCCCAGTCTGACCAGGCCTTTCCCGGGTGGGTTGAGAATTTCAATCAGCTATATAAGAGTCTTCAATTCTCGGAACATATTGCTTTGATCTCTAGTCTTGCGGAACACTGCAAAGGTATGTTAAATATTCCAAATGTTAGAATATTAGAACAAATACTAATATACACATCCTGTACGTGGGTACTATAGAATTATGGATAACTTCAACTCAGCCGATATGGACCTCGAGACCGACCTATTCAGCAGTGATAATGAGCAAGAGGTTTTGAATGACCGGGATATGTCTAACATATCTAGTTCACAATTTGCCTCTACTTTTCACTCAGAGTTTGACGCTCAATCTTTGGAACGTACTACTGGTAGTGTAGCAAATTGTTGTCTTTTTATATCTTTTGGTTTCTACGTTAAGTTCTTTAGGCTCTGCAAATTGAACATTTACTTCTGTCCGCATGCCAGTCAGTCCAGTCGGCCCAGTCTTGCCCAGTTGGTCCAGTCTCACCCAGTCGGCCCAGTCTGGCAGCTCAGTCCGACCAGTCTGGCCCAGTCCGACCAGTCTGGCCCAGTCCGACCAGTCCAGCCCAGTCCGACCAGTCTGGTCCAGTCCAGCCCAGTCCGACCAGTCTGGTCCAGTCCAGCCCAGTCCGACCAGTCTGGTCCAGTCCAGCCCAGTCCGACCAGTCTGGTCCAGTCCAGCCCAGTCCGACCAGTCTAGTCCAGTCCAGCCCAGTCCGACCAGTCTGGTCCAGTCCGACCAGTCCCGCCCAGTCTGGCCCAGTCGGACCAGTCTGGTCCAGTCCGACCAGGCTGTCCACACCTGGTCACCATGCCTATATGATGCCGGCCTGATGATTCAGGCCAGTCCCCGGCCGAGCTTGACCCTGTCCAGACCGGCATGGGCCTTCTTGACGGCCGGACTGGCCGGCCCGATCCAAAGACTGCTCGAGGTAAGTTTTTTTCTCAAGAATCATTAATCGCATTCATCCTATCTAGAATATGGCGATGAACTGCGGCTCCTGAGACTCCCAGGTGGCCTCTCTCTTCCACACGGGCCAGTCCCTGCCCTCCCCATACTATCTAAATTTACATAATGAATCTGCCACTGCCTGAGCTCGCACCACTTCTCATCATCCCATACTTGTTCACTCGTGCGCCCTTTGCCATCACCTACCCATGGGCATCCTAGCAGATGTGCTGCATTCTGTGGCGTCCAACCATCGCATACGCACCAGGGCTCCCCTGATTTTCCAATCTCCCATAGCCACTGCTGTTGAGGGCCCTTATCAGACCAGCCCTTTCACCGCTTTCGCCGACCACTCCAGATGTGCCGGCATCTTGGGGTATATCGGGAATCCTTGTTTAATACCCGCCAGCGTGGCAGTCACTGTCCTCTGCATCCTCCACCCCATCTCGACCTCCATTCTCGCCCTCCTACCATAACCCGCTCCCTCATTGCCTTTCCCCCCCTGGTGTCCTTTCACCCACATCAGCGTCTTCGGGCGTTTCCGCATCTGTTCCGCTAGGGCTTCCTCGATACATGACCGCGGCTAGACATATTGCAGATCCCAGATCCTCTGTATCACTCCTTGACTGTCCAGCGCCACCTTGTCACAATCTTCCCAGGCCAGTAGCACCTCCGCTTCTTCTGCATCTGCTACTGTCGCCCACTCGCCCAAGTACAGCCCCCTCGTTCTCGCTGCTCCCGCCACTCTTCCATCCGCGCTGCTCCCATCTGGCCACTCTTCCACTCTCTCCCTGTTGAATTGTTCTATCTCCAAAGTGTTCAGCCTGCTGCCGCCTCAGTGGCGCAGCTGAAGGAAAGGGGTGGGGGGGGAAATGGAAATGGGGATGAGGATGAGGGAAGAAAGAGGAGGGACCTGCGCTATGAGGGGGAAGGCGGATATCAAACAGGATTTTCCCCCTGTACGCCCACCTGAAACGGGATAAGGAGGCTTTACGCGTTTTCGCTTCCGTGACCACCGACCGCGGACTTCTGGGGTGCTGGCTGCGGTTCATAGGAAGATCGGAGAGCGAGATAAGTGCGAATGTGGAGCAGCCCCAAACGCCGCTCACTTGTCAGGACTCAGAATGCCCGTTGGTGGGAGACAGGAGGGGGAGGAGGGCGGCGGAGATGCGTCGGGACCCAGAATGATGCCGCGAGGTGGCGAGATTCCTAAGGCATTGATATGTATTAGCGGAGCTTAGGTGTAGATAGACCAGAGGGGTAGCTGGCCCAGCACGCAGTTACGGGGCAGGGAAAAGAAAAAAGCTCATCACCGTTGGTGCACAGGCTCCCGATAATTTCATATTATGAACAGGGTCTAGGAGGAGCTTCACTCATGTATTTAGCTAGTCTCACCCTAGGTCTTTTTGGGGGAGGGCAGGGAGGGACAGTGGGTCCTCTGCCTTTCCGAGCCACGCCATCAAAGGTATTGCAGGTATGAGTCGAGTGTCCCTTTTGGCCGCATGTGCAGCATGGGCCTCTTGGTGCTGTTGGGAAGAGGCGTGGCTTCTGGTATCCTGGCATCTTGGGAGCTGGGGGGTTCAGTAGACTGTCCTGCCGCCCGTACCGGACCAGTTGCATTGGTAAAGGAAAGCCTGGTGGGATTTTGTGCAGATGGTGATGTGTGAGGGAGGGATTCGGACCGCTATGCAGGGAGATTCTGAGGGTGATGGCAGTGAGGAAGTGGGCGGGGGTGAGGTTGGAGTTCTTTACCGAGTGTAGGGCTGGATCCCGGCTTGCCTACAGCACCAGTCTGGCGGGAACCGGCCTCTTGTAGACCACTGATCTCGTGCCCAGACTCTTATCTACCTACGCTAAAAAATAAATACGCTGCGGGGAGAAGGTAAAGGAGTCTGGGCACGAGATCAGTAGACCACCTAAGGTAGGGGAAGAGCTTTAACTGGATAAGATGCGATAGCTCCGTTCTGCACTAAGACATGTCGGCACTTCAATGGCCCTTGACTACTTCTGCCTTAGGGGGCACTTATGGGTAGGGAGATATCTTACTTATAGTATGTTGGTGGATGCGATTAACTTACTAGTTATCCTCAGGCCGAGTCAGTGTGTGGTGTGTCCCTGCTACTTCACACAGCTTGCATTATTTACTGCCAATGTCAGCTGTAACTCATCCTCAATATGTTACCAGATGTTGTGAGTCGCAGCTACCCAGTACCTACCTCAAGAATCAAAGGCAAGAATAAGGTGGTGGAGCTCGATTGAGTTGGCAGAGCTTCCAGACTTCATCGAATATATAGAACACCTGGGTCATTGAAAGTGTAACTATTAGGATATATCAATGCTAGGCCTGATTCAGGGTAATATGTATATAGTAGCCCTTGGTTTGGCCTAAATATTGGATAACAAAATAGAAAAGTGCTAAGTGGGTATTTTAATGGTACTATGGAAACAGTGCTAATCGAGGTAGAAGAGTCTCTTGCTTTGCCTCTGTCGAAGCCCTAGAAAACGATATCGATTGTGGGTGCAGAGAAGGGAGTATAAACTTTGGAGCCCGTTGGACTGGTATTTATCATTTTGAAAGCAGCAAATGTTTACAAGATCGTAACTCTTTCGTGGAGCGAGACTGATCCTGACTCAGAGCATACCAAGTGTATTTCATGGTTTTCAGCCAGTGGCAGGTTTTGTTAATATTGGTGTGAAATCTCTGTAGCGTAGACTGGTATACTTAAATCCCGCCCATTTACCCTCTACATCCAGTAGATAAATACAGACACCAGAGCACGTAAGGAGGTTGTCTTCCTCAAGGTATAAAAGCCAGTAAAGACTAAGCTTACCCTCAAACTATTGTACAATCATGAGGGTCTATCGGGATCTTATTCACCAGGGGTAATATGGAGGGATAAGCAGATTTTTATCTCTGATAAGTTTTACACTTGGTTTCCAAGCTACCCCTATTTTGCTGAGAACGGAGGCTTATGCTGAAATAAATATTAATATATACTGTACATGTATGTAAAGAAGCAAGTTACAAAGATATCTAAAGATGCGCAGAGTGTTAATCATAGCCTTAGGCAAATAGAAATAGGAACACTGTTAAAGGCTCCGTATACTTACCTATTAGGTAGTTGGTCTCATGCCCAAATCCATGTTAGTTAAATTATCTGTACGTACCCCCCAACAATCTCCGCTCCTATCTGTTTTCGGTCCCAGTCTCTTATCTACCTACGCGCTAAAATTCTTTCCCCGCAGCATAATTATTTTAGCGCGTAGGTAGATAAGAGACTGGGACGAGAACAGCTCCCATCCAGGGCTACCTAACCAACAAGATCATCAAACTACGGTACCTAGGCATAATGTACCTATCTAGTACCTATACGGTAGAATTAACCAACCATCGCCCGCCTCATAGCCTAAGGCTTTCTTCGGGGGAAAGGCGTATAGACTCAAAAAAAACCAGAAAAAAAAACCAACCATCGCAGCTGAAGATCTGCGACCGTGAAACCAGTATTAGCTTTGCGCTACACTGCATTTTGTCTTCTTTGTCCGTGTCTTGAAAGTAAACCACCTACCTATAAGGTCTTGCCCAATTAAAAAGGAAGCGTAGCACAACCGAAATGCGAAACCATAACTGAACCGAGGCATTGGAATCGTTCGAGGGCAGGTATTACTTACCTAGATGTACCTAGGTACTTACTAAGTAGGTAGGCGGTGAGTCCCCTGCAACGCCTTATGCGGCTCCGTGTCTGACTTTTCTTTGCGTAGGTACACTAGAATGCTGGTGACTTGCTTGCCACTTTAGTCTGGTTGGCTCCAGGATTTGAAGGGGTCAACCTAACGGTACGGAGCCGGAGGCAATACTGGTAGATGGAGAACTTGAGGGGCAGGTTGGGGTGGTGTGAAGACACAACATGCTTTGATGGATCGTTCCTGGTACAGTACCGGTACATACTGTTACTCGGGTGCCCCCCATGAATTACCACGCGCCGCATGCACGTTGCACGCCAGGGTCTTCATGTCCTCCTATTTGGGCAGTTTTGTTGGTTATCTGCAATAACTGCAGTGTGCACTCAGTGTGTGATAATTTATGGGACACCCGAGTAGAAGCAGATGAACAGGGATTGCCCATTCGGGTTTCACGAGGCGACAAGGATGATGACAATTGGCACTCACTCACTGACTGTCCTCTCGAGATGCGAATATATACTCCAGTTCACCAGAAGATACCTAGTGCTTACCGAATAATCTCCCGAAAAAAGATTCCCCACACCTTTTTATTCAGTTAAATAGGTATGTACTGTACGTCCGTACCAGTTTCGACATGACTACTTGTGCGTTTTCCCAGGTGTTGTTAAAGTATTTGCCAGGTACCTCATGCATGATCACTCACTGTAGCAAATATTATTAAGGCAACCCCCCATCGCGCCTCGAATTGCCATACACCGAGGACCTTTACGCGAGAGCCTGGGCACGAGAACACTATACGCGGTAGCCTCGCGAACACAACTCTACCTCGGCACCAAAATGCACGGGAAACGCCTGGCAACGGCGTTAATGCGATATGCGGTGCCACTGGCAGTGGCAGTACCGCTCGTGGTGGGTAACATGGGGTCAGGCGGACCGGAATTGGAAAGAGTCTTTGGAGGCGCCGGCGTTGATGGTCAAGAGAGTATTATAAATCCGAGGCAAGATATGGCGCGTGCGTGGGGGAAGAGGCAATCAGAATCCAACAATTCGACAAACTGGAATGATGTACAGGCAAACCCAATTGGAGTGAACAAGGCGCTGGGTTGGGACTATGACTTTTGTAGGCTTCAGTGGCCGAGGAGTGAGTATTAGTCTCTGCTACAGCTTGGGGTAAAACTATTGTTCTATTTATTTTGGATACTGACATATTCTGGGAGTCAGCTGCCATCGTCGATAACAAGTTATACATAGATGGAGGGATATTGTGGCTGTCGCCGAAGGGAAAGGGACTGCAAAGCATCAGGGAAATCAGTATGTTCACCTGCCACAGTTGCCAGGAGTTTGATGAGTGTAACTGAAACGTTGTACGACTAGATACCCGACTTGTCGAAATCGACATAAGTTCACCCATAACCCAGGACAACTATACCGTCCGCGTAATATCCAAGCCTACATCTGTACCAAATGTCAGCGCCGGACAAACTTTTCTGCCACCACCTTGGCCCTCCAATAATGGGAGATTCTACACATTCGGCGGGTTCTTTCCAAATTTCAATAGTTCGCTAGACACCTACACCAAACCTCCGAAAGATCCTCAAGGAGATCTCTTTTCGTACGATACAAAGTCAGATAAATGGGAGGAGGTGGCAATGGCCAAAGATAGTGATACCGTCATTTGGCCACAGGAAGGTACGAGCGTCAGCATTCCTGAGCTTGGGCTAGGGTTTTACCTTGGTGGTTTTCAGAATTCCAGCACAAATAGTGTCCTGAAAGACAATGAATACCGTGCCGTACCCGGGTTTCTGCGGTTAGAATGGAATGTCAAAGACCCCACTGTAGCCCCAAAGTGGAAAAATGAGTCGATACCATTCGATCAGACGATTGGGGGGTCGTTGATTCATATCCCGGATATTGGTGAGAAGGGGATTCTTATCATGTTTGGCGGGCTCGGAGTGATCACTGGGGATAACTCTCCAATGAGTGGGAACCCCATGGAGCAAATTTACATATACAATATTGCCAAAGCAACTTGGCATGCGCAAACAGCATCAGTGGAATCGGACGGAAGTGCATTCCCTACTCCACGCGGATATACATGCAATGCGGTGGTGCCCGCGAAGGATAAGTCTTCATATAATATATATGCGTACGGCGGTGGGGGGCGGGGGGGTGGAGATGGCTTGGACGATATGTGGGTTCTTTCACTTCCCTCATTTGTGTGGATTAAGTTCTGGGAGAAGGGGAACTTTCGCACCATCGGAATGAGTTGCACCCTGTTCAATGAAAACCAAGTTCTACTTGTTGGGCCACGAGTAAAGCGCATTGGGGACAATCCGAATGCCGACCAGACGCAATGTAGACCTTTATGGAGCGTGTATGATATCACTCAGTCCAAGTGGGTAACCGAGTTCGACCCTCTGCGCACGGAGTTAGCCCCCGTTCATAGGAATATCAGCAAGGTTATTGGGGGTGGTGGGGATGGAAATGCAGTCTTGACAGAGCCGAAGGCCGGATGGAAAGATACTAATTTAAAGGCGGTTTTTGAATACAAGAGGAATACTACGAATGATAGCAACAAAAATAGCACCATTACCAACCCGAACACCACCAACACCACCAACAACAACAACAATAATAATACTAATTCCAGCTTCAACCGCGGAGCCTTAATTGGTGGACTTGCAGGTGGTCTTGTCGCATTACTCATACTCATAGCCTGCTGCATCAAACGCCGACGCACGGGGGGCTTCAAGTTCACAATCTCTGGCCGCAAGCGCCAGTCGAATCCTACCCAAGAACTGGAAGCTCCACTTCCGATGGTTTCTTCTCCTGAGGGCTATCACAGTCAAGATTTAATAAAATACGTTCATGAGCAGCCACCTCAAGAGCTTGCTGCCCCATACCCCTGGGCACGAAGGGAGGGTATGGGTGAGGATCCATCCAGGTCACGAAGTGAAATGCATGGGGGCTGGGAGCATCAATATGAGGGTGTTGTATCTGAAACCCCACCACCAGAGTGGCAACAGAGTAATCCCCAACAGGCCGGGGATTCGAATCAGCAGAGCCCACAGCAGGAATCCGCGTCACTGCTTCCGCACGTGGTAGGCTTATCGCAGCAGGGAGAGGCGGATAGGGGTAGCCGGAGATCTTTGCCGATGGATACGCCGCCACCAGAGGCATATCAGCCACAAACGCAGTCAGAGAGTACGAGCCGCCCAGTAAGGAAGAAGGCAGGAGGTGGTGAGGGGGCTCAGGAGAGGGCAGTGCATACCAAGAGACCGAGCTCGAGATTTAGCGAGGACTTATAGTAATAGGAATAATGTTTGATGAATATAATTACGGGTGTATCAAGACGGAGGCAAGTTGGAATGCCGGGAAGCAACTAGTTGATATAATCTCACTCGATATTGGCAGAATTTGTGTACTTGTCCCTTCCATTTTCATTTTGGGTTCTATTATTCTTGGAGTCATTTGTTTGATAACTTTTGACGGCTCTGGTGGCGTTGCCTTTTAGTTCTTTTGGCTGTCTATATGGATCTTTGAAGCATACCAGCAGCATGAGTTAGGTTGTTTTGGGGTTAAATTCTCTTGGAAGGCGTGGTTGTTGGTGTCAAACTAGCTGTTATCAGAATCTGATACCACTTTTTTTTTTTTTTTTTTTTTTTTTTGAGTCTATACGCCTTTCCCCCCGAAGGGAGCCTTAGGCTATGCACTTTTAAAGGATTGGGTTTACACACGGGACAACATGCTGCTTAAGCGCCCTCGCGAGCCTATGAGAACAACAACCCCGAAATATAGAAGCGCCCGGCTACTTTCACATCTCCGGCTCCCACCACATACCCCACTTCACCTTACTCCCCAAAGGTATATCCGCACTCCTCCACCACCACGCCCTCTTATCTGGCCATCTCCCCGTCAATAAATACACATGACAAACGAAATTCGTTAAGAAGTGGCTCCTCCCCTCAACGCGGGTCTAGATCCGTGAAAAATGACTCCACCAAATCTACCTCGTAATCCCCGTCGGGATCCTTCACCTTTTTCCTCCACCTCTCGGGCTCGTCCATTGCCTCCCACGCCCTCCATTTGTAACCGAACGCACCAACATGCAGCGGCATAACATGCTCTTATTATTATTCGGGTTGCTCAGATAGCTACCAGACTAGAGTATACCAGGCACGAGATCAAGTATACCAGTGTCCTTGCAGAGACTTCTGAGAAGTGTGATAGTCATATCAGCTCCAAAATAATCAGGTATGACAAGAAGAAGGAGTCATTAGCAGATGCAAGATAGGAATACTAAATGCCCTGTATAAGAAGATCACCAACTGGTCGGTTTTTTTTTTTTTTTTTGAGTCTATTCGCTGCGGGGAGGTAGATAAGAGTCTGGGCACGAGATCACCAGATTGATTATCTCCCAACCCTACCGGTAGCAAGTACACTCGCTAGTGTCGTAGCAAACCTTCAACATATATACCAGAAATATGAAGTTTGGTTACATAGGTGCCAAGATCTTAGAGATATTGCGGGAAGCTGCGCAGAAGACAAACAGTAGAATCTGATTAATAGGCTCCATTTATCTGATTCTTAGAATTCCCACCCACATTTCCGATGCACCCGGTTCAAACAAAGTACCCCAAAACACCAGAGATAAATTGCCATTGCCCCACTATGTAGGCGCACGCACGGCTGTCTCGGATTGTGCCATGCCACTGCCGATCTTCCTTGCAGGACCTGTACAACATGACCGGGGTCCAATTCAATCACGTGATTATGCGGACGTGCAACCAGACATCCCCACCTCCTCCTCTCCTCCATCAGTACCCCGTATCTAGGTACTCCCGACACCATGGACCCACTGAGTGGTGCCGCTAGTGTGATTACAGTCGTGCAGGTTGCTGGCAAGGTCTGGTCGTTATGCTGGAAGTACTACTCAGACGCGAGGGATGCTAAATCCGACATCGACCGCCTTATGGACTACATCCTTGCTCTACAAAATTTGCTTCAGCATGTTCGGGGTTTAGCGAAGGGCCCAGACGCGGCTAGGCTGGTTGCGTCAAAGGAGCTTATTGAAAGCACAGCATTGGAACTTGAACGGGAGTTCAAATCGCTGCAAAAGGTTTTGGAGCCAGGGAAAAGGCAAGGAATCCTGAAATCCTTCGGACGGCGTTTGAAGTGGCCATTGCAAAAGGAGGACGTGGAAAAAATCATTCAGTTACTTGAGCGGCACAAGACAACTCTGATTACAGCCATGAATTGCGATCAAATGTATGAAGCCGACTACTCTCTAAACAATATATACAAGACTAATACACTAGTCTCACTAGGACGGCTGTTCTTCATCTTGGTAATCACCTAGAGGAAAGTTATCTCTCTTGGATTTACACACACCCCGAAATCTTGTTATATATCTACTGCTGGTATCATGCGTGCCCTGACTCTCGGTGCAGACCCAGGAACAGCAACAATGTCTTTCGAAGCTATCAGATGCGGAAGGTGCGGCATATAACGACCGACTCTGGGAACATGAAGACCACTGTTTGCCAGATACCCGAGTAGAGCTCCGCAAAAAGATTATGGACTGGTTTGAGGACCCTAATGGCGAATGTATCTTCTGGCTTAATGGGATGGCGGGTACTGGAAAATCAACAATCTCTCGCACAGTCGCTTGGGAACTTGCGGAAAAGAAAAGACTTGCAGCTAGTTTTTTTTTCTCCCGGGGCCGAGGAGATATTAGCCACGCTGGCCAGTTCTTCACTACTATTGCCTCTCAGCTCACAAAGAGTCTACCAGTCCTTCGGCCATTGATTTCAAAAGCTATCCAAGAACACTCTGATATCTGGAAGCAAAGATTAAGTGAACAGTGGAAATATCTCATTCTTAATCCTTTAAAAAACGCACCAGCTCAATCAATACAACTCGTCGTTGTAATTGATGCTCTTGATGAGTGTGACAGCAAAGATGATATCCAGCTGATTCTAAAGCTCCTTGCGCAGGCCAGGTGCCTTGAGACAATCCGGCTCAGAGTTTTGGTTACCAGCAGGCCAGAGATGCCCATTTTACTTGGATTCCGCAACTTACCTGGAGAGACATATCAGGATTTTGTGCTACACAGCATCCCACCCCCTACCGTTGACCAGGACATATCCACCTTCTTCCGAAGAAAACTGTCGTCCGTGAAATCAGAACCCGGTCTGAGCACTACTAGTACACCATGGCCAGGTGAGCCGACTGTCCAGCGATTGGTGGAAAAGGCAGCTGGGTTATTCATCTATGCTGCAACCATTTGTCGATTTATCCAAGATGATAATTATACCCCAGAAGAGCAACTATCAGTGATTCTGGAAGAAGATCATGATACTCCTTCACAGTCTCCGACGAAGCATCTCGATGATATGTATACAAAATTGCTGCAACACTCAGTGGTTGGAAATCAAACTGTTCGTGTGGATGACCATTTGGCAGTACGGTTCAGGGAGATAGTTGGCTCTATCATAATAATGTTTGATATCATGGCTACTAAAGAGATAGCGAAATTACTTCATCTACGAACTATATCAACAACCCTTGCCTCTTTGGGCTCTGTTTTGAGCGTTCCGGAAAGTGAAGGCCAGCCAGTACGAGTATTCCATCCTTCATTCCGAGACTTCCTCTTGGACTCCCAGAGATGTCTCGATTCTAGATTTTTGATAGACCTGAAGGAGACACACATTACTCTATTCCGAAACTGCATAATGCTTTTGGCTGAGCTTCGACAGGACCTGTGTAACCTTCGAGAGCCAGGCGTTTCTGTGGGTGATATACCAGAACATATAATTCAGCGATATATTCCAGGGCATATTCATTATGCATGCCGCTACTGGTTTCACCATTTCCAACTAGGCAATCCTATTCAGGAAGATATGGACCGAATCCTGCGATTTCTGGAGCAGGACTTTTTGCATTGGCTGGAGGCGCTTAGCTTGATTAGGGAAGTATCAAATGGAGTTCTAATTGTGGGAGATTTAGAGATAACGCTGAGGGTAAGTTGAGCTACTATCCATTTGATGAGAGAAGTGATGCTAAATGAAAAGGGGAAATTGGGGGTTTGTCAAAGGCTGTTAGAATTTGTGTATGATGCCAGGCGGTTTATTTTGCACAACAGGTTAATTGTTGAAATGACACCACTTCAAGTCTACTCTGCTGCACTGCTATTTACTCCAGAAACCAGTATAGTTCGGAAACAATACCTCAAACAGATTCCTTGGATACTTATGGAGCCTAAGGTTATACAAAAATGGAGCCCATTAATCCAAACCTTGGAGGGTCATTCAGATTCGGCCAACGCAGTTGTGTTCTCGCCAGATGGAAAGTTAGTTGCCTCTGCATCAAATGATCATACGGTCAGGCTATGGGATCCAGCAACAGGAGGATCATGCGGAGTGCTCAAGGGTCATTTAGGCCGAGTCAGGGCAGTTATGTTCTCGCCAGACGGAAAGTTAGTCGCCTCTGCATCAGATGATAATACAGTCAGGCTATGGGATCCAACAACAGGAGGGTCATGCGGGGTGCTTGAGGGTCATTTAGATCGGGTCAAGGCAGTTGTGTTCTCGCCAGACGGAAAGTTAGTCGCCTCTGCATCATGTGATAATACAGTCAGGCTATGGGATCCAACAACAGGAGGGTCATGCGGGGTGCTCGAGGGTCATTTCGATCGGGTTAGGGCAGTTGTGTTCTCGCCAGACGGAAAATTAGTTGCCTCTGCATCAGGTGATACTACAGTCAGGCTATGGGATCCAGCAACAGGACTTTTTTGCGGGGTGCTCGAGGGTCATTCCGATTGGGTCAATGCAGTTGTGTTCTCACCAGACGGAAAATTAGTCGCCTCTGCATCATCTGATAAAACAGTCAGGCTATGGGATCCAGCAACAGGAGGGTCATGCGGGGTGCTCGAGGGTCATTTCGATCAGGTTAGGGCAGTTGTGTTCTCGCTAGATGGAAAATTAGTCGCCTCTGCATCATCTGATAAGACGATCAGGCTATGGGATACAGCAACAGGAGGGTCATGCGGGGTTCTCAAGGGTCATTCAAGTGGGATTAATGCAGTGGCATTCTCACCAGATGGAGAGTTAGTCGCCTCTGCATCAGATGATAATACGATCAGGCTATGGGATACAGCAACAGGAGGGTCATGCGGGGTTCTCAAGGGTCATTCAAGTGGGGTCAATGCAGTGGCATTCTCACCAGATGGAGAGTTAGTCACCTCTGCATCAGATGATAATACAGTCAGGCTATGGGATACAGCAACAGGACTTTTTTGCGGGGTGCTCGAGGGTCATTCCGATTGGGTCAATGCAGTTGTGTTTTCACCAGACGGAAAATTAGTTGCCTCTGCATCAAATGATAATACGATCAGGCTATGGGATACAGCACCAGGAGGGCCATGTAGGGTTCTTCCAAGTCATTCAAGTTGTGTCAGTGCAGTTATGTTCTCACCAGACGGAAAGTTAGTTGCCTCTGCATATGGCGAGACAGTGGGACTATGGGATGTTACCCAAATGATGAAAATTGAAGAAATACACACAGGAGGACAGATTACGGACCTAGCTTTCTCTTATGCGACAAAGCTGGATACAGGCCAGGGTATGCTAACTCCAGCATCTCACCTCTATCCCAGCAACACCCCCCCACCACTCCATGTTACTTGGGAATGGGTGACCTGGGATAGCAAGAAAGTACTATTCCTCCCTTTCGATTACCGACCATTTTCCTCCGCGGTGAGCGGTAACATTCTAGTAATAGGTCATCAATCTGGCCGTATTACCTTTATGTCCTTCGATCTTACGGCTCTCGCTCTTGATTTTTTACATCCGCTCTCACCTACACAAGGAGGTAAGAAACTATGCGAACTGCTGCTAGCCCATATACAGCCCCCTCCTTTTCTTTTGCAAATCATTATTCGCATCCCATCGTTAGCATCTGTGCTAAAAGTGTATGCTAATTCATGAGGCCGACTCGGTAGGAACGTAAGGGGATGCTCTTCCAGACAGGCTGATGGAGTATCAGGGCTCAAATTGTGGAATTATATTGTGGATTGTTAAATAAAGCGCAGAGTCAAGCGTGCATTCCTACTTGCATGTTCGGAGAGTAATGCAAGATATCATAGGATTGGTTTGGTTATAGGATATGTGAATATATGGGGCGATGGGGGTTGAATTTTTTCCACTTGATATTTGCATTCTGTGCCCGCTGTGTATCCAAGCTCATATGCAAGCAACACAAGGGTTACCTATTTCTTTGGGGGGGAGGCGTCTATACGTCTATGGAAGGGGTTAGGTTATCGTAGCAGGAATAATAGCGAGAAGCACAAGCCATGTTTTCTAGGCTTTTTTTTTTTTTTTTGACTGTGGAGGCTAAGGGAATATTTTCTAGTTAACCATCAGCCAAGAGTCCCGGGAACAGCTACAAGTAGAATTAACTATCTCCCATGGGCACTAAGTATATATTTCTATAACTCGGTAGGCATGTTCAACGCCCTCCAGCTTCCACTTGTGACCTTTTATAGCTGCTAGGTAGGCTCAGCCGCATTCCAGCTCTGGTTGCAATATGCTTCTTCTCACGGTCCCTTTCTGGGATAATTAATTATTTTGAGTTTCAATTAATGTAGGGCATAGCCATAGAGCTGTTTGTGAGTCTAAGGCATAATTAGAGACCTATGTATATGTGCCATGATTTGTAGACTTTGATGATAGCTTCCGAAGATCAATATCTTGATTCGTGGACTGCAGGTTTAACATAGCATCAGGGTATATACATTTATTAGGTCAAGTATTGGTAGTAAATGCTAGCTAGAGTATGTTATTATATACTACTATAGTAACGTACCACACATGAGCCAAGATATTTTTTTTTTTTTTTTCAATCTGTCAAATTTACCCTGAAGTGCAACATAGCACGTTATGTTTAAGAGCAACGAGACTGAATAGAGCCTACGTAGCAGCTATAGAAGGCCATAATTGGAAGCTGGAGGGCATTGAACATGAATACCAAATGATAGAAATATATAGTGCCCATGGGAGAAGGGCGCAACTAGAGCTTAAAGGAAAGCGAGAAAGCAGAGCTAATAGAGTGCAGGCATTCGGAGAGCGCAGAGCCAAGACTAGTTAGTAGTCTCTACAGTAGGAGCACCTAAAGCCAAGTAAGAATGTGTAAAAAGGATGGCAGCAGTGGAACGAGATTCAAAGTTGTTGGCCATATACCATATGCCATGATGAGTAAGTATGTCTAACCTTGCTATACCGGACCTCGTTATACCAGACTGGACAGCAAAGTGCAGAGAAGTTACTATTATCTACCTATATTTGCCCTTGCTATAGCAGAGTCCTTAAGTAGATAGATACATGCGAAAAAAAACCCCGCTCTGGCCTTCCTCCTCTCCGAACAACAACTACGAGCTGAAACCCTAGAACCTTTGAGAGAAAGGGCAATTGCCTGAAGGGTTGAAACTATGTCCGAGACTTCAGATGTATTGTGCATGGTAGTAGGATGTTGGAGGGAGGACGCCGGCGGTGCTTCGGGGTACTTGATCAAGGATAGGTATGTAATACCGATTCTTCATACCTCGGAATATAAGAAATGTTTTCTAGATTTCAATTTCGCTTCGCTTTTTACAGAGCTGGTGCTTCCCTAATATGGTAAGGGCTCGGCTTCCTGCACGCAACATTTTGACTGATGAATCTTGAGCTTACCTGAACCTTGCTATCAGACAAAAAAGGCCGGATTGTTGTCATCCTGAATGGTGCCAGCACCTTGTACCAAAAATTGCCAACCCTATTAGCTCCACCAAAACAGATCCGATTTCAGCCTCTCGCTTTTCTGAATAACTCTACGCTCGTAAATTCTTTTGTCAATAGGGTGGTCAGTTCTAAAGTTCATTACGGAGTAAGATAATGACCATTATGAAGTGCCTTGGCTATGCACAACTAGCCCACTAGAAATTTTCAATTAGAGCTGCTTAGTCTCATGAAAAACATCACCGGAATCACTCAACGTAAAGGAATGTTGGAATACATCTGGGGAATGATTGAACTCCTTACGCTCATGAACGAGCAGCCTTCTGACGATTTGATATTGGAGGGCTGGATGAGATGCTGGAGATCTACAAGAATGTATTGTCACCCGTTTCCCACGTAGACTTTGCTGGTTTTCTTCCATCCAACAGACCAGCCGTTCCATGTCTTCTTTGACCCAGTTACGACTTTGAGAGGTTTTTTGTCGGTCGGTAAGTAGCCATTGTATGGTTGTTATAAACCGCCACGCCCTCTTTATCCCGGCTACCCCCCCCCCCCAAAAACAAACGAAATAACTACAAACTGTATCGGACCCAGAATGACACTGTATTAGAAAAGGCAGGAACGGATGCGAGCCCGGCATTGATGAAAGCCACATCGGATACTCAAAAATCACCCGCCCACAAATCCTCCTAGTAATTCCTCTCTCTGTCAGAATCGTAGGCTTCTATCGGGAGCCAGCGCCATCTCCCCATCAGTGACTCCCAAGCTCCACGCACTCCTCGAAGGGTACCACTACGGAGCTGGTGACTTTTCCCAATCTCCCCCTCTCCCAAAGAGCCAACGTCCCCTCATAATCCCCGCTTTCCCCATATCCTGTACAATCCCTGCCATGGGTCTATGGCAGGGGACCCCATGGATAGCCATCTCCTAGGCTAGCGTGCCTCCTAGGGATTCGCTTCTGAGAGCTGTTTTGGCCGGTTGGGGTTTCTTGTCGGCCGGTTTCGATACTATATACTGCTGGACGCGGGGCAGCCTGTTTTTTAGTAGCTGGGGATGTTGCTAGCCCTCACCCTCATAACTAGACAGGTCCCCATGTGGCTCCAACCGGTGATGGCATTCTGTGACCTGTCCTACATCATCACGTCCTCCTCCTCAACCTTGGTCCCCCTCTCCTCCCGCTTCTCATCCTTCCTCTCCCTCCTCTTCTCCACTTCCCCACTCCCCATCACCTCCTCTGTTGTGCCCTCTTATCCTCTCCCCGCAATGCCACCTGCTGCCACCTCTCCTTCCAATAATCCGCCTCCTGCTCAAAAATCATGTCCACTGGGCAACCCTCGACTTGTCTGCCTCGTGGTCGGCTCTGGAGTTCGGCCAACTCTTTCTCCAGCTTTCCCACCTTCCATTTCTCCATGCGATCTCCGCGGAGGTGAAACATCCCCTCCGTTACTTCCGTCTCCCGGCGCAGCTCCAGCTCCTGTATCTTCGAATTCTTCTCCTTCATTGTTTCCCTCAGCTTGGCATTGTTCACTTGGAACATGTCGCTGTTCTTTGTCAGCCTCGCCATCATTTCCCCAAACTCCTCCAGCTCCTCCAACATCTCCTCGTCCGATGGATCCTCCTTTTCCATCATAGGAAGGACCATATCTGCCACCACCTTCATCACCTCCTCCAATTTCTCCGTCGCCTCCAACCACCACCACCTAAGTATCTGCCTCCGTCTCTTCCTCCTCTTTTTCTGCCTCTTCCACCTCCATCTTTTCCCCAGGCTCCCTAGGTGCCTCCAATCGTTGGGGATCTTGCGTTGGAGACTGACGACATCTCGGTCCGTTGTCTAGACTTGGGACTGCTATGGGCTTTGCAGTACCCTTGCATTTTCCCTTTTGTGCATTCTTCGGCATGGTTCCTGTTCTCGTGCCCAGACCGACTGAGGTATGGTTCCCAAAAGTGGCATGTCGAGAAAATGGCACAAATGACTCGAGAGTTGCAATTGGGGTTGCAACGCGCTGCTCTAACTGCATTGGTTAGAAACTGAGGCTGAACCTTAGTAGTCTGGTTGGCACAAGCCGCTCTCTCCGTAGAGCGAACCTTATATTGTCTGGTTGCAAGGGAGTATACGGAGTATACAGTAGATAATACTCCGTAACTGCCAAGGTACATATGCAGATGGATGCAGTGTCTAGCTATTATCCATACACGTCTTCATATTCATACATACGGTAGATTCATATTCATACGGAGTGAAGTGTTCCTTAACTGCTGCACCGCTGCGCTTATTAGCCTCATATCATAGCCTGGTATTCCCACACCTCCATATATGTTATGAGTTGCACCACTGGCAGCAGTGCATAAATATGTGGCCGATGAAGGATCACTTCACCCAATAAGACTTATGCCAAGTTCAATTCAATCACGTGATGGTGCAGCCACCTCACAGGGTCGTGCAACCAGACTGTTGGATGATCAACGATGAAATTGTGTGGGATGGAGGAATCGTGTGGGGTTCATGGGCAGCGCTTGGCGCGGGATGAGAGGGTATATATGTGCGGGATGTTCTCCTTGCATTTGTTTTTTCTTTCTGTTCGTTTGCCAGTATCCACCTAGCTTCCAGACACAGATCGCAAGCTGTCTCGCTGCGCACAGTGTGATAATTTCACAGATTACCCCACCTCATACAAAAAGTCACGATCATTATCTCAACTCCTCCATCAGTATCTACTCCCGACACCATGGACCCACTGAGCGGTGTCGCTAGTGTGATTGCAGTAGGGCAAGTTGCGGGCAAGGTCTGGTCGTTATGCTGGGAGTACTATTCAGGCGCGGGGGATGCTAAACCCGACATCGACCGTCTTATGGGCTGTACCCTTGCTCTACAACATTTGCTTCAGCATGTTCAGTATTTAGCGAAAGACACAGGCGCGGCTAAGCTGGTTGTGTCTAAGGAGCTTATTGAAAGTACAGCATGGGAACTTGAACGGGAGTTCAAATCGCTGCAAAAGGTTTTGGAGCCGCCGGGGGGGCAGGACATCCCCAAATCTTCCGTGGAGTGGCCAGTGCGAGAGGAGGACATGGAAAAAATCATTCAGTTACTTGAGCGGCATAAGGCAACTCTGATTACAGCCATGAATTGCGACCAAATGTATGTCTCTAAAAAGATATGTACAAGACTAATACGCTAATCTCACTAGAATGGCTGTCCTTCATCTTGGTTATCACCCAGAGGAAAGTTATCTCTCGGTGCAGACCTGGGAACAACAAAAATACCTTTCGAAGCTACCAGAGGCAGAAGGTGCGGCATATAACGACCGACTCTGGGAACATGAAGACCACTGTTTGCCAGATACCCGAGTAGAGCTCCGCCAAAAAATTATGGACTGGTTCGAGGATCCTAATGGCGAATATATCTT
>Ga0307514_10001549_pt1 | contig 27319 bp, 33 predicted proteins | sample 16_EM_MG_FD_203088 | JGI IMG/M metagenome (GOLD analysis project Ga0307514, IMG submission 203088) | Populus trichocarpa ectomycorrhiza microbial communities from riparian zone in the Pacific Northwest, United States - 16_EM | ecosystem: Host-associated > Plants > Roots > Unclassified | place... | reverse complement strand
GTGCCGTTTCCTGCATGTATTAACTTTCCACTGTTCTAAGCTCAGGGAACTGAATGAAAGTATCGACGGTCGCGTCATCCTCCCTGCCTTCCCTTCCGCGCTTTGGGATCGTGACCACCTTCTTCAAGAACACACCTACACATCATTTCATTTTCGTTGTCCTTCCGCTCTTCGTTAGCAACCCTTTATTATATATGCCTCTCTCCCTCCCTTGTTGTAATCATTTTCCATGCGTATGCGTATTCCGAAAACTGTCTGGGGGTTATCTCATTGTTTGGTTTGTAGATGACGCCACATTCGTCGCAAAGTCGTTTATTTTGACCGCTCCCAGCAAGTGAGGCAAATCTTCATCGAGCTGTGCTCGATCGATTGGTCGCCTTCTCACAGAACTCGCTGAAGTTGTTGTTGCCCGACGGCAACTCCTCCCAGGGCGGCCCTAGACCACGGAACGTTCAAACCTCACGCTTCATGTATCCCATCCAATCCGTTGTGCAACTCGCGGTTCGCGATACCCTGACTTGCTCCATCTTCCACGACAGGATTCCGCATTCTGTTTCTTGAGTCGACCCACTTTCATCACTCCCACGTCGGTTTCTTCGATTCGTTGTTCCACCCTCCGTTCGGTTGTTCTGGCACAACGCTCTCGGGGAGTCAAGTGCTATTCCGGCTCTCAAACTCCAGATTTTCGTTCGAGGTATGTCATTCCACGAAATATCGTCTCTCCAGAGTGGTCGCAAATAGACTCGAAGCATTGCAGACAGTTTGGCTCAGCGTGTAACGGAGGCGTCGGAGCACGACGGGGAATGCATACAGAACTACAATGAAGATCTCAACACCACTTTGATTTTCGTGCGTTTCTGCGACGCCGGTTTCTCAAAATCTTCAAGCCGAACAACAAATCGTTCCGGGAAATGTATTGACGAGGACCACCCGCATCCTACGGCTGGGCGGAACTCACTGTACAGGCCGAGAATACGTCGGAATCGTACGATATATGAGTCGAAAGACCAAGGGGCCATCGGACCGCCTCGGAACTGGGAAGCTGGCAATGCGGTTCTTGCGTACATTTCAAGGTTCGGCCCCCACTTGGTGCAACTAAAACAATCTCTGTGTACAAGTACAAATTCACAAATGAAGTGCATAGGTCGCGTGAAAATTTCCGTTTATCCTACACTCAAGCGTGCGCAGATGTCATATTCCGTCACCAGGTGACAAACAACGCACAGTATTACTTGTAGGATTCTGCAGCCTTGAACACGTCAACGTAGTCGGCGGAGTTGGTGAACTGCTCTAGCTGTTTGATCTTCAGGCTTCCGTCTTTGTCGGTAGCGAACTCTGCGACCCAGGTAGACGTGTCTGCTGCGTCCCCACCGGGCAAGCCTTTCACGTTGGCGGTGGACTGTCATGAGTGAGTGCACCGCATTAAGTATATGTGAGGTCAACCTGAAAGAATTAGATACGGACGCGAAGGACAACCTTCCCTGGAGTCTCAACGACGGAGTGGTAGGTCGGCTGGGGTGGAGTTTTAGTTGAGGGGAAAGTTTGAGTAGCAACCGGTGTAACTTGCCTTCTCGAACAGGATGGGAGTTTTGAAGACCTCCGCAATGTTTGCAAGCCATTCGTCCTTGCTTACCACTGGCTTGTCGAGAGTTTGCGGGTGAATGATGAGGTGAAAGTCCTCGTGCAAGGGTTTCGCGAGAAGGCTCACGTCCCTCTCAACCCACCCCCGATCGAGTTCGTTGATGAGTTTGAGTTGAGGGGAGGTGGAGCTTGCTATGTCGACGGTCATTTGGGCGAAAGTGACTGGAGGTGGTGGAGGTGAAGATCCTGGGGCACGTTAGGCCCTCGGACCCCAGGGTTATATACCATACGTCCACATGCACGTTCCCACCCACTAGATTACATGTGGACTGGGTCGGACGTAATTGAGCACACGTACACGGCCTGGGTTACCCGGTGTGTATGTCGAGTAAGGTGGGAGTGGCTCTATATGCAGAAAGCAATCAGTCATCATGAGAATACTTATCATCACAGCGAACTTTATCCTTATCCGTAATGATGGTGAGTAGGAGGGGAGGTTATAGCCAGATAGTGGACTTTCCTAGGACGTTTATCGCGGCGACAACACTGGTTGACGGAATACTGTACTCTCGTCAACCGCGATTTGAACATTTGATCGTCACTGCGCTAGGCGCCAGTCTACCTCGTGGCCTCGAAAATCAATGATTGGCTATAAGCAATAAGGACAGCCTAGTACCTGTTGCGCGGCGCGACGACACATGATGCATGATGCATTATTGATTATCAGCTAAGGGGATAAACTGCAAACGAACTTGCATATAAACCGCAGAGGTTGCCGTTTGAGGAGGGGGCTAGAATGGATATTCAGGCTTCGGAGAGTCATGTGGTCCGCTGTAGTCCCCTCAAACAGACAATGAATTGCGATTGATAATCACCCAGTGGGGGTAAAGGGTTTACAAAGCGGTGTGGTCGCCGCGTTGTATACATTGATACCAAGGAACGTTGTAGGCCAGTCGTGTATACACATAATCACCTTCCATAGTCATCGGTTGAATACAACATTTTTCGCAAACGACCAGAGACGAAATCGGAACAAAGGAGAAGAAGGGGAGCGTTCGCTTTCCGCGAGCCTGGACTTTCCTGGTTAGGTTGAATGGGTAGGCTCCTCATCGACGGCCTTCAAAACCATCATGATTTGTTCCCTGGGAAGCCATTTATCTGCGGGGATGCACCACCAACTCAAGATCGCGAAGATGGTGATTCCAGCGTAGACCACCACAGCCCGTCATTCGAATGGAGGAAGCACCGATCAGATCCACATATTCACCAGCGAAGCAATTGTGTTTGAATGGGCTCACGAAATTGAACGTCTCAGAAGTGACAGGGAAGAAGAAAGGCGAACCTCGACCGCGAACACGATGGCGTTGAAAAATACAGTGGCGGCGTAAAAGTACTTGGCGGAGGGACCTAACTTGAACTTTGACCATTTGAACCCATCCGGGGTGATGAATAACCTCAACAACGCGATGAGACCATGTGTGGAGGTGACAAAAAGACCACCTGCGGAGGCGAGAGAAGTGAAGGCGTATGCCGTTCATATGCCGTTCAAGGTGCACAAAAAATAAACCGCATCACGCGCAGGTGCGCGCACTTCACACGTCGCACGCACCTCCCACTCATCATGCGGATACCCAGATTTCCCCTGGAAGGATTTTCTGCCTGAGACTAAACAGGATTCGTAGTAGGGAGTTTATACATATATATTCTACACTGTAGCTGTTTTTCTGGTGGTCGGAGGGGCAGCGGGACTATCCGGGATTCCGTGATCCGATCATCCCGATCAGTTTCCCACCAAAGGAACTTGGGGTGCCGTCCAGGCGTCTAACGCGAGTACACGGTTACAACCGTTCGGCGTGGTATTTTCCTGCCACCTACAGGGGAAGTTAGCCACATCCCAACCCTGGTATACCACGGGGATGTAACTACCGAAGGTATGAGTATGCCACTGATCTACGCGGATAGGTTCTAACTCCTTTTGTCACAGATAAGCAACAACAGACCCGTACTGGCGAGTTCACGCGTGTGCCTTGGGTGATTATACAGGAGCCTCTCCTCAGCAAGGTAGCTCCTCGTGTGCATCATCGACTCGTCACGACATCAGGAAGACTAGGAATGCCGGGAAAAGCTCACGTCAAAAAACAGTACACCCAACTTCCTGATGGAATACAGCAGAGCATCCACTCTCAACCTTCAGGGGAACCCGGGAATTACGGCACTTTCACCAGTAGGAAGGTCCTATCGACGTTGGCTCGCTCACCGCTCACAATGTTTGGTTTGCAGCTGTGATGCACGCACACGAAAAAGTACAAACTCTTCATCAGGATGTGAGGTTGTCGAACGTCGTCCTCTACAAATCGGAGGAGGGGGAGAGGAGGCACGGATATCCCATTGACTGGGAACTTGGCTGTGAGCCGAGTAGAGTGGTACCCCGTGACCACGCGTTAGTCGTATGTCTCATGTTTTTGGCCCCAAACGAAAGTTCTGATCCATTCAAAGGGCACTCCCGCGTTTATGTCCATCGATGCGTTGCTTGAGCCGAAACACATACATAGTCTCAAAGACGGCTTAGAATCCTTTATCTATGTCATCCTCTATGCTTCTCTCCGGTGAAATCGCCATTTCGACTCGAGTCTTGGCTGACCCAATTCTATGGTGGGGACATGAAAAACTACAGTGCCATCACTCGCAGGCTGACCTCGACCCTGGAGGGTGCGTAAATTCTATAATGGTTGAAAGAGGCCATGGATCTTCACTACTGGGACACGAAGCCTGACCCTCTCTGAAATGACGTGTGGGAAGGGCATCTTGCTGGTGACTTGCCCGTTGATCACCGGTGTATTAATCCGGTTCACGGTTTGAAGCTCCGCGAAGCCTATTCCCTCGACGCGACATATACTATGATCACATCCTCAGCAGATACGTACAGGGATTACCTCGAGTCTCAAGCCCCTGCGTCCGTTCCTACCGAAAGGCCACAGGGTCCAGGTAGTTGTCTCGGATATTTCCAGGAGACATTTCGTCCGAAGTAACCAATCAGACCCCGGGTTTTATTCCGTACAAGGAAGAATGCTCCTCCCCGCTACTTCGTCAACAATCTACATTAAGTTGTGAATACACTACAGAGACTACCATGCAGGAGTAAGAAACATAAGATACATCGCGGGGGTAAATGGTGGGGGGTAAAGTGCAAGTGCAAAAGATGCTAGTCCACAGGACGGTTTTCCGGGATCCACAAAATGGAAGATAGGCCAAGGTGAACCTAAGGTATTGGACGTAAAGATGGAACCATGCATATCGCCGGTACCCATTAAGAAAGAGAGAACCAAGGACCCATGGGTAAATCACACTGGAGTAACTTCACGCTTTTCCTGAGCGCTGGTACGGATCTCCTGTGATTTTCGGTATTGGCTGAGATACCGCTTGCTGACGAAGATCGAAAACAAGCTGATCGTTCCAACGTTAACGACGACCCAGGCGATTTGAATACCAAAGTTCATGCCAACTAGGGAGAAGGGGGTGCGGTGGTCAGTATTACGGGATTCCTCAGGAACGGCAGGGAATTAGGGGACTCACTATCGTTTTTGGTGTTGAAGCAGATTGCCAGTACTGTCCTCGAGAGGTTGTAGAATGGCATCGCGTAGCCGTATCGGAAGATTCCTGGCAGCAACTCGAACGGATAGGAAGCAATCGAGACGTTGGCTGCGAGGCGGGATAGGTACGTCAGTTCGGCGTTCCCTGGATGGTTCGAATAGTTTACGAATACTTACTGACAATCCAGAGGATAAGGAAGAATGGGATAAATTTAATCGTGAGAAGGATGATCGCAGCGTCCAGTGTGAGGCCGCTGTCGTTGAAGCGTCAGTGGCTCACACTTCGACCAAAAAATGGGGGTCAACTTACAGAGCAAGCATAGAGATCCAAGCCATCATCCAATAGATGACGAAACCGGATGAACCAAAGTAGCGGCCGAAAGGTGTGCCGAAGGCAAGGTTCAACAAAGAGACAAAACACTAAAGGTATGTTAGAAAAACGTCCTCGTACTGGTATCTGGCTGGACTCACCGACAATAGGAAGTAAGAAGCGAAGTAGAAAGTGAGTCGAAGGATGATCAAGGTATGAATAGTCAAGCGGGGGAAGAGGCCAGGCGCGGCTATTGCGCTGTAATTAGCTGCCTAAAGGATAACGGTCAGTACCGCATTATCACGATTTCTACGAGGGATGCACTTACCACCGTGACAAACGCGATGATGGTCAGATAAATGAGACCGATGAAATTGACGACGGTGACACTGAAACCAATCGTCAGCGGCTGATTCTGGCAAAGCACCTGATTGGGTACTATACTCACATCGCGCTATCGAAAGGCCGGACGTTATCGAGAGTGTATGCAAGGGGGGAAACCACCGCAAGCGGCGCGTTGGCGAGGAGCGAGGCAGAAACGGATCCAGAGGATCCGAGCTTGGCAGCCTGTTGGGCAGCGAAGTTTGTCTCGATCTGAGTCATGGTAGCTTGAACTTCCGGCAAAACAAAACTTCGACTGATATCAAGGTTAGCAAGCGCTGTGGGGAAGACTGACGCGCAATAAACTTACACGGCGTTTGAGCTTCGGGCTTCATTAACGTAGACAGTAACAGCCGAAGTTCCATTGTAGGGACCGTTCGCTGACGAGATGGCCTGGTTAAGGCGTTCCGTGGCACCCTGATTGACTGAGAATTACATTAGGTAAGTGAACATTAGGGGCGAGGGGAATATCGCGTACTGGCAACGATCGCCCATGCTTTCTCATCCACCAGCGCGTTCTCGAATTGTTCGCGGGTGGTGAGGTTCAGGTACGAAGGAGCGGCCATCCAGGTCATCTTTGTGGCTGGACCGGAGCCACCGATAAACCTTTGTGACACCGTCTGGCCAATTTCCCCACCATCGAGGTCCTAAAGACGATCATGGGTGTCAAATCGAAAATAGAAGGGGTAAAGCAACAAAACACTCACCACTACCCATCCGTGGAGGTTGTGTGCGTGGTCGTACAGTTTGTAGATCGAACCCCAATAAATGGGGAGGACGGCCCAAATCACATAAGTGAAGATGAGGACCAATGTTCCTCCGATAATTTGAAAGTAGAGAGATCTCGCCCTGGACGACTCTGGGTCCCGGTCCAAGAACCCATGGGAGAAAGGGGGATCCTCAGGGGGAATGTCAGCGGATGAACTATTTCGGACCCGAGAGCCATCCGGATGAACGACCGCGGTGACGTCGTCGTCGTGGGAGTGGAGGCTGGTCGAGTTGGACATCTTCGTGAGTCTGGAGGAGAGTTTGAGTTTAGAAACCAACGAAAAGGGGATGAGTTGTGGAGGGAGTTGGCCATCTGCTCGTATTTATAACAGAGTCCAGTGGTGGTAAACTTTGCTTCCGCCCAAGTCGCCGCGGGATTCGGAGGAAGGATCGAAAGCCGGCTGACGAATCGCTGCTGATCGTCAACTGATCGTTCACGCTAACCGTGGGAACAACCTCGATGCCGGCCAGTCCCGCGGGCGGCACGAGGGGTATTGGTAATTCGTGACTGCGCTGACTGACCCCCCGTTCATTCAAAGTCTATTCCCATGCTTGTAATCCTATTGAGTTTTTCAACGCCATCCCATCCCCCGGGATGCATAATCCCGAGGTATGATCGTCATCCCTCACCATCGAGGCGAAAAACTTTCCAATCGATTACACACGACTTTGTGCACTCCCACCTCCATTAGGTGTGATCCAAAACCATAGGTCTTTACGAATCGCCCTTGATCTTGAGCTTTATCAGATACCGGTGTACACCGAGAGCGCAGCCGAAGATGAGTACTTAAAAGGTGTTCCATCCTTCATGGATATTTCCGTGCACTCGTAGTCTTCACTCCGCGGATGTTCCGTGGCTACGTGCTTTGCCTGGTCCCAAGGTAAGCATGACCACACAGATCTTCTCCCATTTCGGCGAATGGCTTACCAAGTCGATGAAAGACGCTGGTTGTCTGAAGCTCGTACTCCTGCACCGGCACACGAACATCAAATTTTCCTGTTTAGCAACAGCATCGTCCAACGTCGCCGTCATTGGCAGACCCATACACTCCAACAGCGCACCAACACGCTCGGAGTAATCTTCGTTGGCATAACAGTCATCCAGCATCCCGAACAACCTCTTCTTCTCCCTAACCTCTCTCATCTTGGAGGTGAACGATTGATACGTGTGCCACTCTTGTCCCCATCGGGTGTCCGTGAGTAAGATCGTCGTCGCCCTGCCCAGATATTCGCGGCATTCATCGTCTGTCATCGTGAAGGGCTTATCCATCGGGATGCGCTTCAAGATCACAACCATCATCCTTCGAATCTTGCGGTTGAACGCCTCGCAATGCGCTACGAGCGACCCTGAAATCTTCCTCATCCTCTCCCTGGTCACGGGGATCTCCCCATCCTGTTCCATGAGAAAATCGTCCAGCCCTACCACCTCACGTAATACCACCTCGTCCGGAGGTTGAAGTCGGTTTCTTTCGCTGTATGGGGGGAGATATCGCCGAAAAGTTGCAAGGAACTCCGCTTCTCTTTGGTTCCGGCGACTTCTAAGGATCCTATCCTTCGCATCCTGGCCTGCCATCCACTTTCCTCGGTGTGCTCGGAATTCCAAGCTCTCGCGGACAGCCATTATCCGCGCCTTGGTGAACGCTTTCAGTGCCTCCGGGTCGTACTTGACTCTGGTGTACTCCTCGACTGCCGCCCTGAACTCCGGGAAGTAGAACCAGCCATCCGCTTTGTTTGGTCGTGAAGCGCGCCGACTCATGTATGAATCTATGTTCCCAGGTAATACCATTTCGAACTCTGAGACCAAGAGTCCCAGATCGAGGCCACCAGATTCGAGCATTGTCTCTGGGTGGAGAGCTCGAAATGCATCTTCGTGGTTTCTAATACTGTTGTCCAAATGCATGAGTAAATTTGGTCATCGACGAAAACCGTGTAGAAGACACACTTGAGAGTATAACAAATTCCACAGAACCGAGCGTACGCTTGAGTGAATCTGAGGTCTGTATCCTCAACTCCACACGCCTAACAAGGATTAGCCACCCAAGCCCGAAGATAACATCCGCGGCCGCACGCGCGTGTACTCACTGTACATTTCTGCTCAAACATCAAAGAAGCGTACTGTGCTTCATTGATTGTAGGCGGGCCGTCAGGTAGGTCGATACTCCCCCTCGCAGCTCTCCAATACGGACTCGCGTTGTACGTCATGAGTAATGAATGCAAGTGTCTCGAAGATCTCGAGAGTTCAAGTAAATCCTTGGGATGCAAATGCGACACAACCTACCCCACAAAAAGAAAACCCTCCGATCAGCGGGAGCCGGCAAAACCAAGTAGTATCAAGGGGAGGGGGGAAAAGCGGAAGATCACGCTCCGGAATTGGTGTATGGGCGACGAGAAAAAGTACCTCGTAGAAGATATCCAGTGGCACGACCATCATCAACGACAATTTCCCTTCGTAGCTCGGCTCAATAAAACCCCTGGTGGACATCCTCCTCAACGGGCGAGGATTTCGGATAACTTGTGTCGGACGACCTGCGATGGGAGGGTACGCTTTGTACCAATCTGGAAATTCGTGGCGGGCGGGGTCAAAGATCGAGAGCTTAAGCCAGTAGAAGAGAAACGAGCGCACTCCTTCGTTCCATCTCTGCGTGGGTGGGAGGGGGGAATTAGGGTTATGGGAGAGAGAAACAAGGGTACTCCAAATGAACAATGAACGCGTGAACAAATATTTATACACGGCTATCGCCCCGAGGCGAATCCAGGTCAATGGGGGGCCTTGGTCGCCTCCCTTCAACCAATGGGAGTCAGTCCCTGGACAGGTCATCGCAAGATGCCGAAAAAGCTTCCGCCGAGAACGGAGCGGTTGCCCATGGTGGATTGACCGTGCTGTGGTGAAAAACATGCATTTGTATCCGTCTAGCGGATACCAGGGGAAGAGATAATTGTACTGATATCTTTCCGGATCCCAGTCCCACGGCAACTCGTCAAGCTTCCACCCCTTTCCACGCTTTGACCAACGCTCTCACTCTGAACTGCTTTCAGGAGATCCTCACATCGTAGATTTATCAGGAGTGGCTAGGGGGACACGTCGTCCGTTTCCTGAGGATCCTGGATTTCGTTGTACCTCAGATGTCTGTTCCATAAAGAACGGATCCGTCAGCAAGGCTGCCTATGCGAACAAAGCCGAAAATCAAAAGTTTAAGAGGAACCAGAGTACTCACTTGGTCAGAAAATGCCATTGGACCATTTCCCTATTCATCACTACGTCGCTCAACCGGGGATTCAAAGAGCAATCCAAACACCTATACCCGCGAGTGGGGGACCAGTAACTATGAACGCCGTCTTGCGCCCGCCTGATTAGCTCTTGCCGATGCTTTTCGAGAAGGGTATCCAGGGAAGGTCCGTTCTCCAGGTCCAACTGAACGATGGTCTTCATGAGCCTGGATAAGTCGATCGTGTCATGAACGTAGTCGGAACGTGGTCGTGTGGAATCAGGGCTACCAGAAAAACATAAGTCACTCTCGTTGACCCGAAGCGCCAGAAAGTAACACAGGGGCCACCTACTTATCCAAGTCCCAATCTGATTCCTCCAGTACGTGCGAAAGCTGTCACACAAACGGAAATCTGTGACTGTCCTAAGCCCCGGGTGTAATTGCAGAGACTTACCAGCTCGATGAATGAAACAGGCTGTTCGAAACCCGGCTTCCCGCACAAGCAAACCAGCGGCTTTTCTGCCTGCTTCGCCTCCACCGTGTCCCACGTTACATTCTCATCCAGCCCCAATTTCTTCAGTAATACGGGGGGCCAATCGCATGAACTGTACCCACCGTACTGAAGGTGAACGTCAAACTCGTCATAATGGAATTCCCTCCTGATATGCTCGATGAGGCCATCGTAAGTACACAGGGTGCTCGTGCGTGAGCCGGTCAACTGGTTCATCTTGACGAACAACGTTGAGGCGCTTTTCAATATTTCGAGGGCCTTCTCCTCAGTGATGGCTATCGGCTTGATGGGTCGTGATGGGTCCTCAAATGTCATTTGTGTCACGTCTGCTCGTAGGTCACGATTATACTCCGTGACTACGTTGAGGATGAAAATCTGGTGCTCGTCAAGGAAAGCGCGGGTGACGGGAGTCCGCGCGCCATCTCGTCGCAATAGTCTGAAGAGCTCCATAAGTTGTGTCCAGTACATGTGAGGAGGGTGCACGGGATTGAGGTCTGAATGTTCGGGAAGGAACTCGTTGAGAAGTGCCATGAACTCGGTATATCTTTGTGCGAGACGATGGAGTAGTTCATCGGCCATCCTTGACTCCCTCCAATGTGCTATCTCGCGTTCCAAGGAGGGTAGCAAGGACTTTCGCCAATCTGACGGTAGGGTGTGAAGCGGTTGCCAGTACAACACTCTGAGAATACGTACATGTTTCGTTGATCTCTCCCCCTTCAGTAAACAGCTTGCCCCAATCGGGGTCGTCCTCCCACCTCATGTCTCGTCGATCGTTGCCAAGGGCTTCCAGCCTCTCGTAGACACTGAGACTTGTAAGAGGCTAGCAACTACAGGAGAACGAAATCCATACATTCTCCTGCGACGTAATTCTTCCGAAAGTCGCTCAGCTTTACACTTCATCTCCCAAGCGTTATATCTCCTGACGAACTGAGAACGGCAACACCGTCAGCCACCACAGCATCAAAGAGAGGACTCGGTCAACTACATTGAGGGTATCCTGAGTCCTACGTCTCTGCTGCTCCACGTACGCTTCCCGAGCTTCACCTTCAAGCGTGGAAAGTTGATTCATTATCGCTTTTACTTGCGGGACATAAGCGATTTTGGCTATGTTTGCGGAACGGCGGGCGATGTACGTGGCGTTACCCTTCCAGTCGTGTACAACAAGGCCATCAACCAGAAGAACTAACGACCAGTCGAAGTCGTTCATAGGTATGTTGAGATCACCGAATATCTGTTCGACGCATTGGATGCTGGAACGCGGAACATTAGAAAACGTTTCTCGGAAGGAACTATAAGACCGAGTGTACTTATGCCAATTGCATCTCTTGCACAACTGTACTTTCAGTGTCAGGGTCTTAAACCACTCCACCCTTGCGCCACACGCCTGACATGCGGCGGATGGGGTGGGTGAGGTACTTGCCAGGGATCATAAAGAGAGCGGCATACATTACAAACACGTTCGAATACCAGTGCAATGCATTGTGCGTCATTGAGGTCTGGTGGAGGATCAGGCATGCCGATGTTCTTTCGAGCCGCGCGCCAGAAGCTGACCGCGTTCTTCGTCATGAGCATCGACCGAAAATGCCTGGATACGCGAGAGATACGAAGCAAGTCTGAGGGATGCAGGTAGGATACAATCTGTCCACAATGAACGATTCGAGATTTATTCCGGATGACGGATGGACGGAGTTCTGCCCACCTCGTAGAATACATCCAACGGCATCTTCACTATCCCCGCCAACCTGCCGACATTCCTATTGTTGGTTGATTTCTTTCCGGGCCTTTTCTTCTTCTTGGGAGCACGCCTGGGTCCGCGGGCATCCGGAGAAGGTTCAGGCGGAAACGCCTTTAGCCAGTCTGCGGTCACTCCCCGTTAGTGTTGGATACACTCTCACATTGCGCTTCAAAGAGAAATAGATACTGACTTGGGTAATACGACGGGCCGTCCATTGAGGATTAGGGAGGTCCTACAAGCCGAGTAACCCCTGTAGACTGTAGTTCAAGTGAAAGCTTGGCCGGATCGCTGAGAAACTCGCAGCGGATCACATGACGGCCCTTGCTTTAACTTTCCGAGGCGTTAACTTGCAGGTGAGTTACTAACTGGTGGCCATTGCAGCCTCGAATGACCTCTCGACCCCACGACAGGGGCTCAAGCCGTCGAAATTGATCTTTCAGTAATTCGATATGCCACCGTGCAAAATTTCGTCACACAGGGGCATTCGCAACCCGATCTTGTGGTCGCCCCTCAGGAGACATCTTAGCTTGTAGGAGTCGGAGGCCGTAAGCCTCCTGTCAAACTCAGACATTCCGGCTCCCGGCTCGATTTCTTATATATCGATGACCCACTGGCCGCCCCTAAACCTCCAGGGAAGGTAGTATAAAGCAGGGGACGGTACCCGACGCTCCTTGTCAGTCGCCCTCACCTCTCGAGAAGCATCTCCAGCTTTCCCAGCTCTTGCCCTCTGCCTATTCTTGCCCACCATGCGCGGCTGCCTGACAATCACCTACATCAGTGCGTATTTCCTTGGACCTGCAGCGAGGATTTTGGTGCTCATCGAACCCCCTAGTCTTTTTGATCCTCACCATCATCTTCGCGATGGTGGAGGTGCGCTCTTCATTCATTACATACTGCGCGTATCCAGGCTGACAACTGTGCCCTCTAGCTTGGCCTCGCAAGCGATTTGCTTTGGGAGATCAACCGAAGTTTCTTTGGACTCACGGGCCCCGTTCGCGCTCGAACGCGCTACCTCATCTTCTGTTCTACCTGGGGTATCCTTGCTGGAATTGTGCTCTTGATGCTCATGACCCTGGCCAAATTCATGATGGCTATGGTTACACAAATCATCGTGTACGGCCAGAGTTTCTTGTTTCACAAATCGGACGCGATCTAACAAGAAGTTACCAGGATGTTCATCTCTATGGTCCTCTGGCTTCTTGCCGCGTCCCTTTTCACGTCAGTAATAGGAGGGAGTGGCATTAATTGTGGGCAAGTGAACTCTGCCTCCTGTGATCCATATCGATTCTTATTGCCCACACTCCAGTCCTACTTTCACCAATTGCCACAACGTCAACATAGTCAACTCTACAATGGCATTTGCCTGGATCAACTGGTTGGTTGGAGTTCATCTACGAGGGGTCGAGTTGCTGATGTTCTGGCAGGTCTTTCATCATGATCGCGTTCGGTTTGGCCTCCGCCCTCGCTATCTTCGGAAGTCCTGAGGAGAAGGAACCGACCCAAATGCGCGGAGCCAACCCCACCCCCGCGTCTAATGCTACTGCCCCGGGTACCGCAGCTCCGCTGCAAACCGCTTAGACAGCAATGTCTCGCACCCCGGCTCTTGAAGACGATCCCAACGTTACGTGTGAGGAACCCCCTGTTGATCGCAGGAGTCCAGCAGTTCCGCATAATGTGTACTTGTTGAACATGGAAGATCCGCATGTATATGTATAAACCAATTTGTTTTGTTACGGTACTTGTTCTGTTCGAATTCAATCTTACTTGCACCCGGAAATGGTTGATTCGGTCACACTTTCTGAATCTATCCGTGGTCCAAGGGTGAGTCTGGTGGGTTGCGCTGGATAACCACGCCCTCCACTCCGGGTTATCGAAGAGTTCTCGTCGCATGTGCAAACTTACTTCAGCCACTAAACCACCAGCCTCCTCCATCAGTTCCCCTACCACCCCGTAGATACCGCCCTCTTTACCAACAAGAGCCCCCGCCCACCTCCGATGAAGTCGACTTCCAGCTCGAGCGTCGTCACGAGCGCCAGGGGAAAATATTCTAGCCGCTGACTGCTTAAGACAATAGGCGATCATGACGGTCGTCAGTTTCCGACAGTCGATCAGGACGAGCTTGCGGTGGATATGGCACACAAATGGTGGTCCCGAAGCTCGAAGCTCAGCCAATAGGTCGGACCACAGATGAAATATTCCAAGTTGGTGATGGAAGGGAAATCCTGGAAAAAGTCGCGATTATCGAAGTAGCTTCCCTTTGTCGATCGCGGTGTGTTTCAGGTTTTTCAGTGTGGTGGGCGGGTTATCGGCGATCCGAACGGTCCCTGACAACCGCAGCTTCTCGTTAAAGGGTGTTACAGTCGTTTTCCCTGGGAAGCGTAATTCGTAAGTGGACAATGGCGGTTGTTCGGTGGTGTCTAATGGGAATAGAGCTCGCTCGAAATCAGTGATCAAGCGTTTGCCTGCTAGACCCAACCAAGGGAACGGGGGTAAAAATCACGAACTGGTAGTTCACACTGATGGTGGACGCGAACAAGGGGATAGGGAAAGGCCAATACCACGGGAGTCGACGAACACGGCGCGCTGGGCCTCGAATCCCCGCAGCGAACACAGAGACATCACGTTCCGCAACGCGATGTACAATGCGGAGACCGGAACGAGCTGCGGGAGAGATGAAACTGCATGGATCAGCATGAGGCCGAGACAGAATGAGTCGAACCATGAAACATGGAGGCAAAAGTTCAGGCTAAATCACCGGGGATCAGATCCTTCATACTCACCTCGGATGCTTTGTCGTCGTGGATGAGACGGGAATCGTTGGCGGCTTCTGCTATGCAGACCTACGCCAGGTGGTCCCTCTGGATATCAAAGGGAAGACCTCTGATCTGGTACTTGTCCTTGAGGCAGACGCACTGGTGCGGCATCGGTCCGGCCTCCGCTGAGATCTGGATGCGTGCATGAAGCAAACTGAGGTGCCCTTTGTGTCGAGAATCGAGAGCGGGGTGCAAGGGAAACTCGAAGATGATCAACCGAATTTCGGGGGGGACGGATAGCAACCCATTACCCAACGGTCATTGTTCGGTCTCCATTCCACATCAAATCGGGATAGCAGAATTATAGACGGCGTTCCTCCGTGTTCGCCTCATCCTCCCCCTCTTCTTCTACCCACCACCATCTCCCCCTCGATCCTCCGTCCCCCCACCTTCCCTCCCCTCCTGATCGTTCGTTCAAGACGATGCCGGGTCTCGTGCAATCCTACGACGTCCTCCTCGACTTCACGAACGACACCCACGACTACACATCCCTGCAGCTCCTCCGCGACTATAACAGCAGGAATGGCAGCACCGCTGGGGCAGTCCTGATCCCTCCCGGAGAGACTGTGACGCTCGTGCTCGATGCGGGGTCAGTGTACAAATACGTCTTGAAGACGTGTACGAAGGTTGCAAGCGTAACGTACGTCCCCGCCCTCCCTCTCCCTCCCCCCGTGCACGCGCCCGTCGCTTGGACCCTATATTTTAGCGGCGTAGCGACTATTTCATTTCCGAGCAGGAAGCAAACTGACGCGTTCTCCCCTTTTCCTGGATTGGTTTAGTGCCCGGACATGGCGCAATGTGGATTGCCCTGTTTCTTCCCTATTCATCCCGTCGGGTACAACATCAGTGGGATTAAACGCCTCACAGTCACGACTATCCGGTGGTGGGGTTTCGGTAGATAAGGTTTGGAAAGACATGCGGATTGCGATCTGGGATTGGGACGACCGGTTATGACACATGACCTCCGCTTGGACCCTCGCCGGCCTCCGGGGCGCTCCCCTTAAACTTCCCAGACCCCTCCGCCGTTCAATTATCTCCCTCTCGTCCCATGCGTCCTCTCTATTACAGACACGTCGATTCTATTCAGGGCTCTGGGGAAGAGAGCAGTCGTCATGCGGCCTCGTTCAGGAAAGTAAAAGAAGGCGTTTTCGGAGGTTGTTGGGCCAAAGAGGGAGAATTAGACGCCATCCCCATTCGTTTCATTCAAACTCCAAACGTTGCAAAGGTGTGTTTCATTCATCCTGGGCATCATCAACCCGCTCTGCAGGTTCTTCTCCACATGCAAATACATTCAGATGCTCGGATGTGCAAGGCGGTCTCCTGACTACTTTTTCATCAGGGATGTTCCCGGCCATTGATTTCCGTATCGTCCTCAGGATCAAAACACACCGCATGCGCATGTCGCTTGCCCACAGCCCTCACAGAATCGCAACTTTCCTTGTTCCTTGTCTGTCACGCTACGCTAAGAACCCGGTATTTAATATTGTATCAACCGAACCCTCGCCATCCACGATCCTTTCGACTGGGGAAGTGCCAGACCACTACCATTGAAAACAGGCTCCATGGCACGCGACCGGGATGTCAAGAATTCTCCGGACTTGTGGAGAGGGAAATATGGTCCACTAACACCAGATCACACCACACCGTGACGGCGTTGGCCCCTTCTCAATTCCCCCCTCTCTGCAACTTCCACCTGTGTATTTGCTTGATGTCGCTTTTCAATTCTTGCATTTGGACCTTTTTGTTCATTCGTTCATATAATCCTCACCACCCCCCGTATATATTTTCATGTCCCAAGCCTCCCCTCCCTCCATTCACCTCCTGATTCAACGCCGCTCCGATATCGGTGCTGGCGTGATATGGATTTCACGCGGGGTCATCCTGTAGCACTCCCCTGATTCCCTTCCCTCCCCCTCTCGTATAGAGCACGCGGTCTGGGTACCTGCCCTAGATGAAGAATGGAATTGTATCTAGATTCGAACGACAAAAATCGCACTAACTTATCTTGTTCTCCGCCCTGCTAGCTTTTTAGTCGGTCCGTGCCGGACTTCTTCGGACTCGGTACGATGTGAGCCGATTCCGTAAAGCCGTCCCAGATGAGATTATTTGACAGAAATCGTGGTTATCCTCCTGGTCACGCCAGTCCGTTTGTGTATGATCCGTGTGATTGCCGAGGGTGTTGCTGGCAGGCGGAACGATGAAGGTCATCCGGGGTTGTTTGGACGGGCCACTTACATATAGCAACGTGCCCACGCACACACGTATGGGATAGTGGATGGACGTGAGAGATCGAAACGAGGGTTTGGTCCCACGGTTTTTCCCCCTGTCTTCTTCGGATCCACGGTCGGAGCGAGCGGGAGTAAATCGAGCTTCTCTGTGCGGTTGACCCGAAGTGAAACATTAAGAATCAAAGGGGCTTGGCGTGGATCGTCTGATTGGAGGAATGGATTGGAAGATGACAAGGAAATCGAGAGATGAAGTCAGTGTTTGGTACATGGCTGTGGCAGATACAATGCGTGGGTGACGGTGTGGAAGAAACGCGGAATAGGGGCAAGAAACGTCTTTACAGCGGGAGGATCAGGATGGCAGAACGTGGAGGGATGCCGTACGCCTATTTCTCTAAGCGAACCCGACTTTCCCTCCCGGTCGACCCTCCGAGAAGGAAACAAAAGCCTGGAATATTCGATGAGTGATCACATCTCCAGTAGCACTCACATATTCCCCGCTAATCTTCCAACAAGGTTCCTCCTTATCCAACCTCTCAGCGATCTCATCACCATCATCAACGGCGACATCACTCTTCACCGGTCACCGCCCTTAATGAACAAACCATCGGAGCGCCTGCGGCATTGGTCATCGGACCGATCGCGACGTTGAACGGCGTGCTCAGTGCCGGCGCTTGGGTGTCGTACCAAATCGGTTTGCGGTGGTTGAGGTCTCCCTCGATGACGGCCAAGTCGGATTTTGAGAGATGAAGGAAGAGGTCGGAGTGGAGGTCTCAGTGGGTGGATCTTGTACACTATAACGGGTGTCGTTCGTAGATCTGGAAAATGCATTGTGAGCGCTTATGTACGACGCTGTCGGTCAGGGCCGGCTTACCAATATTCCCTCCTTTCGTACCCCCGAATGACAGAATGCTTTTCAATTTTTTGCATCACTGATGATAACGTGGAAAGGCACACCTTCCGCCCCAAACCAAGCTTCTCGAGCGACCTGAGTTCCTGATGGCTGGCGGCGGGGAACAGATGTCCAAATACCATCGAGTTCAACGGCCATTTCCAGTCCTTTTTCGTCACGCCAGAGACACCCCAAAGGCACTTCTCTCTGTCAAACCCAATCTCCTTGGCAAAGCCGTTCTGGATCAAGAAATCGACTGCATATCGCGACCATCTACGTCGGTAACTGACACAGACTCGGTGGATACAGTAAAGGTTCTTACCGCGGACGGTCTCCCACAATTGGGGGAGGTCGTTGTCGATGATGTTCTTCTCGGTCCTCACGAGCTGTCAGACAAGTTGAGTCAAGATCTCGATGTTTCGACGCACTTTGAGTCAACTCTGTGGACGAGTATCGGTCGCACCGTGACAATTCTGGAACGGCTCGGCGAACCGGATCGAAAATTTAAATATTACACTGTAGGTCAAAGAGAAGACAGATTAGATCACCTCTGATCGTGACGGTGATCGTCTATTGTCTACACGCTCACTTTCTGACGGAAGACCACGCCGCCTTCCCTCCTATAAGTATGTTGACGGCAAAACTTTCACGGAGACGGCGGTATTGATATGCCCCGGCAACGAGCCAAGGGGTATTTAAAAATGTCTTTCCTGTTATCGATGATACACGTTGAGATCGAGCTAAAGTGTGACGATGTGCACCCATGCCTTGGAAGTATACTGAGTGATCTCCTTGTTCCGCGAGGCAGTCGGCTTCTCCGTCTGAAACAAGAAAGCATGGTTGAGAGGAGGTGGCAGCATGTACGTCATCGGCGGCCTTGCCGAGGATCGTCGGCAAACCCATGGTGGTATGAGTGAAGTGATGCTCGTCGTGACATCCTCGAAACCCAGGGCCAGGGCGGATTCTATGCCGACGGGGAGTAACGTCATGAACCGGCGTGAAGCTATTTTGTACTTAATCGAGGGGGTGACTAATCCAAGGATTAGTCTCGGACGGAGTGCGCAGCCAGGTGGAACCAGCGTCATCCTTCTTCCTCGGGAGGTTGCCCAGCGTGAGGTCAATCTTCTGAGGCGCGCTAGACAAAGGAGAAAAGTTCGGGGGGGGCGAAGAATAGAGGGACTGACGAGGGATTAGAGAATCATCCGACCCTGTTTTTCGTCCCGTTGGAAGGGGTGGTGCAACCTCCGAGTACGGTCAATAAGCGAGTCTGCGAGATTCCGGAAACCGGAAGGAATTTCATAACAGCCGCCTTGGTGCGGACCCCAGCTCCGAAATTACGAGTCGAAGCTGTACGGTGTGTAAGCTTTTCGTTTCTGCTTCCAGTGTCCTCGACCCGACGGACGAAGGAATGATCCCAGGAAAAGACGTTTTCGATCCCTGTACATCACCGAGATTTGAGGTGGGTAACGCAGTGTGTACCTGATCCCACCGAGAGAATGCATTTTTTGGAGTAGGAACCTCTGGAATGGCAACACGTGTGGCTCACTCGTGCTACTGACATCCACAGTGTTCTTCATTATTATCTTATCTTCATTTGCAGACGCCCAGCAGGCTCTCCAAACGGAAAAGGGAGGAAAGCGACACTCGAAGTAAATGCCGCAACCCCACACTGGTAACTGGGCCAACAGAAAGAGACACTCGAGTAACTTGACAACAGACACTCCTGGTGTACATCATACAACGTAATGATAGTTCATTTACAATTCACCGCGGCACGCAAAAACTTTCTCCCAGCTCCACCATCCATGCACTGGAAGTGCCCTTGATGATATCTTTCACGGGTTTAAGACAACTTTCTCACCGGGTTTTCCGTATGACAAGAGCACGACAGCCTGATAATCAAGTCAAACAGTATCAGCGTGCTGGAAGCAAGCTGTAACCACCCCAATCCCACTCACGTATTTTCCACTGATCTTCCACCCCGGTTCTTCCGCATCCAACCGTTTCGCAATCTCACCCCCACTCTCCCCGAGCCCCACTACTACATCACTCTTTACCGTTCTCAGTGAACACATCTTCGGCGCTCCTGCCTTGCTGGCCATGGGTCCGATAGCTACTTCAAACGGCGTGCTGGCGGGCGCTGTGCAATCGTACGTCAACTTGCGGTGATTCAAGTCACCCTTGAAGAACACGAGGTCTGAGCGGGAGAGGTGCAGGAACAAGTCTGGCGCCTCCGAATGCAACTCCCAGAACGTCCAACCCGAGCACCAGAACGGGTGTTGTTCGTAGATCTAGTTGCCCATCTGCTGCGTCAGAAACCACGGTACCCGTTCGTTCTCTGGCGCGTCACTTACCCATTTCCCTTGCTTCTCATACTCCTGCAAACACGTGGAGGTCGGTGTCAAAGCAAACGCATGGGAGTTGCTGTCAACGCACCTTCCATCTCATTCCCAATTTCTTCAACGACATTAGCTCCTGGTCGCTCGCCTTGTCAAAGATTTGTCCATAAACCATCGTGTTCAACAACCAGTTCCAATCCTTCCTCGTAACGTCCGAAACGAACCAGGGATAGCGCTTGCCATGGAACCTGACCTCCTTGGCCAACCCACTTTGGATCAGAAAGTCGGCTAGTTAACGTGGTCAGAAGTATTCCTTCTTCAACCCCGCATTCGCGCACCATAAATGAAATCGCAGTACAGTTCGAACCCGGCATTATCCAACACGAAATCAATTCTACCCCCTCCCGCGCCCTTGAGCGCCTTGACCGTATCCCACAACTGCGGAAGGTGGTTTCCAAGGATGTTCTTCTCCGTGGCCGCAAGGTGGTCGCCCCCAGTGGACTGGAGACTTTTGATCTGTTCCTCGGTCATGTCGATGAGCAACGAAAGGTCGGTGGAGTTTCCCCAGAGACAGACTATCGAATAAGGTCAGCGGAGACAAGATTCCTGACCGCAAGCGTGGAAACGGACTCTGTGTAAGCTCGTGGAACGTGAGACGTTCTTTCTCCGCGGCCGTTTGTTCGTCTAACCCAGCGGGCGGCTGGTTAACTTCCGCAAATCGCATGGACAGCTCAAATACCGCCTCTTGTGAACGTGAAAAGGTGTCGCACTTTGTTGAACGGTTGAGCCCCATGGAAAGAAAGTTGACAATGTGCCCCTACCTTTTGGCGGAAGAAAACATCGTAATCTTTCCAGTACTTGCTGACACTGAAACATTCGCGAAGGCGTCGATATTTGTATGCTTCCGCAAAAACCCATGGGGCGTTCATGAAAGTTCGACCTAGAGCCGCAGGTCAGGAATCTCAAATAAAATATCTCTCTGCGTATTACCTTGGAAGTACTTTGCGATCTCCTTGTTCCACAGCGCAACATCGGCCTCATCGTCTAGTACATCGAGTCAGCGTATCACGAATACTGGGACCACGGTCGGATTCGACGAACCATCGATGATAGGCCTGAGCTTTGCGCTCTCGGAGAGCTCAGTCATCAGAACCTTCATGCGGTCAACACACCGGACGAGATCGACAATCTCATCCTCCCCGGATTGTTCGTTCAGAGTGCGGATTACGTCGTCGATCGCTTTCCCGAGGATTGTCGGAAGACGATGGCCCATGGTTGCGTGGGCGAAAGAGAACTCGTGGTAGCCTCTGAACACGGGCCAGGGTGGGTTCTATGATGACAATAAGGTAAGTTGCCCGGACACCTCGAGACAGCACTCTTGTCGCAGACCTCTGGGTTGACCTGCAAGGTCCGAATCAGCATACCCACGCGCCAATGCAGACGAGTAGTAGTACCTTGGAAGGGGTCTTTGGCCAACTAGAGTCAACGGTGATCTCCCGTTTCCTTGGGAGGTGGCCCAACGAAAGCATGATCTTGGGGGACAACAACGGATCTCCGGAGCGGAGACGTGTTGTGTTCGCCGCCCTGCCCAAGGGGGGAGGAACGTTAGGGGTAGGAGGGAAGTACTCGGAGGACATGTTCGCGCGGGCTGTCGTAGGAACTCAGGTCGTCGTAGAACGGAAAGGTGTTCTGAGGGTGGCGAGGAGAGGAGGGCTGGGTTATATATCCCGCAAGAAGAAGAAGAACCAAGATTCGAACATGGCCTCGTCATCGTTTACTTCGCCCCAAGATCTTCAATTTGAGAAGTTCAACTCGATGGACATCGCCACTCCCTCTCAAGTTCGATCGTTAGCCACTTTCACCTCGGCAACTTCCGATCAACTTTCTCACACTTTCGCATCCGCCTTGAGTCCTTCTCCCGCCTGGCTGCGCCCCAGTCGCGCACTTCCCACTATGTCCACTACAGAATCTCTGCACAAACAATGTCGCACTCTGGAATCTCTCTTTGACAACAAACTCACAGCCTACAGTCGTCTGGCGGCTACCATCACCCGTCCCGGTTCGCATGACCTCGAGAGCACGGGGTCGCTGGAACGATGGCAAGATTTAGAAGTAGAGCTGGAGGAGCTGCTCCAGAAGGTCCGCACCGGTTTAGTCTGTGCAGTTTGGCTCCTGACAGTTTCCGGTGGTTGTAGTTAGGGGAGATCAACGACGAACTTGATACTCTGTCGAGTGATGCGAGCAATCGAATAACGCAGACGATGGCACGCGCGATTCAGAGGCACAGAGACGTTCACCAAGATAACATTAGGGAATTCCGTCGGACTAAGGTGCGTCGCCTGGCGAGTGTTCGGATCGGAGAGACTAACGACCCAACAGGCAAGCGTCAAGCAAGCCTTAGATCAAATGAACCTGCTCTCTGGGGTTAGGAATGACATCGAGTACGTTCCCGCGAAAATCCTTCTCGCGGAAGTTGTGTTGACCACCACACACTTGATAGCGCACACAAGTCTTCCGCTGCGGACATGTTACTTGCCGAAAGGGGCAGGATCGACAGCTCGCACCAGATGACGGACGAGATCTTGGAGTGTGTACACCCATCCATTACCCTCATAATCCTCGAGTTGACCGCATGGGTGTATATCCGCGTTACACAGACAAGCGTATGAGACGCGAGCCGATTTCGCTCGTCAACGAACCACCATCACTGGCATCAATACTCGAATGGGAGGAGTCCTCAGCACAATGCCCGGAATAAGCAACCTCCTTGGTATGATCAAGTCAAGGCGACGAAGAGACTCTATCATCGTCGGTTGTCTGATAGGCGTTTGTCTCGTCCTGCTGCTGAGCTATATTACCAAGTGAACCCCCAATACCGTCATCCACATTTTTATTCGCCCGCTTTCAGTTCATGTAAATCTTTGGCATCGATCTGTGTATACACTAATGGTACATCTGCTTTGACGATTTCCCTGGTTTTGCTCTCCATCCCACCTGCAATTTGCGACATCTTGGCAATGCCTCCCTTATCCACGTCACGCCTCATCCGCCTCATCGTCACTCACCCAGTCATCTTGGAATCTTTTAAATTTACTGAGGACCTTCTGCTCCGGCCGATGGCCACCCTTCACAAATGCTTTCCAGTTTGCCTCCCACCTCCTCACAGCGCCCCATTCACTCTCAGGTATCCTGGCTCTGGCGTTACCGCCGTCCACATCCTTATCGTCGATCCACTCCTGCTCGATTGGCCAACCTTTAATCTCAGAAACCGTGTTGAGCATTTTGACTGTCTGAGGCGTGAGTTCTGACATCGTATTGTAGTCAGATTCTATGAGGATTCGATTTGGGGAGACGGCCTCGATGAGTTTTTTGTGATTCTCTGACCGGGTATTGTGAACGGCTGAGGGTGAGATAAAAACGTTGCAGTATTTTTTCTAGTGGTGTAGAGACGGGGAGCTCGTCAGCAAACGGTTTGGACGAAACCACCTCTGCCTTACCTCGATATCTTTCCACATCTGGGCGCCAATCCCGCATGAGTGCAGATCCACACTTATGTCCCAGAAGTCGTTCCCGAACTTTTTCGCCATCCTCTCAAACATTTGTAGTGTGGCATCGTGAGCTTTAACGCTGTGCATGCTCACGTTCCGCTTGAGCTCCACCGCCAATTCTAGCTGGGCTTCGAAGATCTTCAATTGGTGCTCAAACGGGATGGTAAATGGCGAAAGAATACGTGGGGTGGCGTCGTAGTTGTATGGAATACGGACTGCGCGATCTAATCCCACCTCGCCGAGGAGTGCTTCGGGGAAATCAAGAAGGTTCTGTCGGACCTCTGAGAGGATATCATCGAACAGCCTCGGTTCTGGTTGGTTTTCCAGGACCTTCTCGAAGACCACGAGATCTTCCTCCGACGGCGATGGGGGTAGCAATATAGACTCATAGTGTTTCCGCTTCGACTCCGGTTTCGCAAGGGCAATCTGGTGCGCCCACCATGGATGGTATCCTATACACCTTGTGTCCATAAGCACCTCGGATGATTCGCTAGGCAGGAAGCACTTGCCAAATGCTGGAATGACCTTGTTTGGACACTTTGTAGCGATGTCTCTGACGAGTGGTTGGTCTCTGGTCCGAGCGGACATCGCGCAGATTGTTATGTGAAGGTTGTCTGAGAATCCATCTGGGATATCGGTGTCTGTTGGGTGGCAGTGGACGTCGACGATGTGGGCTAAGACGGATGGTGGTGGGAATTCCATGAGCGCGGGACGGGGGTCGGAGGATCAAGGTTCCATGATCGAACTCAACCTACTTACCACCACGATGTCCGACCCGTCTGCCTCTACCAGGTAAACACACACCAGTGAACGAGATACTGCTCATCAAGAATGAGTCACTGATTTCTCTCTTTTCCAACACAGACGACCACCTGACCCAGACCAGACATCAGTCCATGCCTATGAGCCACCGCCAATCGACCGCCTCCCACCCGAGATCCTTGCAAAAATTCTTGAATTTCGTGAACTGGAACAAGACCTACTCTCCGCCACACATACCTGTCGCTCCTGGCGTTCCATACTTGTATCGGCGCCTTCCCTCTGGACCCGCATACCGTGTTGCAACATGGACCAGACATCAGCCTATCTCGAGCGTTCGAAATCGGTCCCGATTGAAGTTATAGCCGTAAATACTCTTCTAGTCCCCCCAATTAATGCAGCATTGGAACTTGTCACCCCACACCTCGGAAGAGTGAGGTCGATGAGGCTTCACCCCTGCTTTGATGTGTCGCTCCCGGCCGCCCCTAGTTTTCGTAGTCCTGCCCCGCTCCTTCAACACCTGGAAATCTCTGGGTTCTCGCGAGGCCACATCCTCCGACTCCCTCGCGATTTTCTCGGTTGCCATATCCCTTCACTTCTAACTCTCATTTGGGATGATTCATCCCCTATACCGGCGCCTTTCCAACCCGGCCTTCCCTTCATCGCAGATGAGGCGCCAACCCCTCTGCATGTTGTGTTGGGCCTGATCTCCTCTGCTCCCCTCCTGGAGCGACTTACCGTCTCGATCATGGACGAGAACATGCCCTTGGATCCGTCCCCACTGCACGACATCCGTCTGGATTCTCTGCGCTACCTCAGGTTGGTATTTGGGACCACTCTTTCTCGGGCCCTTCCCCGCTTCAAGGTTCCACAACTCGAGGAGTTTTCGCTCTTTTTAACACGGGACGTCGAGGCTCCAACCATCGCAGATCTCCTTCCATCCGACTCTTACCCTCTACTCACGAAAGCCACCTCGATGGATTTTTATGCTGGATCAGGGAACAGCCAGGTCAAACTCAGTGGCGAAGGTATTAAGGTTACCATGGGTACATTCCTCTCACGTATGGACAACTTCTTCATCATCCAATCTTTCTCATTCGCGCAGATCACGAGATTGGTTCTAAGGGTGGTGGCGAAACCGATGGTCGTGAAGATAGGCGAGTTCATAAACCTGGAGCAGCTTGATTTGGTCCGTTGTCTGGAAGAGGTGGAGGTATTTTTGACCCTCTTCCCACCGGCTGGGCCGGTTTCTTTGGTCCTCTGTCCCCGCCTCGTGGGGATGAGAGTTGTCTTCTGTCGCCCAACCACCCCCACCGTAGACTCCTTCAGACGGATGGTCAGGTCGAGGAAGGAAGTTGGGAATCCCTTAGTGGCTATAAAACTTATACGCTTTTATTGGGTGGAAGAGATTTTAGACGGTGACGAATTAAACGAGTGGCTCAACCAAACTCCTATTCACAAGTAGAAGTCGCTTCGGCTCTCTCATCCGTTGTGGTACGCTCACGCGATGCTAGCTTATACGATACTGATCGATGTTGTCATATTTCTTCAAAGCACCGGATATTGCGAAGGCAATGTCACTTGGAGTTGTTTACGTACGCGATCGCACATACAGGGGCATGAGGGGTGGCACCCCACCCATGGCCAGCGCAATCATGTTCATGGATCGCCCGGCCTACTAATAAGGTGCAATCTTGTAAAGATTGCTTGAGCGACGGAGAAAATGTCTCACACTCTCGAACCGGTCGTCACCGGGGTGAATGGGAAATTTACCTGAACCAGCCGCTCGGACATTTTGACGGCGGTTCCATGTGTGAATCGCTCATTCAGTTTGGAAATCACTAAGTCGGCGTGACGATCAAAGATTCCAAGATCACTGGTTCTGTCTCTCGTGAAGAACGGATGGGTTGTGGACCTGTGGAACCTACAGCGGTAGGGTCTCAAGCGCTGAGCCATTGCTGTGAGTGGGGCCCCCAACTCACTTCCACGTTTCCCCTGAGGAAGGCGTTAAATGTCAATCAAAGGGGTGGTATACGGGAGCACACCATCCGAGTTGAATATTCCAGTGCCGATAAAGACTTGCAGATATCCGTAACCATTTCTCTCTTTTCATAATCTTTAAAACCCATGGACAGAACAATCTTCGGAAGGATTAAGTGGGGAGATGAAATCATTCGATGTCAAAATCTGTGGTGTCTATCAGCAATGCTCGACGATGACGACCAAAGGAATGCCAAACCGACATGCGAAGACCCTATGAAACGCAAATCGATGGTTTGACCGGGTTCGTCGCCTAAATAAAATCTCGGTACAACTCGAAGAAGCAGGCGGCGGGATTTTTAGAGCCCACCCGTCTTGTTTGCCTCCAGCAAAGTGGTGATTACATCTATCCCAAACGGAAATTTACCGGTTACATTTGAAATAAGAAATATGGCCGACGAGCGGCAATGCCCACGACCGCCCTGCTGATACTCAACCCAATTTGACCCTCTTCGCACGATGTCCTTCTGCGTTCGCATTGCTTCTATTTTTCTTACTGCGGTTTGCATCACTACCTGAACACGTAGGTTTTTCACAAGGCCAGTTAGCTAATGACAGTGACATGACAGCGACATGACAGCTCCCATATTTGGGCAATTTGTCAGAGTAAGATCCGAACAT
>Ga0307514_10001547_pt1 | contig 27333 bp, 33 predicted proteins | sample 16_EM_MG_FD_203088 | JGI IMG/M metagenome (GOLD analysis project Ga0307514, IMG submission 203088) | Populus trichocarpa ectomycorrhiza microbial communities from riparian zone in the Pacific Northwest, United States - 16_EM | ecosystem: Host-associated > Plants > Roots > Unclassified | place... | reverse complement strand
GCCCCCGCCGCAGCTGCTCCAATAGCACAAGCAATATGAGCGCTACCAGCGCCACATCCCTCTCCCCTGGCTGCTACGGTGCTTCCGAATATGGGGGAATAGGGTGGAAATGAGAATGGGAGTGGGGGCGGCATTCGCTAATTGAGAGGTTTAATTGCAAGAAAAAACCATACACGGCGGTTACGGTCCAGGTGGATAGATTGACGGGTGAGAATTATGAGGAGAATGATTTTTCGGGAATCCCGGATTTGATTGAGAGCATTAGGTTGCAGGATTCGGGGCCAGGTGAGGCGAGTAGGGCGATTAGGAAGAAGTTGTAAGGATATATATATGACTCTGGGGATGTGGTGGAGAGCTAATATACACTGTGGTGTAGGAAGTATGGGAGTGTGCATAGGCAGTTACGGGCGTTGACGGTTCATCCCCCCGCCTCCCCGCTCAACTTTTGAGAGGAAAAAACGGCTTATGGTGTTGTGGCGTGCGTGAGCAGATCCTCGACGCCCTCATCGCCAATGCTGGCAAATCCTTCCAACGCTCCTTCGCCGACGAGCCACTTCTCGAGCGCCTCCGCATCGCCGCAACAGACTCCATGTCCGACCCCGAAGTCCGCACAAAATGCAAGATTCTCTTTGCCCAATGGGCCCTCAACTACAAAGACACTCAAGGCCTACAATCAATCGCCTCTCTGTACAGACAACTTCCTCAACGGCGTAGACCCCAACCGAAACCTAGAGATCCGAGTCCAGATGAAAACGATAGTCCTGCGTCACCCACGGCGAGGGGACATCATAGCACCCCCAGTGGCAGCTTGAGGAGTAATAATGGGAGTAGTCATGGCAATAATAGTAATACCCGGCGCACGGGAGGTTCCGGAGTAACTACTACCATCGAAGCCACAGGCCCAGCCGCATCCACCCTCGCCTCCCGCTACACAAGGTCCAGAAAACACTCCAAATCTACCCCATTCAACCTCGAGAAAGAAAAACCCCAACTCATACAATCCCTCGCCTCTGTCTCCATTGCAACCACAAATCTAACAAACTCCCTCAAGCTCATAAACCGGGAAAGTGAACGCCCTAGTGAAAACGCAGAGGTGATGAAGAGGTTTGAGGCATGTAAGGATCTGAGGAGGACGGTGCTTAGGTATATTCAGTTAGTGGAGAGCGAGCAGTTTTTAGGGAGCCTGATTCATGCGAACGAGGAGCTGGTGGAGGCGTTGCGTTTGTTTATGAAGTTGGATAAGCCGATTGAGGAGGATAGTGATAGTGAAGATGAGTGGAATGGGCCGATTGATGGGAGTGTGGTGGGGGGAATGGAGGGGGTGAAGTTGGGGGGGGAGGGGAAGGGTAGGGATCATGGGGGGCATGGGCAGAGTGAGGAGGAGAGGGCCGAAGATGATGATGATCCGGATAACCCGTTTGGGGATGCGAATGAGGTGGACGATTTTGATAAGGAGGGAGTGACTTGGTGAGCACTACTTTGGTTCAGGGGGGCGTGGATGGTGTTAGCACGATTACTGACTTTGTGGGGTTCAGGAAGGTAATTTGAGGAGACGTGGGGTTTGGGGAGTGCTGCCGCAAGCCAAACCAATCACCGATACCATCATCTTGGCAAACCACCCTGTGCACTAATATCCTTTCTTACTCCACCTCCGACCATAATTATCATACTTGTGCTATCAAATCTGGGTCTTTTTTCTTTGGATTTTTTTTTGCTTTTTGTTTGATACGTAGTAGTTTATTTGATGTGGTGAAAGTTGGCGTGGCAGTGGATTGAGTGGGAACTTGGGAGTTGTAACAGCTGGTATAGTGGATGTTGGTGAAAAGATAGGATAAGATTGTGTTTTACATATAAATAAATCAGTAGGGTGGGCGGATTTGTATGAGTCACGGTTGTTGTTACCCTGAACACATCACGTCATGGATGGCTTGATGTTGTTTATTTATTTATTTATTTATACGGAATGCTTGAGGAAGTAGTTGCTGTATATTTAGGTTACTTACCCCAATGTTTGTGGGGTGGGGGTGGAGCGGGGAACATGTATCTTCCTCCTCTTGCTAAAAAAATTTTTAAAAAAAAAACATCAAGAAAAGGTTTTCTTGCTGTATCTACCTATCTATGTATATGTATAATTAATCATAAGACCAAAAACAAACACAGAAACAGAAGCACAAATCACAGATATAGAAAGGTAGAAACATAGGAAACTACAGTTAACGAAGGGGTATGGTGTACGAGTCTGGGGGGGGGAGAGGGGGAGAGGATATTAAGATTAATGGAATAAGTCGGCAGTCATGTAGGTATCCAAAACAGAGGGAAACACATTAACCCTCCCCCCCCACAAAAGGAAAAAAAAAGAAAAAGGGAAAAGTCAGTTAAAGTAGGTATGCTACACTCTTCCCAAGCCAAGATCTAGTTCGAATCTCTACTTCTCCTCCCCACCCGACCTGATACTGCCATCTCCACCCCCAGAGACTGGTTCCATCAACGTGTTCTTCCTGCCCCTCCGTTCAGCCTCCTTTGCCACCTTCTCTTCTATCCTATGCGCCTTCTTCTCCATTTTCTCCAGCTTAATCTCTTCCTTCTTCTCCTTCACCACCGTATGCTGATCATGCCCCCAGCCAAGCTTACTCCACCCCCAGAGTCCCAACCCCACTCCCGCTTTAGCCCCACTTGCATCCTTACCCTTTCTCTTCGCTTCTAGTCTTTTGTCTTTTTCTTCCTCGAAAGCGTGGACGGTCCGCCCGTAGAGTGCGCTTGGGGGAGGGGTTTCTTCCTCGGGTACATCAGTACTACTTCGTCTAGCTTCGTTAAGCTGTGGGAGTAGGAGTTGTGTGTGGATCTTTGCTCTCCTCGCCATTGCCTGCTTCAACTCCCTCGCATAATTCTCATCCCAAGCCATCTTCCCCTCCAACCACCTCCTAATCGGCTCCGCGGTCAGTACCCCAATCGACGTTAGCGGATGCAATAGTGGGGCTGTATATCTATGGGGCGGCGGAGTCGCCGTAATCGTCGGATGCGGGTCATCTTCCTTCGGGGTAGTTATTGGCGCGGGGGGGATAGGGGGAAGATCGTAGATGTCTCCTACATAAGAAATCCGTTGGCGGATCATGTTTGTGGTTGGGTCGAAGGGGGGTATGGTCGGAGTGGTGTTCATGTGCGTACGGGGGGTGGTTGTGTAGTCGATATCTTCGCCTCCGGAGGAGGCAGTGGGGGGTGGGTGCGTGGAGGAGGAGGAGAGGGAGCTGTCTCTAGCAGAGGTGGCGGTGGAGGAGGTCGTATCTTTGCCTTTGCCCTTGGCAGCGGAGAGGGCCCAGAGGGAGAAGTGCGCGATAGAGCGGTACATTAGTTTTGCGGGGCGGGTGAAACTCAGGGCTGGGTAATGAGGGTTAGTTGTAAAATTTCAAGGATGCCATGTTGTTCAGGGTAATAGGATTACCTACTCGGTGTCACGTGGCCTACGGCAATTCATTAGCTTCACCATAATTCAATTCTATGTATGATACTCACAGCAATCATCAAAAATTTGCAACATAACCTGCGTTGGTTTATCGTTCCACTTCTTAACCGCTTCCTCATCCCTCTCCCTCTCCTCCTTACTTTTACTCTCCGCATGCACCGGATTCGCAGGAAACCTATGTGGGTTTGCCGCCTTGTGTGCAATATATATCTGCTCATCCAGAAGCACTTCTCCACCGCCAACAAGAACCAAAAGCGGGCATAGACCGCCTAAAGAAGGTGCATTTACTGGGGAAACAAGAGGATGTGCAAGGAGATCGTTCGTGGTGTACATTTGGAGCTGGTCGTTGAGGGGGGTGGTTACGCCATTAATGGTTACGGCAAGGGTCCTGGTGTTTATTGTTGTTGCTACGTTCTTGGAGTCGGTTGGGGTTGCTACGTTCTTGGAGTCGGTTGGGGTTGGGTGGGGGGCGACATCGGGTGAGGGTGCTGTTGTCGGCAAGGTGTTAGTTATTGAGGTAGTCGTGGAGCGTATGCGGTTGGTCAACAAGGTGAGTTCCTCCCTTGTTGGGGGTGGCCAGGCGGCAGATGGCCGGTGAAGAAAGCCATGTGAGGGCAGGTAGTCTTTGGAATTATCTGGATACAGACGTAAGTATATATATATATGTTTGGAGCATGGAGTGAATATAATACCTCCAGTGACACTTGGGAATGAGTGACATAAATCGACCCAGGGACTGATTAAGACAGCTCCGGCTGGCAGTGGCAGACCTTGATCCCTGAGGATGGTCAAAAGGGAGAGTACGAGACCTCCGCCGGCGGAGTCTCCTGCGAAAATGATTCCAGATGCGTCTTGATCATGGAGCTGGAGAAGATGCAGATAACAGGCGAGGACATCGTGGATGGCTAGAATGGTAGGGTGTGTTTAGTTTGTCGAATATCCGTTGACAGTGGGGATTAGGGGGTTATTACCACACGGAAATGGGAACTGCGGGGCAAGTCTGTAGCGGGCTGTTGATCACGGCCAAATTAGTTCACAGCATAGAGGGAAAGAAACTATTGGAATATATAAGTATGTAAATATATATTCCATATACTCCATGAGGGGCATGTGGGGAAAGAGAGAAGATGGAAATCGCGCCCCCTCCAAAATGAATATGTATATATATTTCGAAGAGCATATCAAGAAAAAAATATCCATGTCAGTATGAAAGGAACAAAAAGTAAACGTACGCGCAAACACTCTCGCATGCAACTTCCTCGCATGTCTCTGCATCTGGTACCTATGCTCATCCACACTCCCAAAGTAGTACGCTCCCCCATGGATATACAGCATCGTCTTCAGCTTCTCCTCCGGGTTCCTCCTACGATGGCGATAGTCGCTCCTCATCTCAATCCATTCCCCCTGTAGGGGCCGAGTTCTCCACTGCCACCATCTCTGTCCACCGACTTTCTTCAGCGTTTCAGGCCCTAATGCTTCAATGAGGCGTGTTGCAGCATCGTTGATGCACGCCTCGGGTATCTTTTCGTCTTCTGTATGCACCCATGTTGGATGGGGCACGTACTGTGCAGTGAATGCCTGCAGCTGCTCGACGGTGTGGTGAGATGCATAGACAAGGAAACGACGAATAAGGGCGACACCTTCGTGGTAGGGTAGGTGACTAAACGGGGTATCTGCAAGGGGGCTTGGGTTAAAGAACTAAACCAGTGTCAGCATACCCAACCATTGCTTATGATCATGATACGGAGATGGAGGAAGCTCACATGGGAGAAGAAGGTAGAAACGATGGTCGGAGTGGTAGCGCATGCTACGGAGAGAGTGTTAAATGGCATTTTGTTAAAGAGCGTGGGTTTCGGTTGGTTGCAGGATGGCGGAAGTTTCGCGTTGATGTGGAGAATGCAAGATTATATAATCACTCATGGATGTACTATAGCAGTTCAGGGTAAAGTTGGGCTATGGGAACAATACTGGCCACCAACCAGCTGCAGTGTTATCTAGCTACAGAACATTGATAGTCGTAATTACAGCATAGAATAGATATATCCCATCTTTGTAGCCTTTAAGCAATTTGACTTTCAGGCTCACTTCTCGGTCCTTCCTCATCTGCAGCCCAGAAGCCCTCCCACTGACTGCGTGCTTGTATTAGTGCAACACAGCAAACCTTACAACTTTGCCCTTTCCCCAACTCCCTTGATCAGATCTTTACAGCTTTCTGGGGACCAATCTCTCTTCATTCGTGCCAGCAGCAATGCCGCTAGAGGCCCACCCACTATTCCAACCCCAGCCTCTAGCACCCCTCCCATTTCCCAGCGATGCGCCACAGAAAATAAGGTTCCTTTGGGTTCATATGTGCCGTGCGTCGTGCTCTGAACCCATGCTGTCAATGGCCCTGCCAGACCGGTCATGCCGGGAAAAATTGTGTTGACCAACCCAGTAGCCACCAAACGACACAAGACTGGGTGCTCTCTGCACAGGGCGTCAACTTGCCCCACCGCCTTCTTTACGGTGTTTGCTGCGATTCTTGCTGCAGGTCTTTGCTCGATCAATGCTGCATAAGCCTCGGTGGTTTGTTTGGAAAGCTGATTGAACCTCTCCTTCACGTCTGAGGCATTTGGATGAGCCTTAATATTTTCTAGTGCTTCAGATGTTTGCTTGTTAAGGTGCTGGAATTGGATAGCCAGATCCTTCATGCGGGGGTCGTTGATGCAGTTACAAAAAGACTTGTGAACTTCAAGATCAAGAGAACCCAGTGCAGTGGTTGCTTGTGTAATCACAGCTTTAAAGACGGTGGATGTTACATTGGAGCGTATAGTCGCAAGTTTCTCCTGGAACTTATAGACGCCTACAGTAGTGACTGTAACTTGGTTCTTGAGGCTGGCAAGGGTCTCTAACGAGGGCCAGGTGTCGTTGAGAGTTTTTTGTGCCCATTCCCCTGAGAAGATTCATCTGTTAGTTGGGCTGTCAGGTGCAACATCATATGTACGACCTAAGTTCGAAGCACCTGAGCGCTTGCCAGTCAGTGGGACACGGTAGGGTATACACACCCCAACTTGAACCAGACTCCTTGCCCCCCATTGGTTCTAGTTCTTTGGACATACTCGGTAGGCTTGATGTAGAGCAAACCACTCAACTGATGCAAATGTGAGAGTCGAGGAATATACAGAAGTATGTAAATATGTAGTCTGGTAGAAGCGCCTATCGCATCCACTGGGAAAGAACACTCCATGTCGCTTTTAAGACATATATAGGCCGAGCTCACATTAAAGCCCCTTTTTTTTGACCTTGTACTGGTAGGTATATATATCGACTTCCGGCGTGAGCTCGGCCATGTCTTAAAAAGCGACATGGAGTGTTCTTTCCCAGTGGATGCGGTACCATCGGCACCCTAGATCCGATCGAGCATGGTCATTCGATCCCCAGTAATATACTAGCTGCTTTTGGCAATCCCGTATTACCATGCAAGCACAGTGGTAAGAGCCCATTCCAGCTAAGTTGAGATCTATATATGGAAATAACTACACTCTACAACATGGTTACCCTCATGCCCCACCAAAATTAACCTACAGTAATACCCAATATCCCCCGTGACAGTATGACCTCCCTGAAGACCGCCCCCTCCCTCTTCTAATCCCCCGTATAGGCCGAATTGCAGGCAGGTGAGCCTGTGGCTGCTAGCAGGCCTTTACCTATCATGTATATCCATGCCACATCAATACTGGAGTGGGGTCTGCAAGAGTGCAAAATAGGAGGTCTCAACGAGGGGCACTAATATGTGCAAAATTGAGTTTCGAGAATTTGCATTAAATACGGAGTAAACCAAATCATTTTCACTATGTTACCCTGAACTTCCCATATCAATTCCTTATACCAGTGCCCTCCAGAGCACCCTCAACTACCTAAGAGGTCTCCAATAGCCCTAAGAGCCTCAATACTCGTCTATTTTAGGCTGCAAGGGTCGCACTGGTCGCGAGAGTATGCTAACACTTTCCGAGGTTCATGTGGTAGCATGGGCACCGGTACAGGGTGCTAGGAGAGCTACAGAGTCGAATGCTAGGCTAGATACTAGCTTAGGTGCTATATTGGATTCTATGCTGGATGCTGGACACTATGTCATCTTTGGTGCTATATTAGATGCTGTTTTCAGCCCTGGGTTGGAGATTTAGGGATTTAGAGCAGCTAGGCTGGATGTTAATTTGAACTCTGTGTTAAGGTTGATCATGGGCATATATCGGTACTGTGAGGAGGTCAAAATGCCTCTGAAGAAGCCAGTATACTCGCGTGACTAAAGCGACCCTTGCAGCCCCAAATGGACGGATATTGGGGCTCTTAGGGCTATTGGAGACCTCCTAGTGGTGGCTGAGGACGCTCTGGAGGACGCTTATACAAGAAGTTGACGTGGGAAGTTCAGGGTGGGATAATGAAGAGAAGTTGGTTGATGAAATTCCCATTTTTGCGCACAATAGTACCCTCCGCTAAGTCCCTGTCATTGCACCATCTCCAGCTGCCTCTTCGGTAATAAATATAGATGCTAGGTAATAGGTTTCTAGCGCATGGTCATAGGTGTGCATATTCATATCCAATTTTGGGCTTATATGGGGGTTGTATTGGTAGGGGAGGGGCCATGGAGACATATTGGAGCTCCTAGAGCTTTTAGAGGCCTCTTCGTAGGTGTTAAAGGATGTTCTGTAGGAGGGTCTAGAAGAGAGAGCTTAAGGGAGCAGAGATAAGGAGGAATTAGTTGATTCAATGAAAATTCTCAAAATTCACAATTTTGCACAGGTTGGTGCCCCTCGTTGAGACTCTCCCGTATTGCACTCTTGCAGGCCCCCGCTCCAGTATTGATGTGGCATGGATATACATGATAGGTAAAGGCCTGCTATTCGGCTTATACAGGGGGGTTAGAAGAGGGAGGAGAGGTCTTCAAGGAGGTCATATTGTTAGGGGGGATATGGGTATTAGGTTGATTTTGGTGGGGCATGAGGGTAACCATGTGTAGAGCGTACAAGTAGTTATCTCACTTAGCTTGCACTTGCATGATAATACGGGATTGCCCAAAGCAGCTAGTATATTACTGGAGATCTAATGACCATGCTCAATCGGGTCTAGAGTGCCGATGGTACCACCTTGAGAGCCAGCTGCAGATCATACTGAGCGCCCCCGGCACTAGCGTTGTTCGTGGCAATCAACCACCAAATCTAATTAAAATAACCCTGCTATCCGATAGATCAGGGGCTGTAGTGCATGCTGGCAGAGTCAAAAAAAAAAAAAAAAAATGCACTAAATTGTAATTAAGCCTCAACATGACTGGTATTTGTGTGACGCACCTCCCTCGGCTTTATGCCAAGAGCTACATTAGGTACCAGGGTTGTCAGACACTAACTAAGCTCAAAATGGAATATATCCAATTCGTACAATAACTACACAATCAATTAAATATGCAAAATCCATTGGTAAAATGAGTAAAGTAAGTTGATATATTGATAATGTATAGGTTCCCTATATATTTACAAAGTTTGATGTATTTTCCATATTGTGGTGGTATCGGATTCTGAAGGGAATATCTATATGTTTGGTTACGACATATCGATTGCACGGTTGCATGATTGCATGATTGCATGATTGCACGATTGCATGATTGCACGATTGCATGATTGCATGATTGCACGATTGCATGATTGCATGATTGCACGATTGCACGATTGCATGATTGCACGATTGCGATTGCATACAGTACGATTATATATATATATTTTAACTAAGGAGGCTATTTGCTTTGAAGTTGGCCTTTATCTTTGCGGTACTCTCGACGATGAGAGCGATATACCATCTTGGTATATGCAAGCTGTTCTGGTGATAGATCCTTTTCTGCATAGGATAGGATCCACCGCATGCTTTTACCAGCAAACTGACGGATAGTCTGGAGCGGAACTGAGTCTAAACCCTTAATAACCGTGGGCTCTAGCTCCACAAAGGAATACGAACAGTTCTCACGAGTATACCTCTTCACAGCTGCCCAAAATGTCTCAATGAAATTGAGTTCACAATGGAATTTAGGATAGAAGATAACCTCATGTCCTGCTTCCTTGACAACCCGTTCAAGTAAAGACTCCTCCGTACGGAAATCTAACTGCTGAGCCATGATCCGAAGTGCACAACAGTTCCTCCCTTCCGAACATTGGTCAAGAGTCCTTCTAAGCATTTCCTCCTCAGTCTCCTCAACCCTTGGAGTCGGCTTCCTAACTCTACCACACTGCTTCCTCAAGTTCGCCCGCCACAAGCCCCGCTCCTCCCTGGCTTGGCTATGACCAGTGAACAACCAGGCAAGGGATAACTAAAGTTCCCATTGATATCGCGGCGCAGCATATGCTCAACCACACTGTCTGCAAATACTACGCGGGTCTCGGTCTGGTGTACGTCCCTTTTGTGAAGCTTGAGAGCTTTTTGACGTGTTGGTCCGGTAAATTCCATGCGACAATTATGGCATGTGAGGTTATTTGATGGCATAGTGTTGGCTGACATGGTGAAATCGAGGATAGGATATTTAGTGCCGAGGTGGGTGAACTTGGGTATTCTTAGAGATAGTAAAGCGAAAGAATATGGGGGGGACTGAGAAGACTTTATATAGAGATTTGGTCCAATACCAACAGCACAGTCTGTGGAATCTATAAGTAATAGAGATATGGTGCATATGCATGGTGTAATACGAGGGAGATGCTCCGTTTTTCTGTGAAGAAGTGAAAGGATAGTGCACAAGACAATGTTGCAGCAATTCAAACGCTGCAAGTTCTAAAAGTCGGGCATATACCTCTCTCTTCAACCCCTTTGCCCCGTAATGTTGAAGTAAACAGAATTGGGTATCCATTCATCAGAGTCATCCTGCAATGCTGACATCTCAATCCCATCCTTTTCCAGAACAGATAAAACTTCTTTCTGAAACTCCCATACGAGAATTTCCGCAACCCATAACCATACTGCCGATACTGCATCAAACTTCCGCCGAAATGTCCACCAAGTATTTTCTTCACCCCAAATTTTCCGCAACCACTGAAATAATTGCATGCTATTCCGTAGCACAGCTGCAGTATAGTTCATTCTTTCAAGACGGGTTGCATGCCGGGAATGTAATGCATTATGTGTGGACAATATATTGTCCGTTATCTCTGAGTTGAATTCCCACGTTGACCATCTGGAATTGGCAACCCTGTATCATAGTCCTTATCCCAGGTTGAAATACCATGTATTGCACCATACCATTGAATACAGTATTTCGCATGCAAGGCTTTTTACCCCTAGGGCCCAGGTTCATTCGGCTTGCAACTAGTGCATCCGGGGCTTTGCATGGGTGCTGGCTGCGGGGGTGCTAGCTGCGGAGGTGCTGGCTGCGGAGGTGCTGGCTGCGGGGGCGCTGGCTGCGGAGGATGGTTGAAAGAACCTTTTAATACTGCCGTATTTTGCTTGATCCTTTGCCCTGTCTACCGCATCTCGCTTTCTCTTTTGACCATGGTGGGATGCTGGCTGGGGTGGCCGCTTAGCCTCATCAATGGGCATACGTCCAGGCAGCTTATTCTCAGCAGACTTCCATCCATCTTCTGGCTGAGGGGTTAGCTGGTCGAGGATAGATTGTATCTCTGGAGTAAGCTCAATTGGATCACCATCGTCGGTATCACTTATTAATTCAAAGAGTTCTTCTTCTGGGTAAAGTGACGGTGATGGTGGTGGTGGTGACGGTGATGGTGGTGGTGGTGGCGGTGATGGTGGTGGTGGTGGTGGTGACGGTGGTGGTGACGATGACGTTGGTGGTGATGGTGACGGTGGTGGTGGTGGTGACGGTGACGGTGGTGGTGGTTGTTTGCGTTTTGCTGCCAATGCATTGCTTGCATTTCGAGCGTTTCGAGCTTTTTTACTTAGTCGACCCATTCTGATGCATGAGTACTACGGAGTATAGTTCAACCTACAGATACGTACTCTATATAGCTATATATATATATATGCCAATAGGGGCATTAATAGGGGCACCGTGTCTCGCATCTTGACGTTGAGATATGATTAGTCATTGGATGAGGACCACTTCACCACCCCTGTTACTAATCCCTGTCGGCATTGTCGCACACTATGGGGATAGTCGTAATTACAGCATAGAGTAGATATATCCCATCCTTGTAGCCTTTAAGCAATTTGTCTTTCAGGCTCACTTCTCGGTCTTTCAGAAATCCTCCCACTGACTGTGCTTGTATTAGTGCAACACAGCAAACCTTACAACTTTGCCCTTTCCCCAACTCCCTTGATCAGATCTTTACAGCTTTCTGGGGACCAATCTCTCTTCATTTGTAACAGCAGCAATGCCGCTACAGGCCCACCCACTATCGCAACCCCAGCCTTTATGGGCACCCCTCCCATTTCCCAGCGATGCGCCACAGAAAATAAGGTTCCTTCGGGTTCATATGTGCCGTGCGTCGTGCTCTGAATCCATGCTGTCAATGGCCCCTGCCTTAGACCATTTTGGTCAGGGAGCAGGGTCATGCCGGGAAAAATTGCGTTGACCAACGTAGCAGCCACCCAGCGACACAAGTCTGGGCGCTCTCTGCACAGGGTGTCAACTTGCTTTACCGCCTTCTTTACGGTGTTTGCTGCGTCTCTTGCTGCAGGTCTTTGCTCGATCAATGCTGCATAAGCCTCGGTGGTTTGTTTGGAAAGCTGATTGAACCTCTCCTTCACGTCTGCGGCATTTGGATGAGCCACAATATTTTCCAGTGCTTCAGATGTTTGCTTGTTAAGGTGCTGGAATTGGATAGCCAGATCCTTCATGCGGGGGTCGTTGATGCAGTTACAAAAAGACTTGTGAACTTCAAGATCGAGAGAACCCAGTGCAGTGGTTGTTTGTGTAATCACAGCTTTAAGGACGGCGGATGTTACATTGGAGCCTATAGCCGCAAGTTCCTCCTGGAGCTTATAGACGCCTACAGTAGTGGCAGTAGCTTGTTTCTTGAGGCTGGCAAGGGTCTCTAACGAGGACCAGGAGTCGTTGAGAGTTTTTTGTGCCCATTTCCCTGAGAAGATACATCTGTTAGCTGAGCTGTCAGGTGCAACATCATATGTCCTACCTAAGTTCGAAGCACCTGAGCGCTTGCCAGTCAGTGGGACACGGTAGGGTATACATACCCCAACTTGAATCAGACTCCTGGCCCCCCATTGGTTCTAGATTTTCGGACATACTCGGTAGGCTTGTATTGTAGAGCAAACCACTCAACTGATGCAAATGTGAGAGTCGAGGAATATATAGAAGTATGTAAATATGTAGTCTGGTAGAAGCACCCACCGCATCCACTGCGCCGGAAAGTCGATATACAAGGTCAAAAAAAAGGGACTTTAATGTGAGCTTGGCCTATGTCTTAAAAAGCGACATGGCGTGTTCTTTCCCAGTGGATGCGGTATTTGTTAGTCTAGTTGGCACAGTTTGCTGGTCGCCTCAATCTGGCCATCTGCATGATTCAGGCTGTCTTGTTGGCATCAGCCTCTCGTAGGATCTAGATCTAGGAAAGATCGCCCTTGAGTTCAGGGTAACGCTGCTGGTATGTCTTCAGCACAAGCCTACTTAGTATATTGAGATTTTTAGAGAATACGAGCCCGGGCGCAGTATCTAAAACCCTCCAGTCTATATTTCTTTACTCCACATACTATCCTGTTGTACCTGACTACCCCACCTGATACGTAAGGCTCCCTTCGGGGGAAAGACATATGGACACAAAAAAAAAAAACACCCACCTGATAATCGGGGCCGAGGGTGGGGGAGTGCCCAAGCTCTGGGGATCAGATAATAGCTTAACCTCTAGGCTCCGTGTCCTTCTATAGCCCTAAACATGCAGTGGCGAGAACAAATTACAGGTGAAAGGTATTCGCAACAGAGAGTATGTAGTTATTGGGAAGCCCAACAACTGAAAAATGAAAGGAATAGTATACCTAAAGGACCACTCTACAAGACTGTGTGAGTTGCAGCTAGGTACCCCAGAGGACTCGCCCATGGGATGTATAGCTTCGCCGCGGCACTCTTTGCATGCCTTCCAGCGTACTACTCAATCGTTCTTATATCGTTCAAAATACTAGTCTCGAAGCATCCAGATATTCATTTGAAAAAGCTCGCTTTCACCTAGTCTCGGAACCGCTACCTTTTTTGTGTAGCCTATAACCAAGCAAACACGACCACTGCATATGCGTATGGAGTGGTTATATGGTTGGTTTTGCAATGGGGTTTGGGATTGGGACTTTCAAATTCAGGGTAACCCAGCCGGATATAATCAGTATTAGTAATGTGGAGGTGGTGTTCTACCGCAAGCTGGTGGCAGTCCTGAAAAGGATCATCTCCTAAATTGCTGTATTTTTGCTGCCTGGAAGTTAAATGTTTTGGTTAGTACCGGCGTCACTTAATCAATGAAATAAAAATCTGCGAAAACTATGCCTTTCAATGTGGTGAAAAGATCTCGAGGAAGAGGTTAATTCGGGGTAATGTGACGAGCTATATATACATACATAATAACACCGCGTTGCTTCACCCAACGACAAAATAATAAATGCTAATATATGTATTATTCTTGATGTAAGCTGTTTAGCGGAGCCAACTCGGCTCCCGAAACACATAACGCTAGATGCACCTGCTGCTCACTTCATTGACGGGTTCTTTTATATCTTGCTACTCCGTACATACCGTTCCATATGCTGGATGAGGTCTTCGGATTTAAAGGTAATAATAGCATGGGCGAGACCACCCAGCAAGTGATCAGCGGTTGACCCGGCCAAGGATAACCCTCCCATTTTGCACTCTTGCAGACCCCCGCTCTAGTATTGATGTGGCATGGATATACATGATAGGTAAAGGCCTGCTAGCAGCCACAGGCCCACCCGCCCGCTATTCGGCCTATACGGGGGGCTAGAAGAGGGAGGGAGGGTCTTCAGGGAGGTCATACTGTCACGGGGGATATTGGGTATTAGATTGATTTTGGTGGGGCGTGAGGGTAACCATGTTGTAGATCGTAGTTATTTCCATAGATCTCAACTTAGCTGGAATGGGCTCTCACCACTGTGCTTGCATGATAATACGGAATTGCCAGAAGCAGCTAGTATATTACTGGCGATCTTATGACCATGCTCGATCGGATCTAGGGTGCCGATGGTACTATATACCTTGAGAGCCAGCTGGAGTGTGTTATCTAGCTACAGAACATTGGTAGTCGTAATTACAGCATAGAGTGTTCTCGTGCCCAGACCGATTTATTTGGTCTTTCTGCTCAGGGTCCTGAGAAGCTAGCTTTGCACTGGAGCAGGAAATGCTAGTATCACGTGACCTCTAAACTGAAGTCGGAGCAGGAACAACTTTAGGCTAATGTTACTGAGCAGAATTGTGTTGGATAATTTTAATTGAATCTCTGTTCCGGGCGCTAAGTGGCATGGCGGAGCAGGTTTGAACCTTTCCGGGCACCGGAGCAGCCGGAGCAGCTAGCGTTAATGAAATCTGAGCAGTATAGTTCCAGACCGATTTAAGCACCCACTCAAATAAATCGGTCTGGGCACGAGAGCAAGCATAGAGTAGATATATCCCATCCTTGTAGCATTTAAGCAATTTGTCTTTCAGGCTCACTTCTCGGTCCTTCAGAAGCCCTCCCACTGACTGCGTGCTTGTATTAGTGCAACACAGCAAACCTTACAACTTTGCTGTTTCCTCAACTCCCTTGATCAGATTTTTACAGCTTTCTGGGGACCAATCTCTCTTCATTTGTACCAGCAGCAATGCCGCTACAGGCCCACCCACTATCGCAGCCCCAGCCTCTATGGGCATCCCTCCCATTTCCCAGCGATGCGCCGCAGAAAATAAGGTTCCTTTCGGTTCATATGTGCCGTGCATCGTGCTCTGGACCCATGCTGTCAATGGCCCTGCCAGACCGGTCATGCCGGGAAAAATTTTGTTGGCCAACCCAGTAGCCACCCAACGACACAAGACTGGGCGCTCTCTGCACAGGGCGTCAACTTGCTCCACCGCCTTCTTTACGGTATTTGCTGCGTTTCTTGCTGCAGGGCTTTGCTTGATCAATGCTGCATAAGCCTCAGTGGTTTGTTTGGAAAGCTGGTGGAACCTCTCCTTCGCGTCTGAGGCATTTGGATGAGCCACAATATTTTCCAGTGCTTCAGATGTTTGCTTGTTAAGGCGCTGGAATTGGATAGCCAGATCCTTCATGCGGGGGTCGTTGATGCAGTTACAAAAAGACTTGTGAACTTCAATATCGAGAGAACCCAGTGTAGTGGTTGCTTGTGTAATCACAGCTTTAAGGACGGTGGATGTTACATCGGAGCCTATAGCCGCAAGTTCCTCCTGGAGCTTATAGACGCCTTCAGTAGCGGCAGTAGCTTGTTTCTTGAGGCTGGCAAGGGTCATTAACGAAGTTTTTTGTGCCCATTTCCCTGAGAAGATGCATCTGTTAGCTGGGCTGTCAGGTGCAACATCAGATGTACTACCTAAGTTCGAAGCACCTGAGCGCTTGCCAGTCAGTGGGGCACGGTAGGGCATACACACCCCAACTTGAACCAGACTCCTTGCCCCCCATTGGTTCGAGACTGGTAGAAGCTACAACTATGCCTAGCAACACAAAAAGCAAGTATCGGGAACGAAGATACATTGCGGGCGAAGCTGGAACTAGCGAAGGAACAGGTGGGAAAGTTGGAGAGAGAAGTTACTGACCTCCAATCACGACCCAAGGGCAGGTACCTATGTTGAGAGCCTGAAGGGGGAAGTGACTTTCGAGGAGGTTGGGAGGAGGGAGAAGGGGAAGAGGAAGAAGAGAGAGAGAGGGGAGCCAAGGTTGAGGAGGTTATGAAGGATGGGTCGGATGGGCACCACCCACCAAAACACAGGTCCGGCGGCATAAAAACTGGTTGTCAGAAAATCCCGGCCAACCAAGACAGCCCCCCCTCTGGCTATACCCGAGCCAAGGGGATGGTGATCCACGGGGTTCCTTGCCATAGACTTGTGGCAAAAATCCAATACCACCATGTGTATCTGACACTTACATATAGCTAGGCTATCTTACATACCGTACGCCACTGCAAATCCAAGCAGTAGCATTGGTTGTAAAATTCCAGTTAATACGGGTTGCGGTCAGTTTGCTGGTCGCCTCAATCCGGCCATCTGCATGATTCAGACTGTCTTGTTGGCATCAGCCTCTCGTAGGATCTAGATCTAGGAAAGATCGCCCTTGAGTTCAGGGTAACGCTGCTGGTATGTCTTCAGCACAAGCCTACTTAGTATATTGAGATTTTTAGAGAATACGAGCCCGGGCGCAGTATCTAAAACCCTCCAGTCTATATTTTTTTACTCCACATACTATTCTGTTGTACCTGACTACCCCACCTGATACCTAAGGCTCCCTTCGGGGGAAAGGCATATGAACTCAAAAAAAAAAAAAAAAAAACCCTCACCCGATATCGGGGCCGAGGGTGGGGGGCGCCCAAGCTCTGGGAATCAGATAATAGCTTAACCTCTAGGCTCCGTGCCCTTCTATAGCCCTAAACATGCAGTGGCGAGAACAAATTACAGGTGAAAAGGTATTCGCAACAGGGTATGTAGTTACCGGTATTGGGAAGCCTAACAACTGAAAAATTAAAGGAATAGAATACCTAAAGGACCACTCTACAAGACTGTGTGAGTTGCAGCTAGGTACTCCAGAGGACTCGCCCATGGGATGTATAGCTCGCCGCGGCACTCTTTGCATATCTTCCAGCGTACTACTCAATCGTTCTTATATCATTCAGAATACTAGTCTCGAAGCATCCAGATATTCAGTTGAAAAAGCCCGCTTTCACCTATAACCAAGCAAATACGACCACTGCATATGCGTATGGAGTGGTTATATGGTTGGTTTTGCAATGGGGTTTGGGATTGGGACTTTCAACTTCAGGGTAACAGCCGGATATAATCAGTATTAGTAATGTGGAGGTACCGCAAGCTGGTGGCAGTCCTGAAAAGGATCATCTCCTAATTGCTGTATTTTTGCTGCCTGGAAGTTAAACGTTTTGGTTAGTACCGGCGTCACTTGATCAATGAAATAAAAATATGGGAAAACTATGCCTTTCAATGTGTGAAAAGACCTCGAGGAAGAGGTTAATTCGGGGTAATGTGACAAGCCATATATACATACATAATAGCACCGCGTTGCTTCACCTAACGGCAAAGTAGTGAGTGCTAATATATGTATTATTCTCGATGCAAGCTGTTCAGCGGAGCCAACTCGGCTCCCGAAACACATAACGCTAGATGCACCTGCTGCTCACTCCATTGACGGGTTCTTTTATATCTTGCTACTCCGTACATACCGCTCCATATGCTGGATGAGGCCTTCGGATTTAGAGGTAATAGCATGAGTGAGACCACTCAGCAAGTGATCAGCAGTTGACTTGGCCAAGGATATGTAATAGGCGCCACCTTGTTTTGGTACATTGGCGACAGTGCAGCTACTGGTATCGATTCTTGATCTATTGACAGCTTGAGGCTGCAGGGCAGTCCATGGAGTGCAGTTTAGATAGTAGTAATACTAGTTGTGCAATTACTTCTCTACCAATAACTCTTAACCTTGGTATGGTGAGGGAGACGTGAGATATGAGGGTAATAGTTGTACATTTTGTCAAGCCTCAGGGAAATGACTAGGCCTAATATAGAAAGTGTCATAGAAATCAAAGTAGGTACCGGTTTCTACTCTCATTTACCGGGGATGAGTACGGATAGTTGCTTCTTGCCACCGCTTAATAGCTTCTAATATCAGTTTCAAAGTACCTGCACTACTTGGCTATTCAACAAACTCTCTTACAAGCCTATTGACCAACTTATTCAAATTTCCACCACCCGGAAAAAGCCATGTGCTTTGTGAATGACCTGGATTGCGGGGTAGCCCATTGGAATACATGCAAATCTGCCAGGAAGAGACCTGGGGAAAGCCCCCTAGGAAACGGGGGTGGAGATCACAAGATACAAGAGCCAAGGCTCAAACTACCCTCCCCTGTACCAGAAAAAAAATAAATCGGTCTGGGTACGAGAACACCCTCCCCCGGACCCTCGAAAGAGCGCGGAGATTATACGTCCTCTCTCGTCTTCTAGAAAAAAGCTCATCATATCACTCAGTATGACAAAAGCAGAGTAATCGGCTGGTGCAGAAGCACAGAAGCACAAAGGAGGACATTTGATTGCATGGGCTTTTAAAGTCGATTGGCATTCAAGAGGCATTGTATACCACTAAACTATATGGAGATAGCCAAGAAGCCAGTGCTCTGGCAAATAGTTTAGAATACCACAGCAAACCAAACACATCGATGGCTCCTTACTAAAGTGGTAAACAAGGCACTATCGTCATAACATACATACCGACGAGAGAAGTGGTCGCTGATATATTGACGAAGCCCTTACGAAGGGAAATGTACTGGAGATCCTTGAAAATGCTTGGCCTGAGGGCAATGAAAAAAATCAAATAGCAAAAATACAGATCACTAACTTGAGGTGTTGGAAATACGGAGAAAAAATTCGGGTCGGGGCACGGGATGCACGCGTACTTAAGGGCATCGTGGGTTGTTAAATGTTTTTCAGCCAGAGCCTGAAATGGCTAGAATCGATTCTTAATCAGAGGAGACAATGATGTGTTGAGATAGGGAAGATGCTTGGTTGAGGTGAATTCGAATGTGGTGAGGTGGTGAAGACGGATATCCGCTGGTTTTGATTAGGGTAGATGGAGGAGGATGGGCCCTCTACGAGGGGCAGTGCAGCCAGACTAGAAGATGGGTTACCTATTCTTGGTTGTTCTGGAGAGTCATTTTGTTTATAGGCATTGATGCGGTTTAGCTGTGGAGTATGGTAGTTTCCTATTATAGTAATTACGTACCACAATAGCTTCGATTACTTTAAGCCACAGTCCTGCCTTTCTTCCTTTCGTTCTTGTAGGAGAGTATTACCGCTAGGACAAAACGTGATCACTGGGTGCCAGGTTTGCCTAGACACCGATGGTATACTGTACAACAACAGTTCTCCATACCGTTCCCCTTAGCTCAGACGTTCGAAAATGGCAAAACCGGACGATCTCGAGCCAGGCTTACTGCATTTCGCAGAAGCAAGCACCGGGAGAAACGTAGATGGGCCCAGAAGCAATATACAGGTGGTATGCTTATACACGAACAAGCATTCATAGATGACGCTGAGTACGTGAAGAGGAACCTCATGCGGATAAAGACGATAGACGAGCGGATCAACCCCGCCACAGGGAAGAAGACACGTTCATTCCTGAGGACGGACGGCCTGCCCAAGTTTATAGAACGTCCGTGTGAGTTCTGTGACAAACTTGGCAAAAAGGACCAGTGGCACTTCGGGTTCGAATGCACGGCCAGACAGACGGTCCACACGGCCTGGATCGAGACGATGGAGACAGACGCTCCAGGAGGTGGATATTGAGTCCTTAAGGTTTAGGAACAAGTTTACTGATAGCTGAAATTACCAGGGACGGTCCATGAAAAGCAAAAACAAAGGCCAGGGTGAGGACCAGTCATATATAGCCGAAAACGCCCAAGCTGAATGGATCTCATGGTAGACGGTGCACAAAAAGGTAGACATTGAGTCCTCAAGTTATATTGTCAACCCACTGATATCTCAGTAGGGAGGATCAATCAAAGCAAAAAGAAAGGCCAGGGCCAGCCATATATAGCCAAAAACGCTGAACAGAATGATATGACAGACGGTGCTCCGTCGAGGACTCAGACCTAGATGACTGGAAGGCACTCGATCCAAGAAAGACAATCAGCGACGTTTTCAATGGCGATATTCTCGTACCAGGATGCACACAGATATTGATTCATTAAGTTTAGCTTCAACTTTACCGATAGCTGAAATCACCAAAGCAGATCAATGAAAGCAAAAACAAAAGCCCCTCTATACAAACCCTCTCTATACAAACCCTCTCTATACTCTCTATACAAACCCTCCCTAATTTTCTTGAAAAAATGTCTGCCGACAAGGATGACACCCTATCCAAGGTGGTGAAGCTGAATGGCCTTAACTATAATGAATGGAGAGACGATACCAAGATGATTCTGATCATGAAAGGGCTACTGGAGAACCTTGAATGCAGACCACCCTCCTCGATCAGAGGAGGATGACTTGGACAACTGGCTAGGGGTCCACATTCAGACTTAACATACTCGAGGATGATGTACTTAAAGGTGGGGATGGAGATTTGTGGGACACGAGAGGAATACATCATGATATTTGTGGGGATTCACGCAGAGCTTCCATATACAGTATATATATAAGCTTGGCAGTGATATAGAGTTCAGGTCCACTAGAGGTTCTGAGCTTGATCATTGAGCTCTATCAGGTTATAAGCCCGGGACTGGGCTTGATCATGAATACATCAAGACAATTCTGAGCTCCATCAGAAGGTTGGTATTGCGTCATGAAAGCTTGGTATCAACTTTACTAATGGCTGAAATCATTAGAACAAACTCTGGACCCCCTGTCACCTCTAGTCCCCGAATATTTCACACCCTGGAATAACTCAGGTTCAACTGTCGCATTCCCTCCCATACACCCACCATTTCTTGCCAATCTCTTCTCCAGACCCATTTTCACCACCCTCGGTACAATCAACCCCCCCCAACCCCAAATTGCCTCAAACTCAGTCTCCGGTCTCGCCGGAGGCTGAAATGTCTGCTCGTCAGCTACAAGAGTGGTGTCAACAGACTATGGGCCACCCATGCCGAAGAGGACATCATTAGTATTTTAGACACACTCAAGATCATTGGAATCACGAACACTGAAAAATCAGATATGCATATGCATTGCCTATCCATCCTGAACTGGGCTTTGCAAAATTTTGCATCTGACTTTAATGCTGGCTATATACCGGCTCTTCACACCCTATATCACTGTCTCAGTGTGCACGGCATCGGAAACCTCCCGTTGTCGCCATAGTCTACATAGGCTGAATGCGATCAATGATTACTTTAAATATAAAAAAAACTCTCCCATTGCTACCCAGAGTCTGGAATGGACACCTGGAGGATTTATCAGGCCAGAAATTGTACCATGGTTGGTCGGGGGAATACCGGGTGGCGAGAGAAAGGCGGCAAAGCAACAAATTAGCGAACAACTTCCCAGCATAGAAGGAAGTGCTAATAGGAGTAGGATGGGTGGGTATTGGGATGGGAGAAGGTTTCTCAATATGGGCAATGGCAATATTTGGAGGCTCCCTATTGCAGCCACCCGTGGTAGCTAGGGATAGTGTACCGATAATAAGCTTCCTGGGGGTTTTCGGCTTCGGGGGAATTGTGGAAGACGCTGAGCAGTATTGTTTTGGGAAAGCTGCAGATGACAAAGTCGCAAAATCGAGTATGCGCAACTACCTTCTAGACCTGCCTGAGCCTCGGAGGGTAGGGCGAGAAGGAACTAGCATCACTGTAGGCAGTTCCATTGGAACCGAGAAGGAGAATGATAAGGGGGCTGCAGGTGTATATTTGCGATCAGGAGGCGACTCAATTCGGATGTTAACTGCTACATAAATATTCCTGAAGATTTCTTACTCCCATTCAAAGACCTGTCAGTGGGGGTGTTAAAATCGTTTCCCCCGGCGTCTGGATTTGGTAAAGTCTGCGTATAGTCTTTAAGGCTTTTCAGTGAGGGGTGGGTGCCGGAATCTTCTCTCACACAAGCACTTAGGGAAGCAGGTCTAGTTGGCAATGTGCCAGACTACACTCACAACTTGCTATATCGGACTCCAAGGATCCTGATAACCAATTTTGCGGGCCGGATAATTGTAACACCAGAACGCAAGTATACCAAAGGACAGAAGTATATCACAGCTACCAATAAGCCAGTCTCGTACCCGATAAGTAAGATCTATAATGCTCTGACAGTAGGAGGACGTTACTAATAAGACAACTATAGGATGGTTAAGCGAGCATTCTCTCTGAGAGAAAAATCTGAGATCTGTCTGGAGTGGCAGAAGCAGATCAATGCAGGGAAAAAGACGCGTTTAGAGGAATTTGGGCTTCTATTTCCAGATCGAAGTGGTAAAGGGATTTCGAAATCAACACTAACTGATATATTGGCTATGTTAGATGAGGTTTTGAAGAATTCTCCAGTGGATGGAGTACATAAGAAACAAGAAAAGGGCACCGGTGCATCCAGTATTTGAGGCATTGTTGGCGGAGTGGATTGAACGTGCTTATGCAGTTCGAGTTCCAATTAATGATGCTATTATACACATTTATTGATTGAAGAGCTTTCAGAGCGGGAGGATTCTATGGAAGATTATAGTGATTTTCAATGCTCTGGAGGGTGGTCATCGGCATTTGAAGTTCGCAATGGAACTTGTTGGCAGAAACTGAAAGATGAAGGTGGAGGTATGCCTGAAGCAGATATTGAAGTAGCTCGTACCAAGTTGCGAGAGGATCTACGAGGTTATGCTTTACGAGATATCTGGAATTGTGATGAGACTGCTTTACAGTAAGATTATCTACATACCTAAATAGATTACTAAAAACTAACAATGTACAATAGATATATACTGAAGCCTTGCATGACAGTGGTTAAACGGGCATCAGGAAAGCAGTACGAGGAGAAAAGCCCAATCGACAACGCATGACCATCTTTCTCTGCTATAATGTTGATGAAAGTGAGAAGCTGAGAGCTACTGTGATAAATAATGCTGCATATCCTGTAGCTTTTAAAGCTGCAAAGATTAATGTTCATAATTTACCAGTACATTATCAACACAACAAAAAAGGATGGATGCTTTCAGGCTTATGGTATGAGTTTTTAAACTCATTGAATGAGCGGATGAGAATTCAAGATCGTCATATTATCCTCCTTGCTGATAATGCTCCAGCTCATTCTTCACCTCTTGATCCACCACAAAATTATATGGGTCCTACTCCTTTACCTTAACACATATCACGGTTTATTATTTACCTCCCAATACAACTGCTTTTCTTCAACCACTTGATGGAGGCATTATTGCATCCTTCAAGGCTACCTATCGACGTCTTTTTGCTCAATATTATGTGGATCACTTCAATACCTATGACAAATGTGCATAAAGCCCCAAAGACGCAAGCTGTAAAGGATGTAATGCATCGAATGCATACTCTACCAGTAATGGTTCCTGCTGGTTGTACCTCATTAGTCCAACCCCTCGATGTCTGTCTCAATAAACCATTTAAGGATCGAATTCGTGCTTTAGCAGACCAGCATTACGTTGACCATATTTTGAAATGGCTTTTAAACCTATGGTGGTTATGAAGAATTTACACATATTGCTCTGGGTACCGTGTACTGGAAAACTAGGAAGCTTCATTACCCTCACAAGTGTGATTGAGTACTTATGTAATCCGTAGATCTACCGATATATATGGTTGGACTGCCAAGGCCAGTCAACCAGCTTCTAGTACAAATAAGGTAGTACTTTCCCATTAAGGAAAATCGGAGATGTGGTACAGGAGGACAGGTTTATGTTGTAAAAAAGGCCTGATGTTTGAATCACAAATAAAATGAGAAGAGAGAAGAGAGGAATACAAGTAACATGGCCCGTACATGAATTTATATAAACTAACATAGTGACAGCTAAGACCAAATAGTACGCAAATTTGAACGCCATACGCCAGTAACCCCATGCCCTCATGCATCTCACTCCATCAGCCTCTTATGCTCACTACCCATGATGCTCATGGTGGTGTTCATGGTGGTGCTCATGATGGTGCTCATGATGTTCATGATTGTGGTTCTCGTGATTCTCATGGTTCTCGTGATTCTCATGGTTCTCATGGTTCTCATGGTTCTCGTGGTGTTCATGATGCTCATGGTGTCCTTCCCCCCCATCAATCGGCACACCACCTCCCTCCTCAACCTGCTCCTGAGGAGCGACTGGGGCCACCTCATCCTCTGACTTCTCCCCACCCCCCTCCTGTATTTCTATTGGTACAGTTTCCTTCGTGTCCTCACCCACCACTTCCGAATCCTCTTTGATTCTAAGAACCGATCTTAACCTAGGCGCGAAGTCCACAAATGCCATTCCTAATGGACGCAGTTTCTTTGGGAAAGGGATATCGAGGAGGGCGGAGCGGAGGCTCTTCGGGATTAAGCCTGGAGATGGTATCAATTTAGAAAAAGCTGGGAAAGCAAGGAGGTGTGGAATATGTATTGGCTTACGAGAAATGGCGCCAGGAAATACGACTTGCACTACACTGCATACACCCACGGCAATGAGGATAGGGTGGCGGGAGACGGCTTGAACGAGGGGAGTACGTTGAACCATTGTAGATTTTGGGCTTGTAGGTGTTTTGGCTCGAGTCCGGTGGAGTTGGTAATGTTGTGGGAGTTGCTTTTGGGAGCTTTTCCAATGGCTTCTCAAGGGAATTGAGTTCTGACTGGTATTTACACCTGGTATAGACAATATTGCTGCTCCTCTACGGCTGTACAAAGCCTTGAACTTATACTTCTCCTCTCCCCTCCCTCACGCCCCACTCTTGACAAACAAGAGGCTCCCGCGTACTTTTGCCGCTCACTAACTTCACTATATAAACCGCTCAGTCAGTCATGATTTAAATCTCCATAATCTTAGCTACATATCTTCACATGTATGCCAAACGTAAACGTACCATATAATTCCCGCTCACTGCTACTGTACTTACTGTACATACCCCCACGCTGCATGCTGCACCTACATACGATTCACCAATTCTTGTGGTCGCGGGCCAGCGGTCATATACCCACCTGCATGCATATGCAATGCAAGATCTCTAGTCGTGCAATCATATAAGTACCTCATCTGCAAAATAGTGGCTAGTAGCTGGTACTTTACCATATCTTTCGGTGTGCGTGCGTATGTACTGATCTGCTGGTGCGAGGGTGGCCCATATCTACTCTATGTGTGAGGATTGAATAGCTTACATTGATATTATCATCATACATTGTGGATATAAAAGTTTGATCGGTGGCGGCACTTGTGGGGGTGTGGGCTCAGAAAGGTGAGGTATGGAGATACGTAAACGTATGAAGCCGACATTTGTGTTTGAACCTAACAAGAGAGACACTTGTAGTGGAAACATGCTCTAAAAAAATAAGTTAGCACATTCTCTGACTGTACAATTTCAGATATTTCTAGAGTGAGAGATATGTTGAGCGTTACTGTGAACGATATTGACAGCGGCAAGGAATATACACACCAGGAGGAACAGGATAGACAGAGAATACGGACGGGAGCTGTGGAGGAAATGGTGAGGCAGCCATGGGGAGATGGGGAGGCGGCAGCTCCGTCAGTCCCGTTACCCCCACTGGGGAGTAGCCGGAGTGGGAATGGGGCGGGGGAGAATTGGAAAGGTGGGCAGGGACAGAAGCACACGATATTATCACGAACGCCATCAGAACGCCATCATATCCAGAAGTTCCAAGCAGAGCATCTATAGGCCTTGAATTCCGACTCGAAAGCTCACTCATTAGTGAGATGAAGCAGCTCGGGTCAGTGCCGGCTACTACTAATAAGCCACGAGATGTTTTAAGTCACCTCGAGAAGGCGTCAATTGCATCAATATGCCGCCGTATCAGCAATATTAGTGCAACCAATGGCGTTACAGAGAGTACATCTGTGCCTTTGGGTCCTGTGTACAAGGCCTCACCTTGATCTTGCGGCTATCACTAAAGCAACAAAAACGCCATAGTCTAGATAGGCTGAATGCGATTAACGACTTTTTTTTAAAAAAAAAGGAAGATGCTGCTATTTGCAGGGCCATTGGGGGCGTTGCTGAGAGGATCTTCCTCCCTATGAAGGAAATCATTCTTCAGGGTAGTATCACCAGGAGCACCGATATATGCGAACAGAGCCAATGTGCCTTTGGAGAATCCGTGAAGCAGTTCGGGGATTGTGTCGGGATTGCGGAAGACAATACTATCATCTCCTCAGATTTAGAGCGCCAAAATGAACCACTCGCTCCTCACCATGGGGGCATTAGTAAAGCCACTGCTGACACCAGAGCTCCATGTCAGCTGTGTCCATCAACGCGAATGGTAGATCTAGTGACTCTGGCTCTCTATAAGAGTACTATGTATGCCGAAGAGGACCCTCAGTTGGATAAGAGTCCAAATGCCAAAGCCTACCGAGCTTTGAGATTGGACAAGGAGGCGTGTGAAAAAGGTCTCCCCTCTCCTAAGCTCATGAAGGGAAATGGTCACTTCAACTTTGGAAACATTTTCCGAAAGTGATTTTAGCAATAGACTGTCAGCGGTGTCGTGGCTTTCGTATACCTTTTTCTCTTACCTTTCATGCATCATCTCTTTTCTGTCTTTCCCCTCGGGTGAAGTTTCATACGAGGGTGTGGTTGAGGTTACCCTGAATCCTGAATGATTAATTTGCTAATTTGTTCTTTTTTTACATCCGCTTCTTCTCTTCTTAGGGGGCACGTTATTTAATTGTCTTGGCAGCGCAGCGCGGTGCTGCCAGCAATCCACTAAGTGCCAACTAGACTAATATTTGGTGAAGGGTATATGGAACCAGGCCTGCTTTAAGTGAGATACTTAAGTGCCAAGCCCAACTTTGCTACGCCCACAACGGCTGAGGGAACGCAACACAACCACAGCCAACACCACTGAAACGTCATATTTCATCCGTGAAGTCGTAAGTCAAGGGAATTTCCTAGGCTCCTTCGTGCCAGTGCTACGCCTCCGTGTAGAAACAACAACTACCATTGGCGCCCTAGTTCTTGCCGGGCATGGTCATTTTGCCGATGGTAAAATACTAGCTGCTTTTGGCAATCCCGTATTATCATGCAAGCACAGTGGTGAGAGCCCATTCCAGCTAAGTTGAGAT